>Ga0105050_10009611_pt1 | contig 10791 bp, 5 predicted proteins | sample FRY01_FD_78088 | JGI IMG/M metagenome (GOLD analysis project Ga0105050, IMG submission 78088) | Freshwater microbial communities from Lake Fryxell liftoff mats and glacier meltwater in Antarctica - FRY-01 | ecosystem: Environmental > Aquatic > Freshwater > Ice > Glacier meltwater ... | reverse complement strand
GCGCGACGAACGCCATCACCTCTCCCGGCGGCGCCCCCTCAGCTGGTGGCAACGGCTTAGGCACCGGGCTTGGAGGCAACGGCGGCGGCGCGGGCGGCGGCGGTGAAGTGCTGTTTGTTGACTACGGCGCCGGCACTACGGCCTACCTGGCTCCATCGACTCGCCTTGCTGGTAGCGCAGCATCGGGCATCACGGGCGGGGCAGCGGCTGTTCCTGGAACCCAGGGGATTAGTCTCTGATGTCGCAAGCTAAACCGACCAGTGTCCCGGTAACGCCTGGCATGCGCGAGGATTTGTCGCCACACAACGCGCCGCCCGGGACAATCGTGGACGCGAAAAATGTCCGCTTCCCGGTCGCGGGCGAGGTGGAGGCTCGGCGCGGAACCGTGGCTCTTTCGGCAGCGACTAGCGCGGATGTCTCCTACGACGACCTCATCGCGAACGACGGGCCCGACTTCCTTGAACAGGTCCCGGGCGGATTCGTGGTCGGTAAGAACGGATTCGCCTTCCGCTACGACCACGGCAAGAACCGCTTGCACGTGGCCGGCTCGTACGCTAACGCCGTGCCGTTCGGCCGCTTCGCGGTCATCGCTCAAGAGTCCTTCGCTCCAGCCGCTGGGTTTGCTACGCCGTGGCCGCTGAGTGTCGCCGTGGGCGGCGGCTACGTTGCGATCCTGTGGTCGGGCGGCAGCGGGGTTGCGAGCGTGAGCTCCAGCGATGGCGTCACCTGTCAGGTATTCACCGAGAGCGGGGCGCTCGTTACGACAATCGTCAATGGTGATTACACTGCCGGGTGGGTGGTGTTTGACACGTCCACCAACAACTTCGTTATAGTCGCTCAGCACGACTCATCAGGGGCCGGAACCTCATCGGTAGAGGCAGCAGTTCTCACGCTCGCGTCTACAGGGGCGACACTTGGGAGCTTCAGCGCTGTCGCTACTTTGGTCGATTCGGCCGGATACTGGGCGGCCTGCTCTTGGCCGACCGCTATCGGGTGGGCGCTCGTCTACCAGTCCGGCGCGACCACAGCGACGATCGCCAAGATGACCGCGCTGACCACGAGCGCGAGCCAGACCTTCGCGACCGCGGCGGGCAACGCGCCGATCAGCGTCTATTGCGACGCGACGCACCTCTATGCGGGCTGGGTGGACGTAGGGGCCAACAGTGTCGCCAAGGCTCGCGTCTATACGACTGGCCTGGTGCTCACGAGCGGCGGGGACGTGACTGTCTACACGGACACGGCAGGGGCGTCGCTGACGCTGACGCCTCCGCTATTTGGCACCTGGACTCTCGCGGCTACGACCGCCTTTGTCGTGGTCGGCCGGGCTACCTCACTCACTGGCGCCGACACTTTTTCCACTTGGACTAGCGCGCGCCGACTCACGGCAGCCGGGGCCCTGACGTCGCCGACTCTAACCGGCTACGTCATCAGCAACCTGATCCCAGTGTCGGCCCCGTTCAATAATGGAATGGTTTGGTGCAAATACAGGACCCCGAACGCTGGAGCGGCGGGAAACGACTACGTACGCCACGTGCTGATCGACTATCAAAACGATCGCGCGGCGACATCGGATGCCTACTGGCGACTAGCAACACCGCGCATTGCGCTCATGGGCGACGCCTTTGCCGCGCCGCTAGGCAACGAGTATGCGGGCGGCAGCTACAGGATGCACCTGTGCCCGGCGGTCGCCTTGGCGAATGGCCATTGGATAGCAGGCCTGCCGCGCCTCGTGCGCTCGGAGACAACGGACGTCGGCCTGGCGCTGGGCGAGTGGCTTGAATTCGACACTGACTGTCGGCACCAGGTGCGAGCGTTCGGCGATGAGATCGTCTGCTCAGGCTCGCCTACCCTCGTCTCTGGCGGATTTGGAACAAATAACTATGTAGCGGCATCTCTCGGCGAGCCAGCGACCGCGAATCAGTCGCTCGGCACCGATCTAGGTTTTGGCCTCGAGGCGGCCATAGCGAACGGCGTTCAGTCCACTGGGACGGGCGCGCTGACGCTGCTCGGCGCCTACCAATACCGCGCGGTGCTGGAGTGGATCGACGGCAAGGGGCGCCGCTGGCGCGGCAAGCCGAGCCACGTCGAAACCATCACTCTCAGTGGCACTAGCAACACGGTCACCCTGACGACGAACGACAGCGCGGATATTTTCCGGCAGGACGCCAATAACGTATCCTGTCCTAGCGATATTGTCAGGCACTACTACCGCACGGCCGCAGGTGGCTCGACGTTTTACCGCGTGACCCCGCCGCACGGCGCCGGCGTCGCTGGCCCAGGTGCCTTCATCGATCGGATCAGTGACGGCGTGTTGGCCACACGGGAAATCCTGTACACGGATGGCGGCGTGCTCGACAACGAGCACCCCCCGAGCTGCCGGTTCGTCGCAATCATGGAGGATCGGATCTGGCTCGGCGGACTCTGGGACAAAGAACAGGTCCAGAGCAGCAAGATCTTGGTGCCCGGCGAGCCTCCGCAGTTCAGCGATTCGCCGGCATTTCGCGTGGTTCTGCCGGCCGCCAACACCGGGTTGGCTGCTCAAGACGGCGTGCTCGTCGCGTTCTGCGAATCGGCAATCTACGCCGTGCAAGGGTTTGGCCCGAACGACCAGGGCCAAGGGGCTTGGGACACGCCGCGCGTAATCACGCGTTCAACCGGCTGCGTCAACGAGTTTTCGATCGTCGAAACCAGCGTTGGTGTTTTCTTTCAGAGCGCCCGAGGCATCGAACTTTTGCCGCGCGGCATGGGCGAGCCGCAGTTCATTGGCGCGCCCGTGCAGACCACGCTCGGCGAGGCGACTATCACGAGCGCTGCCGTCGTAAGCCTGGGCACATCCAAGACCGTCCGTTTCTGCTACGGCGCGGGCGGCGTGCTCGTGTTCGACCTGAACACGGCGGCGTGGTCACGGGATGAGTACCCGATCAATGTCACCCACATTTGCGACACAAGCGAGGGCGCCGTGTTGGCGGCCCGAGACGTAACGGGCAGCTATGGCTTCCTGCGTGAGTCGGCGACCATCGCCGTGGACTCGTCCGGCAACACCGATACGGCCATTCCGTGTGAGGTCTCTTGGGCAGCCTCACGCCCGTTTGGGATCGCGGGTTACGGGCGCTTTGTGTCCGCTATCGGAGTGTTTGACGAGCTGACCTCGGGCGGATCGCCCGGTTACCAGACGGGCAACGCTAGCCTATTTTTGACGGTAGAGCGCGCGACGGATGCGGGCTACACGTTCCCGATGGCCGCGATGCTTAGCCCGGACTACCGCCGCCACGTGCCGTTGAATGCCGTTGGCGCAGACGGCACACTCTCTCTCACCACTACCGTCAACGGCTGGCGATTTATTGGCTGGACGCTGGAGCTCGAGGACTTGGGCGGCGGGCGGCGATGCGCCTCCACGGAGCAAGGATAGACCGATGTTTGAAGGCAAAATTGAGGGCCAATTTTACGACGGCACGGGGCCTGATGCGGCGGCTAATCACACGTATCAGCTCGGAAAAGTGCGCGAAAACGAGGCGAAAAACGCAGCCATCGAAGCGCAGGCTAGGGCTGAATACGAGGCGGCCGTGGCGGCGGGCGAATACCCGGACGAGGCAGCGAAGCGCATTCTGGGCCCGGCTCAGGCGCAGATCGCCGCGAACAACGAAGCCGCAAGGCGGGCAGTGGGGGCGGCCACGACGGGCGAGCAGCTAAACACGGTGGCCAACTCGACGGTGTTCGCCGGCACGACGCATCAAACGAACGCGCGCCACGCGGACGGCTCGCTGAACTATGGCGGTGGGCACAACCCGCGAAACAACATCTATGGGCGCGATCCGGCCGCGGCAGACGCGGCAGTCGCCAAGGCGTACGGCACGGGCGATGCGGCGGCTGACTTCGGCAACCGCTCGTCCACTGCGATGTTCGGAGCGGCCCAGCAGTATGCGAACCGTACAGCCCAGCAGGGCGACTTCGCCCAACAGAACGGCGCCCTAGGAACCGCGCAAGGGCTGGGCGGACGGCTCGCGGGGCTCGAAGCGCAGCAGGGTCCGAGTGCGGCGCAAGCGCAGCTAATGCAGGGCACCAACCAGGCGATATCTGGACAGTTGGCCATGGCCCGATCGGGTCGCGGCTTCGGCGGCAACGCCGCAAGCGCGGGTCTCGCGCAAGGGAACCTGTCCGGCATTCTCGCCAACCAGGCCAACGCCTCGGGAGCGCTGCGCGCGCAAGAGGACGCGGCATGGCGCGGCAGGCAGGCAAGCAACCTCGGCAACGCTGGCAACCTAGAGCTCGGCGCGGGCCAGCAGTACGGCCAGCAATCGCAGGCGAACCTGGACGCGTTCTATAAGAATCAGGGCCAGAACGACAGTCAGGCGCTCGCCTTCTCGGGGCTGGCGTCAAACAACTACTTCGCGGGCGCCAACACTGCGCTCCAGGGACAAGCGCTCGGCAATGATATCCGCAACTCGGAGCTGCAGGCGGGGCAGACCAACGAGGATGCGATGTTGCGCCAATGGGCAGCGGAAAATAATCTCTCCCTAGGGCAACAGGCGCGACAGGACGCCAAAGACGCGGGCTACCTGTCCGCTGGTGCTTCCGCTCTCCCCATGGTGGGCGGGCTAATCTCGAAGGGGCTGGACAATGCCGCCGCCTCCGAGGACGACGAATCGTCAGACATTCGGGCAAAAAAGGACATCACCCGTAGCGACGACCCGGGCTTGGACTTCGCGCGAGCCGTTGGCCCCGAGCTGCGTCAGCCCGACACCGAGGCGCTCGATGCCGTGGCCAATGCGCCCGGCTACTCGTACCGCTATCGCAACCCTAGCGCGCAAGGCTCAGCCCCGGGCGACCAGTATGGGCCGATGGCGCAAGACCTGGCGTCAACGCCTGCAGGTCGCACAGCCGTCAAGGAAGGGCCGGACGGCAAACTGGCCGTGGATACCGGACGCCTGACGCTCGTCAATACTTCCGCCATCAGCGCGCAGCAGCGGCAGATGGATGAATTAGAGCGGCAGATAGCGGCGTTCAGCGCGCAGCCTGGCGCCTCGTATCCCGCCCCGTCGCGAGGGTCTTTCTGATGGCTCGCGGATTCGTTGGGTATGAGGCTGTTCCGGGCACTCCCGATGCGCTGAATTTCCAGACGGGCGACGGTCGAAGCGTGATGGCGTTCGGTCCCGAAGCGATGGCGCTCAAGCGGCAGCTTGACTCGTCGCCTCGCCCGCTCTTCGCCGGACCCGGCGCGACCGGCTACGAGGATCAGGCCGCCGGTATGTCCCTGCCTGGCCAGCCTCCTCCGGCGCCCCCTCAAACTGCCGCGCCTGCTCAGCTTCCCTCCCAGGCTACTGGGCAGGCGCGCGCACCTAACCCGACGGGCGACCTCGGGGACTATCTCACCAAGCCGGTCTATGTCGGGGGCTCAGCGGGGGTCACGCGGCAGCAGCTCCAGAGCAAGGCGACGCAAGGCGTCGCGACTCCGCAGTCCAGCTCGGCGGGCGTGGAGGGCGGATTCGCGCCCAGCGCGGACTATCTGGAGAACGTGGGCAACCTCTCGGTGGACGAGCGCTTGGCTCACCAGGCTCAAGCGGATGAGGGGGCGATCGGCGAGCAGCGGCGCGCGGACATGTATCGCAACCAGTACGAGCAGCTCGCCAGCAAGGAATCAGCCGCCGCGGACCACGCGGCCAAGGTACAAGCGGGCGTTGCCAGGCAGGAGCAAGTCCTGATGACCGCGCGGCAGTCCTACAGCTCCGCCAAGGTGGATCCGGAGAGGATATACAGTGGAGTAGGCGGGACCATCCGCGCCATCAGTTCGGGAATCGCGTCAGCTCTTGGCGCCTACGCGGCCACGGTCGGCAAGGCTCCAAACTTCGCTCAAGGAATCATCGACAACGCAATCGAGCGCGACATCCGCGCGCAAGAGGCGGAGATCCGGATCAAGGGCGAGTCGTCACAAAACGCGCTCCAAGATCTGATGCGAACGACCGGCGACATGGAGACCGCCAAGTCTGCCTTGAGGATCGTGCAACAGGATCGCGCGTTGCAGCAGGTCAACGCCTTCGCCGCTGACTCCAAGAGCGCACAAATCAAGCGCGCGGCTGAGGCGTGGAGCATTGAGCAGGCCAAGGGGCTTAACACCCTGGTTGAAGATTACCGGCAGAAGTCACTCGGCAAAGTCACGCAACAAGTCCAACAGGAGGTCCTCTATCCGCGGGCTGGGTCCGCTGGCTACTACCGCGATCCGAACGAAAAGGAAGTGGCGACGCGAGCCGGCACGGCCAAGACGGTGCAAGAGATCGGCGCATCGCGCGCCAACGTGGCCAACACCGAGGCTGACACTGCGCTCAAGGGGGCTCAGGCGGCCCAGGTAGGGGCGGACGCCGCCAAGGGCCCGGAAGATCCGGAGCTAAAGAAGTCCCTGATCGGCATCGCAAACCACAAGGCGCAAATCGCTGGCCTTGCTAAAAAATATGGCTACGAAATCAGGGACGGCAGGATCGTAGAGGGCAAGGATGCGGGCTTCCCGATGCGAACAAGCGTTGCGGCGAGCGCCGGGCTTGACACTGATCTAACGGCGCTGGGAGTGACATTCGCTGCGATCGCGAATAACGACAAGGAGCTTGGGGAAGCCGCCAAGGCCAAGCTGACGCCGCGGCCGACTGAGCGGGACAGCACGATCGTTGCAAGGATTCAGTCTCAGCTCGACTACCTGAGCAACAGGGAAGGCGCGATCAAAGGGATCTCTAGTCCCGGTGCCGTGGACGCCCTCGAGCGAAATCAAGCTGGTCGCGGGGCATCCATCAGGGCCAAGGCTGAGGGGGGAGTAGGCGGCGCCTCGGGCGCGCCTGCTTACTCCGAAGAATAAATTGGCTAAGCCTACGCAACCCACCAAGCTCGAGTCGTACACTGCCCCGGACACGGGCGGGCAATACGTTGCGACCGGTGGTCAGGTCTGGCTCACCAAGGGCGGCAAGTATTTCCGGGCCGACCCGGCCAAGTTAGATCAGGTCTATGGTGAGCTCGGCGAGGGGACGCGCGCGGCAACTGCCGACGAGGTATCTGGTCGCCTCCGCGAGAAGGCCAGCGACAACGTCGAGGGCAAGGTCGCGACGGTCATTGAAAACGTTGCCATTGGCGCCGTTAGCGCGGCTGCGGCCCCGGTGCGAGGCGTGGCCCTCCTGGCTGGCCAGGACGAACTCGCTAAGACCCTGACCGGCGAGTCATTCGCTCGCGACCTGGCGGGCGTGGCTGCGCTCCACAGCAAGGGCGGAAACGCGTCAGTGGCGGCCAAGGCGGCCAACGAGTGGGATGCGGAGCTACAGGCCAGGCGTAGCCTGTTCCCGACACTCTCGAGCGTCTCGCAGGCCGCGGGGGAGATTGGGCAAGTGGTCGCGACGGGCGGTCTCTCGGCGGCACCTGGGCTCGTCGCTGGCCGCTCGTTGCCCTCTGCTGCTCTCCGGCTCGGCGCGGCCAGCGGCGCGGAGAATGCAATCCTGGCGACTGGACAGGAAACAGGGCAAGCGGCCCTAGAGAACCGAGCCATCGACCGTGAGCGTCTCGCGGCGGACGGACTCACGGCGGCGGTGTTAGGATTCGCTCTTGGCGGCGGCGGAGCCGTAGCGGCCCGGGGCGCGTCGGCGCTCAAGGCCAGAGTGTTCCGCGGGGCCACGGCGGACGGTGCCGGCGAGGCGGCTCGAGCAGCCGAGCGAGCCGGAGGCGCGCCCGGCTCCGTCGAGGAGACGCTCGACCTCACCAGGCGCGAGGCCACTGCGGCGGCGGAGGCGGCGGGTATCAATCCAGTTGCGCGCGAGGCGGCAGCGACTGCTCACGCTGAGGGCGTGGCCGAGCGGGCAGCGGCGGCGGACCCCAGCAACTGGCGACAGCTTACCAATGATGCCAACCCCCATGAGCTTTTTATTCACCGCGACGCGGTGCTAGACGGCGCGACGCGGGACGCGGCGGACGACCTTGATAAAATCCTCCAGCGACAGCGCCCCATTTACGATGAGATCGACAATTTCAGCGCCAAGCGAGAGAAGGTACGCGACCACATAACGGCGGATGGCGTGGACGAGACGGAGCTGCTGGCCCGAGCGCAGCAGGATACAGCGGCGTTGCGTGACCGGCTTGAGGGCATGAGGGCGCAGATGGACTCGGACCGTGCCGCTAACGCTATGCCGGACCGTGCGCCGGGCGCCGCCAATGATGCGTTGACGCCCAAGAAATTCAAGAAAACTAGCGCCGATCAGGCCTTGAATCGGGCTAACTTTGTCGTGCGGCAGGCCGAAAAAAACCTAGCGAAGGCCGAATCTGGCGCTGATGGAGTCGTGGCCGTGGACTCCATGCGCCGTGAGCTCTCCAGGGTCTGGCGCCAGGCGCGAGCGTCGCTCGGGCAGACACCGGGCCTGGAAGATCGGATGCTGCTTGAGCCCGTGCGCGACTTCCTGCGGGAAGAATATCAGCGCGCGGCGGACTCGCTCATGGATCCGACTTTCGTCGGAACCAGGCAGGCGGCGGCGCAAAAGGCCGTGAATACCGCGCGAGTCGGCGCAATCGACGGCGAAACATTTGATCTGAAGGGCTTCGTTGTGCGGACCGGCAGCGATCAGGGCGAGGACTTTGGCCGAGTCGCGCACGGGGCCAATCGGGACGCACTGCGATCCATGCTGGCTGAGATCCAACCCGGGCCAGCGGCGAGGCTAAAGACCGAGCAAATTGAGCGATTCCTCACGAGTCAGGAGGAGTTTTTCCGGGCCGCAAAGGAAAATTACTCGCTTACGCCGGCCAACGCTAAGCGAATGGACGAACTACTCGGGGCGGTAACCCGATTCCGGTCAACCATTGACCTGTCCCGCGACGCGGCGGGCAAGGTGAATCAGGCGCGCGCGCTGCTGGACGCGGACAAGATCGGCGGCGGGCGGATCGCTCAGATGGTAGCGGGCTCGGCCGTGGGAGGAGTCGAGGGCGGCATCGGCGGCGCGCTTCGCGGGTTTGCCCGCGGGGCCCTGGGCGGCACCGAGCAGGCCGTACTGCTTCGCCAGCGCATGGCGGCGCTGGCCGAATCGCATGACTCCAAGATCGCGGCCAGCATGACCGGCTGGATAGATAAGCTGCTAGGAGTGAGAGGCGACGTCGTCGGCAGAGCCGGCAAAAAGGGCGGGCGTAAGCTGCTCTCCGACGAGACCCGCGCCGCGTTCGGCCGGGCCATCCCGGAGGAGAAAACCATGTTGGGCGGGGCCCTCGGTCTGAGCCCTGCTCTACGCCGGTTTGTTTCGCTCAGCGGCGAGACGCGTGCGGAAAAGCGGGAGCTGCTACAGGAGCGCCGGCACCAACTGGCCGAGCTCATCACCAACCCGGCCCGAATCCAGCGCGCGGCAGAAGCTGTGCTTGGGCAGTCGTCACAGTACATGCCCGGCATGGCCGCCGAGATGGTTGCCGAGACGGTCCAGCGCCTTACAGCGCTGCACGGCAAACTAGGAGGCTCGTCCACGCCAAGCCTACTACCCGGCGTCAAGCAACCCGAGATGGTGAGCGATCAGGAACTACGGGCCCAGGATTCGCTTGTGCAGGCGACCGTCAATCCGATGAGCGTTTTCGTCGACTTCGCCCAAGGCAAAATCGATCCGCTAAAGACCGCGTTCGTACGGGAAATGTACCCTCAGATTTGGGCGCAAGCCCAGGCCGCGGCAATCGACTCGCTCGGCCGGCTCGACAAAATGCCGTCGCGCCAGGCGCTGACGCAGATGGATCAGTTCCTCGGGCTGGAGGGCTCGCTCGATTCGTCGTTGCGTCCCGATTTCCTGGCGAGACAAGCCGAGCGCGCCAAATCGCCCGACGCTCAAGACAAGCCGGTCGCCCCGAGCGCTCAGAGGGCTCCAAAAATTGCCGGGCAATTCGCCACCACTTCTCAACGCCTCTCCCAATCCTCCTCCAACACATGAGACGCAATTATATGACCGACTCTATAGCAATCGAAGCCGCCAACCTCATTTTCCCTCTACTAAACACGGCCACAAAGGTGCGTCAGGGCGCTATCGCGGTCACGACGACGACCGGCGGTGGCGACATCGGGGCCTTGCTGACGAAGGGTAAAGACGGCCATTTCATCACTCTATTTGCGGACGGCGGAGACGTTTATTTCGCGTTCAACAACTCGGCGGCCGGGACGCTGGACGAGACCGCAACCGGAACCGGCGTAACCGTTTGTCAGAAGCTCCCGAGCGGGCAATTCGTGAGCGGCCGCCTCGTTGACAACTTCACGTTTATTCGTGTGAAAACTGCGTCCGGTACGGCGACTCTGCGCTACGCGCTCAGCTCCAAGAGCATGGGGCAGCACGCGCGGGACATCTGACATGGGCTTCGTTCGTATTCCAGGCCGCAGGTTCAACCGGGGGCGCATCCCTGTTACCGTTGGTGGCGCGCCAGCCGGTACGTTCTCCCCGCTCGACATTGCCGGCTGCGTGGCGTGGTTCGACATGCAGGATGCGGGGAGCTTCACCGTCGCCGCTGGGGAAGTTTCTGCCATCACCAACAAGGTTAGCTCTGTCAGTTGGACGGAGGCGACGAACCGACCGGCGTACGCGGCGGCGGGCTTGAATAGCCTGCCGTGCATGGATTTTGACGGCGTGAATGACCGGATCATCGACACCGAAGCCGCGGTGTTTGGAGCGCTAACGGACGCTGCCGCATACACGCTGTTTTACGTGGCGGCGCTCAATACAATTGATCGCAACGAGGCAATATTTGGAGTCGGCGACTCCGCGCAGGCAGCGAACAGAGCACGTTACTGGGGTCAATCATCGTCGGGGTTGGGTCGGC
>Ga0105050_10009604_pt1 | contig 10794 bp, 11 predicted proteins | sample FRY01_FD_78088 | JGI IMG/M metagenome (GOLD analysis project Ga0105050, IMG submission 78088) | Freshwater microbial communities from Lake Fryxell liftoff mats and glacier meltwater in Antarctica - FRY-01 | ecosystem: Environmental > Aquatic > Freshwater > Ice > Glacier meltwater ... | reverse complement strand
GTGTTTCGGCGGCCATAGCGAAGGGGAAACGCCCGGTTACATTCCGAACCCGGAAGCTAAGACCTTCTGCGCCGATGGTACTGCGAGGGGGACCTCGTGGGAGAGTAGGACACCGCCGGACTTCTTTGTGAAATGGCCACCCTCACGGGTGGCCATTTTGCGTTAACAAGGGATTACACACGTCATGACAGATGAGCGAACTCCACGTAACGATCGTGGAACAGGCGGCAGCGGTCGCAGCGGAAGCGGGCGCCCCACTGGTGCAGGTTCCGGTGGTGCCAGCCGTGACGGCCGACGCCCCTCAACAGGCCGCCCTGGAGCGGGAAAGCCGTCTGGGGATCGCTCCGAACGCTCCGATAGTCCCCGCCGGTCTGGCTCCACCCCTGGCTCCACCTCTGGTGGTGGCGGGTCAGACCGTAACCAGCGTCCGGCTTTCCGGCGCGACGAGCGGCCTGCGCGCTCGGGTGACCGTCCTGTCGCGCGGACCGGCCGCCCAGAAAGGGATTCCCGAGACTCGCGAAATCCTCGAGATGACCGAGAGCGAGCACCACGTGATGACGCTCCTCGACACGACGATCCACTGGTGCCTGAGGACGTTACGCCCGCAGAGCTTGATAAGGCAGCATGGCGCGAGCTCAAAGCGCTGACCAAAGAGAACGCGGAGTGGGTAGCGGGCCACCTTGTGATGGCCTCTCGCACGATCGACGATGATCCCGAGCGCGCCCACAAGCATGCTTTAGCTGCAGCCCGCCGTGCCGGAAGAATCCCTGTCGTTCGAGAAACTGTGGGCATCACTGCCTACTTGACGGGGGATTTCGCTCTCGCCCTTCGGGAGCTTCGCACCTATCGCAGGCTCACCGGACGCGATGATCAAGTTCCGTTGATGGTGGACTGCGAGCGCGGTTTAGGCCGACCCGAGCGGGCGTTAGAGCTGGCCGGGGAAGTAGACCGCAGTAGCTTATCGACGGCGGTCCAGGTCGAACTTGCGATTTCCCGCTCGGGCGCACGTCTCGACATGGGCAAACCGGAACTTGCCCTCGGGGAACTGGAAATAGCGCAGTTGAAGCCCGATATGGCCTACTCGTTTTCGCCCGCTCTTTTTGACTCCTACGCCATTGTCTTAGCTGAGCTTGGCCGAGACGAGGAAGCTGCACTGTGGGGCAATCGCGCCGATGTGGCTGCCCGAGCACTCCGAGAAGCTGCCGATGGCCCGGACGATGATCACATGGTCATTGTCGAAATGCCGGAGCAGGAATAACCATGGGTGGCCTTTCTACTCCGCTTGCAGGAATTGATCTGGTTCTCGCCGATCTGGACGGCGTGATTTATCAGGGCGCGAGCGAGATTCCCCACGCGGTGAAGGCTTTTCAGAAAGTTGCTTCTCAGGTGCGCCTCGGTTTCGTCACCAATAACGCTGCCAGAACACCCCAGCAGGTTGCAGATCAGATTGCCGGCTACGGGATTCCTGCAACCGCAGAAGATGTGGTGACTTCCCCCCAGGCAGCAGTGCGGGTTCTTGCGCGGCTCGTCCCACCCGGTTCCACCGTGTTGGTAGTGGGCGGTGAAGGGCTGACCACAGAGGTGGAACGAGCAGGTTTTGTCGTGACCCGACAGGCTGATGATCGACCTGCCGCTGTGGTGCAGGGGTTTGCGCCTGAGGTGGGGTGGGAACAGCTCGCCCAGGCGTCGTTTGCTCTGCAACGAAGCGACAGCGTTCACTGGGTTGCCACCAACACCGACTGGAGCATTCCGGTTGCCGGTGGCATTGCGCCGGGTAATGGGGCTCTGGTCTCCGCAGTTCACCTTGCCGTGGGTCGCCTGGCAACTTTCGCAGGTAAGCCTGAGACAGAGATTTTTGATGTTGCCCGGGAGCGTTTCGACCCCCGGGGCGGCATCCTCATGATTGGCGATCGACTCGATACGGACATTCTTGGGGCCAACAGGGCGCAGATGAGCTCCGCACTGGTGCTGACAGGGATTGATTCGGCCAAATCTGTGCTGGCTTCTGATGCCAGCATGCGACCTGATTTCATTCTCGGGGATCTGCGGGAGCTCCATAAGCCCTACCCTCCGTGCGTGCGAAGTGTTGATAGTGACGGGGTTCACACGGTGGAAGTTGGCAACGCAGTCGTTCGTCGGCAAGGCCATGTGGTGCGTATCGCTCGGCGGGGTGCCACCCTCGATGTGATTCGCGCGGGGGCAGCCATCATTCACGACTCCGGGTTGAAAATATTCGGTATGGACATTGATCCACAGATATATTCGTGACCATGGATAACGCAAACCCCGACGCGATTGCCCTGAGGCTTGACGATGTTGCCTCGCTCGCGCTCGACGAGCGCGCCGCCGCTCTTGGTGAAATCTATGACCAGCTGGTTCAGGCTCTGGAGACTCCTGAAAACGAGTCCTAATGGCAGAGCGTTTGGATGTGGCACTGGTTGCCCGGGGGGTCAGTGAATCTCGCACCAAAGCGCAACGAAGAATTAGTCAGGGAGACGTGTGGGTGAACGGACTCTGTGTCACAAAAACCTCCCACCCGGTGTCTACGGATGACGAGATTGTTCTCGCCGGCGGCTCGGATGACGTGGGGCGCGGTGCTGTGAAACTTCGGGCAGCGCTCACGCAATGGGATTGCGACGTTGCGGGACGACAGGTGCTCGATATCGGGGCATCCACCGGAGGATTCACCGAAGTCCTTTTGACTGCGGGCGCCGCCCAGGTTGTTGCCCTCGATGTCGGTCACGGCCAGCTGCACCCTCGGGTGCGTGAGGACCCGCGAGTCCGTGCTCTTGACGGTGTCAACATCAAGAGCGTGACTCCCGTCTGGTGGGAAAGTGTTGGGGGAGGGGATATCGATTTCATCGTCGCCGATGTCAGCTTCATCTCCCTCACTCACGTGTTGCCCCCGGCGGTCGCGCTCTGGGGGCTGGTGCCCTGGGTGGTGTTGGTCAAACCCCAGTTCGAGGTGGGGCGCACACACATTTCTGGAGGGATCGTTCGTGATCCCCTCGATCACGAACGCGCGCTCACCACCGTTCTTCGCTGTGCGGAAGGCCTCGGCTTGGAGTGTGGGGGAATCATCGATTCACCAATCACTGGCGAAGCGGGCAACCGCGAGTACCTGTGTTGGTTAACACCCAAGACATCAGAGAATCCGCCACAATGGAGTGACCGTATCCACCACCTCAGCCGTGCAGGGAGGCATGTCCAATGAGTTCCCGCCACATGCTTGTGGTTGCCCACACCGGCAGGTCAGATGCACGCCAGGCCGCATCGGATGTGTGCGATCAGCTACGACACGCTGGGCTCACTCCGGTGGTAGCACCCAGGGGTAACTCTTTGCGCGCCGAGGTACAGGGTACAAGCCTGACACTAGGCACGGATGTCTCGCTGGGTGATATCGAGCTCACCATCGTGCTGGGTGGAGATGGCACCATTTTGGGTGCCGCCGAACTCACCCGGGGCTCCGCGGCGCCGCTGTTGGGAATCAACCACGGACATGTGGGTTTCCTTGCCGAGAGCGAGCGTGACGATCTAGCCTGGACGGTCCAGAGAGCCGTTGCTGGCGAATATGACGTTGATGAACGACTTGTGTTGGATGTTGCGCTAATGCAGGGAGACACCGAGCTCTACCGCACCTTCGCGCTGAACGAGGCGACGGTGGAAAAGGCATCTCCCGCGCGGATGATTGAGGTCGCGCTCGAGATTGACGGCCGCCCGCTCTCAATTTTTGGTGCCGATGGGGTCGTCATGGCTACCCCCACAGGCTCAACGGCATACTCGTTTTCTGCCGGTGGCCCCGTGGTGTGGCCGGGTGTGGAAGCACTGCTGATGGTCCCGCTTTCGGCTCACGCTCTTTTTGCGAGACCTCTTGTGGTGGGTCCGGATTCGGTGATGGCTGTCGAAGTGTTGGAGCACTCCACAGCGCCAGCCGTGCTGTGGTGTGACGGCCGGCGGGGAACCGATATTGAACCGGGCTCGAGGGTCGTGGCCACCCGAAGCAGCGAACCCATTCGACTGGCCAGGCTCCACCCGGGCCCTTTCACCGACCGTCTGGTCAAAAAGTTTGGGCTCCCTGTCACCGGCTGGCGCGGGCCGTTGGGAAACTAGGCGCCCATGATTCTTGAGGTAACTATCAGTGACCTGGGGGTCATCCGTGAAGCACGCTTGCCTCTCGGCCCCGGGTTGACCGCGGTGACCGGTGAAACGGGTGCGGGCAAAACAATGGTGGTGACGGCACTGGGGCTCCTCCTTGGCGCGCGAGCCGATTCGGCCAGAGTGCGCCAAGGAGCCGACGCCACCTGGGTGGAGGGCAGGTTTTCCCTCGGGGATACAAGTTCGGTGATGGAGCGCGCTCGCGAACTGGGTGCATCTCTGGATGACAATGAACTTGTTCTTGCACGGGAAGTGCAAGCCGAAGGCCGATCCAGAGCGCTTGTGGGGGGTCGAAGCGCCCCCGTGTCAGCCTTGGCCGAGCTTGCGTCACATCTCGTGGTGGTTCATGGCCAAAGCGATCAGGTTCGCCTCAAATCGGAAACGGCACAGAGGGAAGCTCTGGATCGTTTTGCCGGGGAAGCTCTGGCAGACGTACTGGACACTTTTCACACGGCTTTTGGGTCGTATCGCGAGCTTGTAGAAAAACGTGACACATTGCGCACCGAAACTGATGCTCGAGCTCAAGAGGCCTCCCAGTTGCGTCAAGCACTGGAAGATATTGATGCAGTGGCTCCAGTAGCAGGTGAGAATGTGGCGCTCGGGGAAACTGTAAACCGTTTGACCAACACCGAAGAGTTGCGTCAGGCCGCAGCCGCGGCGTCTGCCGCGTTGTCCTCCGATGAGAACAGTTTTGATACCCGCGATGGCCTGTCCATGGTGGATAGTGCCCTCAAAGCTCTCGACCGAGTGGTCGGTTTTGATACGGGTGCCCAGGCCTTGCGCGACCAGCTTGCTGATGCCTCGTATCAGTTGTCTGAAGTTGCGGTGGGTATTGCCGGCTATCTCGCCTCGTTGGAGAGCGATAGCGGGCAGTCTTTAGAACACACCCATGAACGTCTCGCAGCAATCACTCATTTGATGCGCCGCTACGGTCCGACTCTGGACGATGTGCTGGACATGCAACAGGGCGCCAGCGAGAGGCTTCTGGAATTAGAGAGAGATTCGGAACTTCTTAGCACCCTCGATCATGATGTGGAGGTTGCCCTCCAGGCTGCGTGGGATGCCGCCAACACGATGACCAGCCTGCGAGTCAGCGCGGCATCGACTCTTGGGGCGGAGGTCACCAAGGAACTGGCTGCGCTCGCTATGCCCAATGCCACCCTCCATGTTCGTGTCAGCCAGGAGCAGCAACTCTCCAGCCACGGCGCCAACCAGGTCAACCTCCTTCTTGCCGCCCACCCGGGAGCAGAGCCTTTGCCTCTGGGGAAGGGGGCATCCGGTGGAGAGTTGTCCAGGGTGATGCTTGCTCTCGAAGTGGTCATTGCGGCCACTGACCCGGTGCCCACTTTTGTTTTTGATGAGGTCGATGCGGGTGTTGGCGGTGCCAGTGCTCTCGAAATTGGTCGCCGGTTAGATGTGCTGGCACAAACGTCGCAGGTGATTGTTGTCACCCACTTGGCCCAGGTTGCCGCTTTTGCAAACAACCACTTACGAGTGGTGAAGGACACGGATGGTCAGGTCACCACCTCGAGCGTGACGGTACTGGAGGGTGAAGAGCGGGTGCGCGAACTGGCGCGCATGCTTGGTGGCATGGAGGACTCCCACAGTGCGCTCACCCACGCTCGTGAGCTGATGGAGAAGACCCACTCGGTGAGTCGTCGGTGATGGGTCCGGTAACCGGTTAGTGTTGGATTCCGTGGAGCACTCTTCCAAAAGCCTCAGGCAAGGAATCACCAAACACATTTTTGTGACCGGTGGGGTTGTGTCCTCCCTCGGTAAAGGTCTCACCGCTGCGTCGCTCGGGAATCTTCTTTCCGGCCGCGGGGTTCACGTGGTCATGCAAAAGCTTGATCCCTATCTGAATGTAGATCCTGGCACGATGAACCCGTTCCAACACGGTGAAGTGTTCATCACTGATGATGGTGCGGAAACAGATTTGGACATTGGGCACTACGAACGTTTCTTAGACATCAACCTGTCCCAAGCAGCCAACGTGACGACCGGGCAGATATATCAAGAAGTCATTGGACGTGAACGCCGGGGAGAATATCTGGGCGACACCGTTCAAGTTATTCCCCACATTACGGATGAAATAAAACGTCGAATGCGCTTACAAGCCGACGACAATCCCCGGCCCGACGTGATCATCACCGAAATCGGGGGAACCGTAGGCGACATTGAAAGCCAGCCCTTCATCGAAGCGGCACGTCAGATTAGGCACGAGTTGGGTCGCGAGAACGTCTTCTTCGTTCACGTGTCCCTCGTGCCTTTCATGGGTGCTTCCGGTGAGCAGAAAACCAAACCCACCCAACACTCTGTGGCAATGCTGCGCTCGATTGGTATTCAGCCCGATGCTCTCGTGCTGCGAAGCGATCGACCGGTGGAAAGTGCCAATCGCCGGAAAATTGCGCTGATGTGTGACGTCGATGAGGCTGCGATTGTGAACGCGGTCGACGTGGCAAGCATTTATGACATCCCCTCCCTACTGCACAGCCAAGACTTGGATGACTACATCATCGACGCACTCGGCATTAAGGCCGGAGAGATGGTGTGGGACGGGTGGAAAGATCTTCTTGATGCGGTGCACCACCCACGCCACACCATCACCATTGGGGTGGTGGGCAAATACATTGACCTCCCCGATGCCTACCTCTCGGTGAGCGAGGCAATCCGCTCTGGCGGTTTTGCACACCACACCAAAGTGGAACTCAAATGGATTGCCAGTGACCAGTGCGCGACACCGGAGGGTGCAGAAAAGGCCCTTGCCGGTGTCGATGGGGTGTGCGTTCCGGGGGGCTTTGGTATCCGCGGGATTGAGGGCAAAGTGGGCGCTTTGCGTTTCTGCCGGGAAAACAACATTCCCACCCTTGGGTTATGTCTCGGCTTGCAGTGCATGGTCATTGAATACGCGAGAAATGTGGCCGGTTTAGAGGGTGCCTCCAGTAGTGAATTTGATCCTGAGGCCGCGCACCCGGTGATTGCAACAATGGCTGAGCAGATCGATATTGTCTCCGGTAATGGCGACCTGGGCGGAACGATGCGCTTAGGTCTGTTTGAGGCCGCCCTCGCTGACGGGTCGTGTGTTCGGGAACTCTATGGCGAAGAACGCATTCATGAGCGCCACCGCCACCGCTACGAGGTCAACAACCTCTACCGCACAGAACTCGAGGCTGCAGGCTTAGTGTTTTCGGGAACATCACCCGATGGTTCTCTCGTGGAATTTGTCGAGCTTCCCACACGCGTTCACCCTTTCTATATTTCTACTCAAGCACACCCCGAACTGCGCTCGCGTCCCAACCGCGCACATCCGCTGTTTGCTGGGCTTGTGGCCGCCGCGCTCGAGCGCCATAATGCCTCAGCACTGTTTGCTGTGTCTGATCAGGACATCTAATGCCTGAGGGCTTCTCGCTCGCCGATCAGCCCCACCACCCTGTCATTGTGTCCTCCGACACGGTGTTCCGCGGGGCAATATGGAATGTGATGCGCGAAACATTCACCCTGGGTGAGGGGGAGCTGACCAGAGATTTTGTGGATCACCCCGGCGCGGTGTGCATTGTTGCTCGCAACGATGCGGGCGAGGTGATGATGATTCGCCAGTATCGCCATGCGATACGCGCCCTCGATTGGGAAATACCGGCAGGGCTTCTTGATATTCCTGGAGAAGACCCGTTGGTCTGTGCAAAGCGGGAACTTGTCGAAGAGGCAGACTTGGAAGCCGACGATTGGGAATATGTCACCCGGGTGAACACCACCCCTGGTGGTTCCAATGAAAGTACACACATTTTTCTTGCCTCGGGTTTGCACTCGGTCGCCCACGAATATGTCCGCACGGGTGAAGAGGCGGAGCTCGAAAAACGTTTTGTGTCCCTGGATGATGCCGTTGCTGAAATTCTTGCCGGGTCACTCACCAACCAAATAGCGGTCACCGCGCTCCTTGCTGCGTATGCCCTCCGACGCTGAAGCACCCCTCTCAGCGCCCACCGCGATCGAGCGGGAGCGGGATCGTTACCTGCGTTATGTGACATTGGAGCGTGGGAGGTCACCCCACACCGTGGCCGCGTATCGAGGTGATCTTGCCCGCTATCTTGAGTTCCTTGGCTCGCGGGGACTGATCACCCCGGACCAGGTCACTCCCGATGATCTTCGCGTGTTTGTTGATTCTCTCGAGGGGGCAGCCTCGACGGTGGCCCGCAAGCTTTCGAGTATCAAAAACTTTCACCGTTTTCTGTTGGCGGAGGGTGTTGTGGTCATCGACCCGAGCTCCCAGCTGCCCTCGCCGTCGAAGGCCACCCGTTTGCCTAAAGCGCTCACCGTTGACCAGGTGGGGCGACTGTTAGACAGTGTCATCGGCGATGATCCCCACGCCCTTCGAGATCGGGCACTCCTTGAGTTTCTGTACGCCACGGGAGCTCGAATTTCCGAAGCCTTAGCGTTGAGCGTGGATGACGTTCTTGGGGACGACGGTCGGGTGTCGGAGGTGATTCGGGTCACGGGAAAAGGGCAGAAACAGCGCATTCTGCCCGTCGGTTCCTTTGCCCGGGCAGCGATGGACAGTTATCTCACGAGGTCCCGCCCAGCCCTCGTTCGAGGGCAGAAAAAGGCCACCCCCGCGGTATTCTTGGGCCTTCGCGGTGGTCAGTTATCCCGCCAAAACGCGTGGCTTGTTGTGCAAAGCGCGGCGAAGCGAGCGGGCCTTGACGGATTAGTCTCCCCGCATACTCTTCGTCACTCCTTTGCTACCCATGTTCTCTCTGGTGGGGCCGATATTCGCGTTGTTCAGGAGCTTCTTGGCCACGCTTCGGTGGCCACCACTCAGATCTACACCAAAGTGACCATCGACACGCTTCGCGAGGTCTATCAGGGGGCACATCCGCGTGCTCGCTGAGTGCAGACGATAGACTTCCCACATGGCAGAAGCGCAGGGAAACCTCGGTCCCACGGGTCGAGTTCTCCGCGACTTTCCTGAGCCCCCGGTGCTGAAATCACACGGCCCTGCGCGGGTCATTGCGCTGTGTAATCAAAAGGGTGGTGTGGGAAAAACCACCACCACCATCAGCCTGGGTGGTGCTTTGGCCGAATACGGGCGCAGCGTGTTGCTGGTGGATTTCGATCCTCAAGGGGCGCTTTCTGCAGGTCTTGGCGTGAACACACACGACGCCATTACTATCTATGATTTGCTGATTGGTCGCGAGAAAGATGTTCGCACCGCTATTCAGCCCACAACGACGCCGGGAATCCATGTGATTCCTGCCAATATCGATCTGTCTGCCGCCGAAGTGCATCTGGTAAACGAGGTGGCACGAGAGCAGATTCTTGCGCGAGTGTTGCGCCCCATCATGGATGACTACGACGTAATCCTGATCGATTGCCAACCGTCTTTGGGGCTACTGACCGTGAACGCGTTGACGGCAGCCCACGGCGTCCTGATTCCCTTAGAGACGGAGTATTTTGCCCTTCGCGGGGTGGCACTCCTGATTGACACCATCGACAAAGTTCGCGATCGTCTCAACCCCGCAATCCGGGTGGATGGCATTGTGGCGACCATGTTCGATGCCCGCACCCTGCACGCCCGCGAGGTGATGGAGAGGGTGGTGGAAACTTTTGGTGACACCGTATTAGACACGGTAATTGGGCGGACAATCAAGTTCCCCGATGCTTCCGTTGCTGCCGTTCCGATCACCGAATTTGCCCCGACCCACGCTGGCGCTCACACCTATCGTGCGCTCGCGAGAGAACTTGTTGCTCGTGGTGCCATCGCCTAACGCGTCGCAGCTGGAGCAGAGGGAGGCGGGCCCCGGGAGCAATCATTTTCGGGTGAGTCTGGCTAACTTTGATGGACCCTTTGATTTACTCCTGAGCCTGATTGGCAAACGAGAGCTTGACATTACCGAGGTGGCTTTGAGTGTCGTCACCGATGAGTTTTTGAGCTACCTGAAAGAGTTAGACGGTGTGGCTGAGTTGGAAGCGGCCAGTGAGTTTGTTGTGGTGGCAGCGACCCTGCTCGATATGAAAATTGTGGGGCTTCTGCCCCAGGGCGAATTTGTTGATGCCGAAGATGTTGCTCTTCTGGAGGCCAGAGATCTTCTGTTTGCAAGACTTTTGCAATACCGCGCATTCAAAGAAATGTCTGCGTGGTTCGTTGGACGCTTCGAGGCCGAAGAGAAACGGCATATGCGCGAGGTTCCCCTCGAAGCCCAGTTTCTTAGAAGCATTCCGGAGCTTCGCTGGAGCTTGAGCCCTGGTGACTTCCAGGCGCTAGCCCTGCTGGCCCTCACCCCGAGAGAGATCCCCACGGTGGGGCTTGACCACCTTCATGCGCCGCTGGTCAGCATTCGCGAACAAGCAGCCCACGTCATCGCCATGCTCAAAGGTGGCGCCCCGGTGAGTTTTCGGGCCCTGATTGCCGGGATACACGAAAAAGGTGTGGTCGTGGCAAGGTTCTTGGCGATCCTTGAGCTGTATCGCGAGTCAGCGATCACCTTCCAGCAGCTGGAACCTTTGGGGGAACTCACCCTGCAGTGGGTCGCTGAGAACTACGGGGTCGAAAATCTCGCAAATCTTGGAAACGAATGGGGCGGCGAGGAACACACAGATGAGCACTAATACCCATAAGCAGAGCCACACAGATCGTGCCCTGGC
>Ga0105050_10009602_pt1 | contig 10796 bp, 7 predicted proteins | sample FRY01_FD_78088 | JGI IMG/M metagenome (GOLD analysis project Ga0105050, IMG submission 78088) | Freshwater microbial communities from Lake Fryxell liftoff mats and glacier meltwater in Antarctica - FRY-01 | ecosystem: Environmental > Aquatic > Freshwater > Ice > Glacier meltwater ... | reverse complement strand
TTGCTGCGGTGTATGCGCTCAAAGCTGCGCGCCACCACCGCCTTGATACCCAGCAACTGCGTACCCTTGGCCGCCCAGTCGCGCGATGAGCCGGTGCCGTATTCTTCGCCTGCAAAAATCACGGTCGCTGTGCCTTCGGCGATGTACTTCATGGCTGCGTCGTAGATAAACATTTTTTCCTGACCAGGCTGAAACAGCGTCACGCCGCCCTCCTCTCGTGAGCCTTGTGCATCCGCCGGAATCATCAGGTTCTTGATGCGTACATTGGCAAAGGTGCCGCGCATCATCACGTCGTGGTTGCCGCGCCGCGCGCCGTAGCTGTTGAAGTCATCCTTCAGCACGCCATGCGCTTGCAGCCATTGGCCTGCGGGTGATGAGGCCTTGATGGAGCCAGCGGGTGAAATGTGGTCGGTGGTGATCGAATCACCAAACAAGGCCATGATGCGGGCGTTTTTGACTGAGAACGGGCTGACGGAAGCATCATTCAGGGCTTTATCTCCCTGAATACGGGCGCTAGCAGCTACTTTTTCAAGAGCAAAGTCCTTGAAGAAAGGTGGCTCAGCGATATAGGTGCTGCGCGGCCAGGTGTAGCTGTCACCGGTAACGCCTTTGATTTTTTCCCACAGTTTGCCCGGTTCAGTGGTTACCTTGGCGTAGTTGGCTCTAAACGCCTCGCCGTTCATGGCGTACTTCATCAACGCGTTGATCTCGTCGCTGGTGGGCCAGATGTCGCCCAGATAAACGTCTTTGCCACCCGTGCCCTTACCAACAGGCTCGGTCATCAAATCGCGCATCACCGTACCGGCAATCGCATACGCCACCACCAGCGGCGGACTGGCCAAAAAATTGGCTTTCAGATTCGGGTGAATACGCGCTTCAAAGTTGCGGTTGCCCGACAGCACAGCCGCGCATACCAAATCGCTTTTGGAAATGGCTTCGTTGATCTCGGGCGTCAAATCGCCCGAGTTACCAATGCAGGTGGTGCAACCATAGCCTGCCAATGCAAAGCCGAGTTTTTCCAGATACGGCAACAAGCCTGTCTCGGTTAAATACTCGGTCACGATGCGCGAGCCGGGGGCCAATGATGTCTTGATGTGCGGCTGCACCTTCAACCCCGCCTGAACCGCTTTTTTGGCCAGCAATCCAGCCGCCAGCAGGACGCTGGGGTTCGACGTGTTGGTGCAACTGGTAATCGCCGCGATAAGCACATCGCCATTACCAATGTTGATGCCAGTTTTATCGGTAGCGGCTGAATCGACTGCGACGTGCGTGCTAACCGCTGATGCCATGGTTGGGCGACTGCCCTCCATCTCGGCCACCATGCGTGGCGCGCCTGGTCGCGTTGGCGGTACGCCGGGCAAGGTGTCCACCCGCTCGTTATCGTTATGGCGCAACTGATGCCGCGTGCCGAGCAGGGCAGCAGGCTGGTTAAAGCCGTTTTCAGAAATCGGTTTGCTAAAGAGCGATGCGAACTGTGTCGCCACATCGCCCAATTCAATCCGGTCTTGCGGGCGTTTGGGTCCGGCCAGACTGGGGGTGACATCGCCCAGATTCAGCCTGACAACCTGCGAATAATCAATCTCCCCTGCCTTGGCAACACCAAACAAGCCCTGGGCTTTAAAGTAAGCTGCAAACGCTTCAATCTCTTCCCTGGTGCGACCCGTGCCTTCAAAATAGTCAAGCGTTTTTTCATCAACCGGAAAGAACCCCATCGTCGCGCCGTACTCGGGTGCCATATTGCCAATGGTGGCGCGGTCTGGCAGGTTCAAACTGCGTGTACCCACACCGAAAAATTCAACAAATTTGCCAACGACTTTTTCACGGCGCAACTCCTCTGTGACGCGAAGTACCAGGTCGGTTGCGGTAACGCCTTCACGCAACTTTCCGGTCAACTCAAAACCCATCACGTCAGGCGTTAAAAAATACACTGGCTGGCCCAGCATGGCGGCTTCGGCTTCAATGCCACCCACGCCCCAGGCAACCACGCCGATGCCGTTGATCATGGTGGTATGGCTGTCGGTGCCAACCAGCGTGTCGGGGTAATACACATTGGCTGCAGTTTTATGTACGCCGCGCGCCAGATATTCAAGGTTGACCTGATGCACGATGCCAAAGCCGGGGGGTACCACACCAAAAGTATCAAACGCCTGCATGCCCCATTTCATGAACTGGTAGCGCTCGTTGTTGCGCTGAAATTCCAGCTTCATGTTCAAGTCAAGCGAGTTCTTTTTGCCGTAGTAGTCAACCATGATGGAATGGTCAACCACCAGGTCAACTGGCACCAGCGGCTCAATACGTTTCGGGTCTTTACCCAACTTGATAGCCACGCTGCGCATGGCGGCCAAATCAGCCAGCAGCGGTACACCTGTAAAGTCCTGCAGCACCACGCGCGAGACGACAAACGGAATTTCTTGTGTACGCGCAGCATTCGGCTGCCAGTTGGCCAGCTCGGCAATATGCTGCTTTGTGATGCGCTTGCCGTCGCAGTTGCGCAGCACGGACTCGAGCACAATTCGCAGGGATATCGGCAGACGTGCAACGTTTGGGAATTGCCTGGCCAGTTCAGGCAGAGAGTAAAACTTGCCTGACTTACCGGGGGTGACCTTGAAAGATTTAAGGGTTTTTGCAAAAGCGTGTTTTGCAACGCGAGCGGATTGAACCATGGCGAAATCTCCTTGGACGTGATGTGACTGGCTCTAGGGTACTTCTTTTTCGGCAGGCAAGTGTGAACCACGCAGCAGTTGTAGTCACTCGCTGACAAGCAGCGTCGTTTGCCGCTGATGCCAATAGTTGATGGATCCTGATAACTTACAAATTTAATCATTTATACGGAGAAGTAATGACCACTTCAAGCAACCAGAAAACCTTGTGGACTTTGATCAAGGACATCAAATTTGGCATGTTGACGCATCGCCACTCCAATGGTGTCATGCATAGCGTGCCGCTGACAACTCAAAATAAAGCCGATGACGAAGATAACGAGCTGTTCTTCTTCATTTCACACAAAGGCGAACTTTCAAAAAGCATGGCGCAAGATGGTAGCGTGAATGTTTCTTATGCAGATCCAGGAAGTGACAATTACGTATCCGTGTCGGGACGGGGTTCAATCCTTGAAGATCAGGCCAAAAAAGACCAACTGTTCAGCGTGATTGCAAAGGCCTGGTTTCCGGGTGGTGCCACCGACCCGGATCTTGCGTTGCTGAAAATTGAGATTGGTCACGTCGAGTATTGGGATTCCAAGGACAGCAAAATGGTGCAGCTTTTAAAAATAGCCACGGCAACCATCACGGGCAATCCGCCCAAGAATATGTCAGACCACAAAGAATTCTCTTTGTGACACAAATAGCACCGCATGGCATTTATTGCATTTAACAAGGCATTTGACCCCGCTGAGCCAGAAGACCTGCGCATCAATACGGCAGCAGTGTTGTATGTTGAAGCGTCCAGGCTTGACCTGGTCGGTCAAACCACGATTCACCTGCTTGGTCAGGGTGTGACTGTCAACGCGGTGACGGAATCCATAGGCTTGGTGGTGAGCGAAATTGGCGGTCTGGTAGCTGCCACCCGCCACTACCTCGCACCGCCACCCGCCGAGGGCCCAAGCACCGTCTACATCTGCTCAACCAACGTCAGCTCTGTGCGGCCCAACTTGCCAGCAACACCCGAATTCTGGTATGTTACTTTTGTCGACGGGTCGGAACTTCGCATTGGGAATCCGTTGCCTGACGGGTTGTAGCGCGAACGATCAGGGTCTAGATCCTAGCCACTAAGCTGAACGTATGTGGCGAATAGGTGTATGTAATAAACTGGAAACATCGTTTACATACATTTAAAGGGAGCGCCATGAGTACCCCTTCCGACATGAAGCGAACCCAGATTTACCTCAATGCCGCGCAGCAAAACGCCCTGGCTGACATGGCGCGGTCATTGCAAAGCACCAGCAGCGCACTGATTAGGCAGTCCATCGACGCGTCTCTCAAATTGCGTACACCTGCTGCGCAGCGAGATCGCAGTATTAAAGCGGCAGGGAAGTGGGCAAACGACGCAAAGGCATTTGACCTCGCAGCGCTGCGGCAACTTAGAAATGAGGAGCGCCAGTTTTGAGCACGCCCACAAGAAAAGCAAACACTTGGACCTATGCGTTGGGTCAATGTTCTGGTCTTGGCTGGTACGACAGTGAGCTCGTAGTTGCCTTCGATAACAACAGTCGAGGATCCGCGTTGAGTTTTGCGAGAGTGCCGGGGTCTTGACGTGTCGGCAGCGGCGGCATCACTATTGGGCGCCGACTCGAGTGAAGCCTGCGCTCCAACCGTAGACTGCAGCCCGACTGCGGTTCTGACCTCGCCAAGATTGATTCCGGATCAAGCGCGGAACGACAGACAATAAAAAAAACGGCCCGAAGGCCGCTTTAATTGGATGCGCCCAAATCAGGCAGCAACTCCATCCTTAACCGTGTCCGCCGTAGCCGCTAAATCGGTGTAATCCTTCACCTTGTCAAAGTTCAGGTACTGGTAAATCGTGTCGCTGGATGCCATCAGCACGCCCATGTCCGTCATGTACTCCGTCCTGGTCGGGATGCGACCTAGCTTGGAGCAAATCGCTGCGAGTTCTGCTGAACCCAAATACACGTTGGCATTTTTACCCAGGCGGTTCGGGAAGTTGCGGGTGCTGGTTGAGAACACGGTTGCACCTTCCTTGACCTGTGCCTGGTTGCCCATGCACAGACTACAGCCGGGCATTTCCATGCGCGCACCGGCCGAGCCTAAAACTCCGTAGTGACCTTCTTCGCTCAGTTGCTTGGCGTCCATCTTGGTGGGTGGGGCCATCCAGAGTTTGACCGGGATGTCACGCTTGTTTTCCAGCAGTTTGGAAGCTGCGCGGAAATGGCCGATGTTGGTCATGCAGCTGCCGATGAAGACTTCATCGATCACTGCGCCGCTCACATCACCAAGTGTTTTCACGTCATCCGGGTCGTTCGGGCAGGCGACGATCGGCTCATGGATGTCGGCCAGGTCGATCTCAATGACAGCGGCGTACTCGGCATCCGCATCGCCCTTGAGCAACTGCGGGTCGGCCAGCCAGTTTTCCATGGCGGCGATGCGGCGCTTGATGGTGCGCACGTCTGAATAACCGGTTGCAATCATCCACTTGAGCATGGTGATGTTGCTGGTGATGTACTCGATGATGGGCTGTTTGTTCAGGAGTACGGTGCAGCCGCCAGCCGAGCGCTCGGCAGATGCGTCGGACAGCTCAAACGCTTGCTCAACTTTCAAATCAGGCAGGCCTTCAATCTCTAAAATACGGCCAGAGAAGATATTGATCTTGCCCTGCTTGGCTACGGTCAACAAACCCGCCTTGATGGCGTACAGCGGGATGGCGTTGACCAGATCACGCAGCGTGATGCCGGGCTGCATTTCGCCTTTGAAGCGCACCAACACGGACTCAGGCATGTCAAGCGGCATCACGCCAGTTGCCGCACCAAACGCCACCAGGCCAGAGCCTGCGGGAAAGCTGATACCGATCGGGAAACGGGTGTGGCTGTCGCCGCCTGTGCCGACCGTATCCGGCAACAACATGCGGTTCAACCAGCTGTGAATGATGCCGTCGCCAGGGCGCAGGGGAATGCCGCCGCGTGTGCTCATGAAGTCAGGCAACTCGTGGTGCATCTTCACGTCCACCGGCTTGGGGTAAGCCGCTGTGTGGCAGAAGGATTGCATGACCAGGTCAGCGCTAAAGCCGAGGCAAGCCAGGTCTTTCAGCTCATCGCGCGTCATCGGGCCAGTGGTGTCTTGTGAACCGACAGATGTCATTTTGGGTTCGCAATAGGTGCCGGGGCGCACGCCCTGCTGATTGCCGTCAATGACAGGCAAACCAACTGCGCGGCCGACCATTTTTTGCGCCAGCGTAAAACCACGGCCATTGTCCAACGGGTCTTGTGGCAAGCGGAACTGGGTAGATGCTGGCAAGCCCAACGCAAAGCGCGCTTTGGCTGTCAGGCCACGGCCAACGATGAGGGGGATGCGGCCACCGGCGCGCACTTCGTCAAACAGCACCTCGCTTTTGAGTTTGAACTCGGCAATCACCTTGCCGTCTTTGAGTGCCTTGCCGTCATACGGCCGCAGTTCAATCACATCGCCCATCGCCATCTGGTTCACATCGAGCTCGATCGGCAATGCGCCCGAGTCTTCCATGGTGTTGTAGAAAATCGGCGCAATTTTTGCGCCCAGGCAGACACCGCCAAAGCGCTTGTTCGGCACAAACGGAATGTCTTGCCCGGTAAACCACAGCACCGAATTGGTAGCCGACTTGCGCGACGAGCCCGTGCCCACCACATCGCCAACATAAGCGACCAAATGACCCTTGGTTTTGAGTTCGTTGATGAACTTGATCGGGCCACGCTTTCCATCTTCTTCGGGTGTGATGCCAGGGCGGGCATTCTTGTGCATGGCGATAGCGTGCAGCGGAATGTCGGGGCGGCTCCAGGCATCGGGTGCGGGAGACAAATCGTCGGTGTTGATCTCGCCTGCCACTTTAAAGACGGTGAGCATGATGGACTCAGGCACTTCAGGCCGGCTGGTAAACCACTCGGCGTTGGCCCAGCTTTGCATCACTGACTTGGCGTAAGTGTTGCCCTTGTCGGCTTTTTCTTTTACGTCATGGAACTGGTCAAACATCAACAATGTGTTTTTTAAACCGGCAGCAGCTTGCGTCGCCACGCTGGCCTCGGCGTCGTCAAGCAGCGCAATCATCGGGCTGATGTTGTAGCCACCCAGCATGGTACCCAGCAGTTGCGTGGCGTGCTCGCGTGATATCAGTGTGCACTTTTCAGTACCGTGCGCCACAGCGGCCAGGTAGCTGGCCTTGACCTTGGCGGCATTGTCTACGCCTGCCGGTACGCGGTGGGTGATGAGTTCAACCAACAAAACTTCGTCGCCTTTTGACGGGCTTTTCAGGAGTTCAATGACATCGGCCGTTTGCGCAGCCGACAGTGGCAACGGCGGAATGCCGAGAACCGAACGCTCGGCTACATGATTGCGGTAAGTCTGAAGGAAATCCGATGACATGTTTTTATCCTAAAAGTCAGTGAGTTGAAGTTAAAAAATTATTTAGAAATTAGTTAGCCGGAGCAGGTGCAGAAGCAGGTGCCGACGCAGGTGCAGGTGCAGGTGCAGAAGCAGCTGTAGCTGGCGCAACAACAGGGCTATCGAGCAAGCCAGGGCGCGGGTTCTTTTTCAATTCGTCAGCCAGCGTGGTCTGCTCGGGGCTCATGCATTCGTCAGCCAGGCGCTGACCCAGCTTTTGACTCATCAACATGGACTTGTTACCCAGTTGCAGCCACATCGCGCCTCTTCTCGGGTCTTCCAGCCGAATCGCTCCGGTGCGGCTTTCGACCGGGTGCATACTGAAACGCGCGCCTTTGGTTTGCACCAGAAAAAAGCCGGGGCGGCGATTGCTCGGGGTAAGGGTGACAGAGTTGCCCAGCTCGCACGGAATGGTGCCAACAAACACGCGCTTGGCGATTTCTAAATCTTCGGCTGTCAGTTTGACGTTTGGATCCTCATCAATCGGCGTCACCTCTTCAACCGCCTTGAGGGCTGAACGCCTGATCTCAGCCGGAGATTTGGATTCAGATTTTTTAGCGACTGCTTTTGAAGGTGCATTTACAGGTGCGGCAGGTGTTTTTGCAGCTGCTTTTACAGGTGTATTGGCTGGCGCTGCAGTTTGAGCGAGTAGCACAGCCGGCATCGCCAGGAGACAGGCAGCAAGAACAAGTGGTTTCATAAAATTCCTAAAAATAGATTTGCGATTCGGGCGGCAATATGCGCCCCGTCTGGTGCGCTCGCTCCAATACCTGCCAGTAATAACGGTAGCTGGCGCGGTCCTGCAATTTACCTTCAAAACTGATGGGCGCCCAATCATCACGGGCGGCCGCAACTATTATTTTGGTAGCGTCTTCGATCTCGCCTTCAGTCGGTGCAAAGGCCTGCAGAATCGGGCGAATCTGCTTTGGGTGAATGCTCCACATGCGGGTATAACCAAACTCCTGAAATGCGCGGCGCGCAGCTGTTGTCATGGCGGCCGCGTCGTTGAACTCGGTCACCACGCAGTGCGACGGCGTTTTGCTATTGGCGTGGCAGGCGGACGCAATCTCCAGCTTGGCGCGCACCACCAGAGGGTGGTTGAACTGACCTTGACTGCTCATGCCATGCGCCGGTATGGCCCCGCCATGGCTTGACACAAAATCCATCAAGCCAAAACTGAGCGACTGCACACGCGGATGTGCGGCGATGTCAAAAGCGCGATGTACGGCAACAGGCGATTCAATCAACACATGAATCGGCAACTGGTCAGCACCAGCGTTTGAAAGCGCAGTGACGACTTTCATAACGTCTTGAACTGACTCAACCTTGGGCACCATGATGTGACAAAGCTGATCGCCAACCTTGCCTGCGATGGTGGCAATGTCGGCTTCAAATGTGGGGTGGCAGGTGGGATGGACGCGAACCGCAACACGCGCCTTGACCCCACCCTTGGCCTTAGCCAGTGCAACCAGTGCCACCACCATGGCGGCATGGTCAGCCTCGCCGCCGACTGGCGCACCGTCTTCACAGTCCAGCGTTACGTCAAACACGCAGGCGCCAAACTCTTCGATCATTTCGGCCTGCAATTGCAGGCTTTTGCGCATTCGCGCCTCAACGCCGCTGTAGTGGTCGCAAACAGGTAAAAAACCAGTCGCAGCCTGAGCGCCGAGGAGGATGTCGCGTGGGTGCGTAGCCCCTACGCTTGCCACTGCGTGGGCCTTCGGCGGTAGGCTGCCCCTTTCACCAGGGAAAGGGGCTGTACTTGCTTGGGGCGGCCCTTCGCGGCGCACGTGCGTCATTCCAGCAAATGCTTTACGCCGTCTTGTTCACCCTTCAGCTCGTCGAGTGTCCTGGTCATGCGCTGCTGGCTAAACGCATCAATTGCCAAACCCTCAACCCATTTGTATTCGCCGCCTTCGCAGGTGACCGGGAAACCAAACATCGTGCCATCAGGAATGCCATATTGGCCGCTTGACGCGATACCCATAGTGACCCATTTGCCGTTGGTGCCCAGTGCCCAGTCGCGCATGTGGTCAATGGCGGCGTTGGCAGCCGATGCGGCTGACGACACGCCGCGTGCCTCAATGATGGCCGCGCCGCGCTTGCCGACGGTCGGCAGGAAGGTGTTGGCGTTCCACTCCTGGTCATTGATCATGCTGGCAACGCTTTCGCCCTTGATGGTGGCGAAGCGGTAGTCAGCGTACATGGTGGGTGAATGGTTACCCCACACCGCGAGTTTCTCAATATCGGCCACGGCTTTGCCGGTTTTGGCAGCGACCTGGCTGGCCGCGCGGTTGTGGTCCAGGCGCAGCATGGCGGTGAAGTTTTTGCGTGGCAAATCTGGCGCGCTTTTCATGGCGATCCAGGCGTTGGTATTGGCTGGGTTGCCCACCACCAACACCTTGACGTTGCGGCTGGCCACCGCGTTCAGCGCCTTGCCTTGCGCGATAAAAATCGCACCGTTCACCGCCAGCAATTCGGCACGCTCCATGCCCGGGCCGCGTGGACGTGAACCTACCAGCAGTGCGTAGTCGGTGTCTTTGAAGGCCGTCATCGGGTCGCTGTGCGCCTCCATCCCCACCAGCAGCGGGAAGGCGCAGTCATCTAGTTCCATCATCACGCCCTTCAGCGCTTTTTGTGGGCCTTCAACCGGGACTTCCAGCAGTTGCAGAATCACGGGCTGGTCTTTGCCCAGCATCTCGCCAGAGGCGATGCGGAACAGCAAGGCGTAGCCGATTTGACCAGCTGCGCCAGTAATAGCCACACGGACAGGTTTTTTGGTCATGGGGTTAGACATGGGGAGGGGCTCCGGGGAAGTTGAATATCGGCGTCGAACAAGAAAAAACAGCGTTAGGCTGGCTTTTTACTGTGCTGTCAGTAGGGGATTTTACGCCCGAATATCGCGCTGGGTCAACTTGTCTTATGTCTTATATAAGATATGATCAAGCTTGGAAACCAAACTCTCATGGCTGCCATTCCATCTAACCCATCTTCTGCACTGGCTGACGACTTCACCAGCGCGGCCTCGGCTGTTACGCCGGCTTTTAGCCCGCTGTACCAGCAAATCAAGGCCTTGATTTTGCAAAGCCTGCAGTCCGGCGAATGGAAGCCCGGCGAGGCGATACCTTCTGAAATAGACCTGGCCGGCCGCTACCGCGTGAGCCAGGGCACGGTCAGGAAAGCGATTGACGAGCTGGCCTCCGACCACCTGGTGGTACGCCGCCAGGGCAAAGGTACGTTTGTGGCCACCCATGCCGAGCAGCAGGTGCAATTCCGGTTTTTAAAACTTGTGCCAGACAGCGGCACGCCCGGCAGCGAAGGCCCGGCCCAGCGCGAGATCATCGACTGCCGCCGCGCCAGAGCCACCGCCGAAATAGCCAGAGCCCTGGGCCTGCGCAGTGGCGAAGCGGTGCTGCAAGCGCGCCGGGTGCTCAGCTTTGCGGGTGTGCCGACAATTCTTGAGGATATCTGGCTACCGGCTGCCCCGTTCAAGGGCCTGACCGCCGAGCGTCTGACTGATTACGACGGACCGATGTATGCTCTGTTTGAAACTGAATTTAACATGCGCATGCTCCGGGCTGAAGAGAAAATACGCGCTGAAGCGGCAATTTACGGGCGCGAGAAGCTCTTAAAAGTAGAGCACGGAACGCCACTGTTGAGCGTCGAGCGGATCGCCTACACCTACCAGGATTTGCCGATGGAGTTGCGCCGGGG
>Ga0105050_10009600_pt1 | contig 10797 bp, 12 predicted proteins | sample FRY01_FD_78088 | JGI IMG/M metagenome (GOLD analysis project Ga0105050, IMG submission 78088) | Freshwater microbial communities from Lake Fryxell liftoff mats and glacier meltwater in Antarctica - FRY-01 | ecosystem: Environmental > Aquatic > Freshwater > Ice > Glacier meltwater ... | reverse complement strand
TCGGAGACACCCTGTTGCTGGAAGGCGCAATGGGGGATATTCAACGGCTTGCGTCGGATATGGATATGGTCGATGTGTCCCGTCCCACCGAACGCGCCTTTCGCCGCAACCGCGCGCCGATTGTGGTGGCAGTGTTGGCGGCGATCATCGGACTTTCGACGGTGAACATCGCGCCGATTGAAATTCTGGCCTTCGTCGGAGTGGCAATCGTTCTGGTGACGCGCTGCATCGACGCGGACGAGGCGTTTGCGTCGATTGACGGGCGCTTGCTGGCGATGCTTTTTGGCATGATTGCCGTGGGGCAGGGGCTGGAGAATTCCGGCGCGGTGAAGATGCTGGTGGGGGCGGCGTCGCCCCACATGGGAGACATGCAACCTTGGCTGCTGATTTTCGCGGTCTATGCGCTGACGTCGTTCTTGACGGAACTGCTGTCGAACAATGCCGTTGCGGTGGTCGTGACTCCGGTGGCCATCGGTCTGGCGCAAAGTCTGGGCGTGGACCCGCGCCCGCTGCTGGTGGCGGTGATGATGGGCGCATCCTTTGGATTTGCAACACCGATCGGCTATCAGTGCAACTTGCTGGTTTACGGACCGGGTGGTTATATCTTCAGCGATTTCATGAAGATAGGTGTGCCGCTGAACATCCTGATGGGGGTTGCGGCGGCCATTGTGATTCCTTTGGTGTATGGGCTTTAGCGGCGTTGGCAAGGCGGGCTTGCGGCCCCCCCCCGCGCTGGGATATAGCCCCGCAAACCCTAAATTCAGGATCGGAGAGGGTCATGGCAGGCCATTCAAAATGGGCGAACATCCAGCACCGCAAGGGGCGCCAGGACAAGCTGCGCTCCAAGCTGTTCTCCAAGCTGGCCAAGGAAATCACTGTGGCCGCCAAGATGGGCGAGCCCGACATTGACAAGAATCCCCGGCTTCGGCTGGCGGTAAAGGCGGCGAAGGCCGTGTCGTGCCCGAAGGAAGTCATTGATCGCGCTATCAAGAAATCCATGATGGGGGATGCCGAGGATTATTCGGAAATCCGTTATGAAGGGTATGGTGCGAACGGGATAGCGATCATCGTGGAGACGATGACCGACAACCTGAACCGCACGGCCAGCAACATCCGCAGCTATTTCACCAAATGCGGCGGCAATCTGGGCACCACGGGTTCGGTGTCGTTCATGTTCGACAAGATGGGCGAGGTTACCTATCCGGTGTCGGCTGGCGACGCAGATACCGTGATGATGGCGGCACTGGAGGCTGGGGCGGATGATGTTGAATCCGATGAGGATGGCCACTGGATCTATTGTTCGGACACCGCGCTGAGCGAAGTGTCGGATGCGTTGGAAAAGGCGCTTGGCGAGTCGACCGAGACGAAACTGATCTGGCGTCCGCAAAGCCGGACCAACGTGGATCTGGAAACGGCGACCAAGCTGATGCGGCTGATCGACATGCTGGAAGAGGACGACGACGTCCAAAACGTCACCGGAAACTTTGATATTCCCGAAGACGTCGCGGCCAGACTGGACGCCTGACTGCATATGCATGCCAGCGGTGCAGGGTCCATCCCTTCGCAGAAGCGTGATTAATTCGATCAAAGACAGGCGGACGGGTTAGTCAAGCCTTCACAATGATGAAGGGGGACGCGATGCCGCGCTCAACAGCCGCCACAATGCCCGGCCCGGTTGCGCGATGACGGATGCCCTGACCCCAGGCCGCACCTTGCAGGGTGTTTTATGGATGCTCGCCTCGGGGCTGTGCTTTGTCGCAGTGACAGGGATCGTGCGCTATCTGGGAACCGACCTGCCGACGGCGCAGTCGGCGTTCATCCGCTTTGCGTTTGGCGGGTTGTTTTTGCTGCCTGTGTTGATCCCCATTCTGCGCGACGGCTTTGCGCAAGGGTCGCTGCCGTTGTTCGGGTTGCGCGGGGCGGTGCACGCGGCGGCGGTGATCTGCTGGTTCTATGCCATGGCGCGGATCCCGGTGGCCGAGGTGACGGCGATCGGCTACCTCAACCCGGTGCTGGTCACGCTGGGGGCGGCGCTGTTTTTTGGCGAGGCGCTGGCGTTCCGGCGGCTGGCGGCGGTGGGTGTGGCGATTATCGGCGCGCTGATCGTGCTGCGGCCCAGTGTGCGCGAGGTGACGGACGGGCATCTGTCGCAACTGGCGGCGGCGGTGTTCTTTGCCGGGTCGTATCTGATCGCCAAACGGCTGACGCAGCTTGCGGGGGCGGGGGCAGTGGTGGCGATGATGTCGTTTACGGTGACGCTTGTGCTGCTGCCGTTTGCGCTGTGGGTGTGGGTGCCGGTTGGGGTGGCACAACTGGCGTGGCTGGCGCTGGTCGCCGCCTTTGCCACGACGGCGCATTACTGCATGACGCGGGCGTTTCTGGCGGCGCCGCTGGCGGTGACGCAGCCGGTGACGTTTTTGCAACTGGTCTGGGCCACGCTGCTGGGCGCGCTGGTGTTCGGCGAGGTTGTGGATGCTTTTGTGCTGCTTGGCGGAGGCATCATCATTGCCGCCATCAGCTATATCACCTGGCGCGAACAGCGGGTGAAAAAGCGGCTGGTGACGCCCGCACCGGGGCAAACCAAGGGCTGACGCCGTGGCAAAGATTCCGCAGGCCAAAAAATTTGCATTGGCCGTGTTCGACTTTTTGCGCAAGTCCGGCTATGCGGGGCAGGCGCGGATGCAGGGGATTTTGATGACGGATCATGTGCTGGTTACGGGTGGTGCAGGCTATATTGGCGCACATGCCTGCAAGGTGCTGCGGGATGCGGGGTTTACCCCTGTGGCGTTCGACAACCTTTCAACCGGCTGGCGCGATGCCGTGAAGTTCGGGCCGTTCGCGCAAGGCGATCTGCGCGACCGGGCGTCGATCGATGCGGCGCTGGCCCGGTACCGCCCGGTTGCCGTGATGCATTTCGCGGCACTTTCGCTTGTGGGCATGTCGATGCGCGACCCGGGGCTGTATTGGCGCGAGAATGTGAACGGGGCTTTGAACCTGCTGGAGGCGACTGTGGCGGCAGGGGTGAAGAACTTTGTGTTCTCATCCACTTGCGCGACATACGGCGATCAAGATGGTGTCGTGCTGGATGAAGACACGCCGCAGCGCCCGATCAACGCTTACGGCGCGTCGAAACAGGCGATAGAGGTGATGTTGCGGAATTTCGGCGCGGCATACGGGTTGCACCATGTGATTTTCCGCTATTTCAACGTTGCGGGCGCGGACCCTGACGGCGAAGTGGGCGAACAGCATACGCCCGAAACCCATCTCATTCCGCTGATGCTGGATGCGATTGACGGCAAGCGGGAGGCGCTGACCGTATTCGGCACGGATTACCCGACGCCCGACGGCACCTGCATCCGCGATTATGTGCATGTGATGGATCTGGTGGAGGCGCATGTTCTGGGGCTGCGCTGGCTGCTGGACGGGAAGGGCAACGCGGTTTTCTGCCTTGGCACGGGATCGGGCTTTTCCGTGCGTGAGGTGATCGAGGCATCGCGCGCGGTGACCAACCGCGAGGTGCCGATCGTGCTGGGCGACCGGCGGGCGGGTGATGCGGTGGCGCTGGTGTCGGGGTCGGCGCGGGCGGTGCAGCAACTGGGGTGGGAGCCGACGCGGTCCACCCTGCCGACGATGATCCGCGATGCGTGGAACTGGTCGCAGAAGCCTGCTTTTGAAGGGTAAAAAGGGGCGGCACTGCGTGGCCGCCCCGCATTTTCAGGCGCTGGCGTCGGGCGGCAGGAAGTTGACCGCGTGTTCGGCTGACGCTTTCACCACCGCTTCGATATCCGTCATGTCATGCAGCACATCGAACAGTTCCTTCAACTTGCCTGCGGGCGAAACCCAGAACAGCGCCTTTGCGGGCTTGTCGGATTTGTTGAAATAGCCGTGCGGGATGCCGCGCGGCAGGCGGACGAGGTCACCAACCTTCGCCAGTGTCCATTCGCCGTCAAGCTTCAGATCCAACTGGCCTTCCAGCACCAGAATGAACTCCTCCTGGTCCGGGTGGACGTGAACGGGCACGAACTGGCCGGGTTCGGAGTTGGTCTCGAACGCGAAGGTGCTGGGGCAGATCGCCTTGGCATAATATTTCTGGCCAAGCACGTTCCAGGCAATGCCATCTTCGCCGGTGCCGTCTTTGGTAATGCCTTTGTTCAGGGTCATGGGATTCTCCTTTTGCTGCTGCGTAGTGTGGCGTGATTTTCTGAAAGCGGGCATAGGCATCTGCATCCGGGGGCAAAAAAAATCATAAAAGTGGGTTCCGAAGCCTGGTTCTGGCGGCCCAGTTGGCCAAACGTTCCCTGAAATGGCAGGCGCAGGGGGCACCGGGTTGGCCTGACCAATCGCCGCCAGCGGTGCCGCATGTGGCGGCGTCAGAGCCGCGTGATACCCCCGCTGACCCGCCGCAATGCCCGAAACGCCGCCGTTTTCGATCTCGCTCCGGTGCCCGTTGTGGCGCCAGAACCGGATGTGGCGCGCCCGCCCGTGACAGTGCCCGTGCGCCCCGGGGCGCGCTAACGGCGCAGGATGTAGATGTCCATGATCCAGCCATGTGTCAGGCGGGCCGCGGCGCGGGTTGCGATGATGTCTGCGGTCACGGCAACAAGCGGACCGTGGCGGATGATTTCCTCGGCCATGCCGACATAGGCGCCCCACCAGATCGAGACACCTTCGGCCGGCAGCGTCTGGAACGAACACTCGCCGTCCAGCATCACCACCAGCGTATCCACCCCCTGCGGCCAGCCGTGATCGCGCAATTGCCGGCCCGTGGTCACCAGAAACGGCGCGGCAAGCGCGTTTACCGGGATGCGGTGCGCGGCCGTCAGTGCCTGCATCGACGTGATGCCGGGAATGACCGTGATCTCGGGTGCGGGGATCAGCCGGGCCGCGATCCGCAGGGTGCTGTCGTAAAGCGATGGGTCGCCCCAGACCAGCAGAGCCACCGTTCTTGCGCCCTCGCGCTCGATGGTATGCGCCCAGACCGCCGCAATCGCGTCGTGCCAGTCGTTGACCCGTGCCAGATAGCCGGGGGTGGCGGGGTTGCGTACGGGCAGATCAAATTCCACCAGCCGGGTCAGGCGGTTGGTGATCACTTCGGCGCAGATTGCGCGGCGCAGGTCGGCGAGGTCGGCCTTGTCAGGCCCCTTGCGCGGGATCAACACCAGATCGGCGCGGTTCAGCGCGCGGATGGCTTGCAGCGTCAGATGATCCGGGTTGCCGGTGCCGATGCCGATCAGCAAGAGGTGGGTCATGGTCTGCCTTTGTTCCCGCGCGCCCTTCTCCATCGCAAACGGCCCGCTCTTTGGCAAGGGCGGGCCGTCATTGCGGGACCGGGGGCCGGGGTCAGGTGGTGCTGCGCGTCCACATGCGGGCGGTCAGAGTGCCCAGTGCCGCCCATGCCATCAGTCCGACGCCCAGCACACGGGCAGAAAACCCGGCCGCGACTTCTGGCGGGGCTAATCCTGCGTAACCGTCCGGATGCGGCGCGCCGATCACATGCGGCGCGGCCAGCAGCAGGGCCGCCCCGATCCATGCCACAGCACCGCGCCCGAAGGCCAGCATCCCCAGACCTGCCAGCGTCGCCACAATCGTGCCCAGCCACCAGATCTGCCGCGCCTGCAAGTCGGCTGCCGGTGTTCCCGGCAGTTCCGGCGCCAACCCCAGCGACGGTGCCAGCGCGAAAGCCGCAAACCCCGCGACACCCCACAGAATGCCGTCCCGCGCCACGACACGGTGGCCGAAGTGTTCAGCCAGCGCAAAGCCCGCCGCCATGAGCAGCCCGTAAGCCGCATAGATCAGCGCAGTGAACAGGACGGTCAGCCCGTTGCGCTGTAGTGGGGACGGCTCGGCCCCATTTGCGGGTGCATGGCTGTGGCCTTCGGCTTCGGTCCCGTCATGGCTGTGTGCGGCGGGTTTTTCTGTCGTGGTTTCGGTCAGGGTTTGGTGTGCGTTTGCGGGCGCGGTGGTGTGGCCTGCATCGGCGTCAGCCCCTGCCGTGCCCATAAAATGAACAGCGGCCCCGGTTTCATAGTCTTCGCCCAGAAGGATAAGCTCCTGCACGAAAACAAGATGCAGCATGGCCGCGAACAGCCCTGCCACAAAGCCAGCGATCAGCCCGCTGGACAGCATACGGTAGGTCATACTGTGATAATGCCCGGAAGCCCTGCCTCAGTGGCAGGGGAAGCCGGTGGCGTGGCGCATGTCATGCGCGGCACCGTGCAACGTCTGCGATTGCGCGTGGCCGGTCACGAACAGCATCGCGGCCCCCAACGCGCACACGAACAGCGCAGGTATCAGGGCAGAGGTGGATCGGACGGCGGTCTGGTTCAGCGTATTCATCGTATCTCCTTGCCGTCACACCCGACGGCATTCGTGTTTCTTTGCCTGGCCAGTCTCCTGACTCGCGGGTCAAAGCCTGCCTTCCACCTTCCCGGTCCCTGTGAGGGAACCAGTGGCACCGAGGAAGGCCGCTCGCCGCATACAGTCGCGGGGGCGGTTGGGGTTTGGAGCGCCTGATTGGGTCCGCCCTTCCCCATTCCTGTTTCAGTCCGAGCGCTTTGCGCAAACCGGACACCTTGCCGTTTGATGTGCCAACAGTCCGGACCTGCGGTCAAGCTGAAATGCGCCTTTCGACGCGTGCGCCGCGACACTTGTGCCACGTCACGGCAAAAGTCCTACCCCGGTATCCGCGCCAGCGCCCTGGACCGCAGCGCGCCCAGCACCCGCGCATCGGGGAAATTGCCGTCAGGCGACGCGGCATATAGCCGGGCGAAGGTGACAAGATCGGGCAGATCGGCGGCGGTCAGCCTGCCAAACAGATATGCGGTCTTGCCGGGTGCACGGAACGCAAGCGTCGATCCCTGCGCGCAACCCGACATGCAGTCGGTCCGGCCGATGTCCACCGCAAGGCCAACCTGCGCCAGTGCCGCGGCAAGCGGCCTGTCAAAGCCGCCTTGCCCCAGATCACAACTTGCGCAGAGGGTGATCTTCACCCGGCCCCCCCGGCCAATGCGCCATACAGGATCAGTGCGGGCGTGGCCGCCAGTTCGCCCTCCAGCAAGGCCGCGAGGCCCGCGACAGTGCTGCGGTGCAGGCGTTGTTCGGGGTGGCTGACCGCTTCGGCCAGCAGGGCGGGGGTGTCGGGCGGAAGGCCCGCGGCAATCAGCATGGCGGCCAGAGCGGGGAAGGTGCGCTTGCCCATGAACACGACCGTGGTGGCGGCGGCGTCGGCCAATGCGGCCATGTTCAGATCGGCGGGCAAGGCGCCTGTGGTATCGTGCCCGGTGATGAACTGCACCCGCCGCGCTGTCAGACGGCGGGTCAGGGGGATGCCTGCGGCGGCGGCGGCGGCGCAGGCGGATGGCACGCCGGGGATGATCTCGAACGGGATGCCTGCGGCTTGCAGGGCGGTGATTTCTTCCTCTAGCCGCCCGAAAATCCCCGAGTCGCCGGATTTCAGCCGCACCACCCGCGCGCCGGTCGCCGCATAGTCCACCAGCAGGCGGCTGACGTGATCCTGCTTTGGTGACGCACGGCCCGCGCGTTTGCCCACACCCACAAGATCGGCCCCGGCCCGTGCATGGGCAAGGATCGGCCCCGAGGACAGATCATCGAACAGCACCGCATCGGCGGATTGCAGACGGTTCACCGCCTTCAGCGTCAGCAGTTCCGGGTCGCCGGGGCCGGAGGAGACGAAGGACACAAAGCCGGTCATGGGGCCTCTGCGATCAGGTGAAAGAAAGTGCCGGTGGCGTGGCCGCCACCTTCAAAGGTGCGGTGCGATCCGGTTTCCGCCACCGGGCTGCCGTTGGCATCGGTCACATGGGCCAGCGGGGTATCGGGCTGGTTCAGGATCGTGGCATAGTGGAATTCGTGGCCGCGCAGACACGCGCCTTTTGCCTGGCCGGGCATCGGGGCCGCAAGTGTGGCGTGGCGGTAGCCAAGGTGCATCTTGCGGGCGTGGAACGATGTTTCCAGCCCCAGAAGCCCCGCCATCCGGTGCCGTGTGCCTGCGGCATCGACAAGCCCCGCCCCCATCGCCATGTAGCCGCCACATTCGCCATGCACCGGGCGGGTTTGGGCAAAGTGGGTCAGACCGTGGCGGAAGGTATCGGCCGCAGCCAGCTTGCCCGCGTGCAATTCGGGGTAGCCGCCGGGCAGCCAGCATGTATCGGCGGTGCTGTCGGGCGCTTCGTCGGAAAGCGGCGAGAATGGCAGAACTGTGGCCCCCGCTGCGCGCCACGCGGCCAACAGATGCGGATAGACAAAGGAGAATGCGGCATCCCGCGCCAGGGCGATGCGCTGACCGGGGGGCATGAGAGAAGCCGGGGCGGCGGGTGGTTGCGCCCTGCTGCGCGCCGCAGCAATCATCGCATCCAGATCAAGGTGTTCGGCGATAAAGGCCCCGACCTCGGCCAGCATGCGCGGCAGGTCGTCGTTTTCCTGCGCCTGCACGAGGCCAAGATGCCGTTCGGGCAGCTCGATTGCCTTGCGGCGGGGCAGCGCGCCAAAGACCGGCAGACCCACGGCTGCCATCCCTGCGCGCACCAACGCTTCGTGGCGGGGGCTGGCCACGCGGTTCAGCACAACGCCCGCGATTGTCACATCCGGGCGCATCCGGGCGAAACCCAAGGCCACAGCGGCGGCGGATTGCGCCTGCCCGGACACATCCAGCACCAGCACAACCGGCCAGCCCAGCATCGCGGCGATATCGGCGCTTGCGCCCGTACCAAAGGCCCCCGGCTGCGCCACGCCGTCGAACAGACCCATCGACCCTTCGGCCAGGATCAGGTCGGCGGCGTCTGCGCCGGCCACCTCGGCTGCAATCTGCGCCTGCGGCATTGCCCAACTGTCAAGGTTCACGGATGGGCGGCCACTTGCGGCCGTGTGAAATGCGGGGTCGATGTAGTCCGGCCCGGTTTTGAACGGCTGCACCGAAAGCCCGCGCGCCCGCAGGGCCGTCAGCAAGCCCAGCATCAGCGTGGTCTTGCCGGTGCGGGATGCCGGGGCAGAGATCAGAAGCCCCGGTGTCATGATGCGTCCGGGAAGCGGGGTTCGGTGCCCACGGGGCGAAAGCGGCGGTCGTAATCGCCTGCATAAAGGCGGCTTTCGGCGAAATCTTCCTGTGCGAGAGCGCGGCCCACGAGGATCAGCGCCGTGCGTTCCATTTCTGCGCCGATGGCGGATTCCAGCGTGGCAAGGGTTGCGCGCACGATGCGTTCATCCGGCCAGCTTGCACGCCAGACCACGGCGACCGGGCAATCGGCCCCGTAATGCGGTGTCAGTTCGTCCAGCACCCGGTCCAGCACATGCACCGACAGGTGTATGGCCAGCGTGGCCCCGGTTGCGGCAAAGGCGGCCAGCGTCTCGCCTTCCGGCATGGCCGAGGCGCGGCCCGAGGTGCGGGTCAGGATCACCGATTGCGCAACACCGGGAAGCGTGAGTTCCGCACCCAAGGCGGCGGCGGCGGCGGCGAAAGACGGCACTCCGGGGGTCACGTCATAGGGAATGTTCAGCGCCCTGAGCCTGCGCAGTTGTTCCCCCATGGCCGACCACACCGACAGGTCGCCCGAATGCAGCCGCGCCACATCCTGTCCCCGCGCATGGGCGGCCGAGATTTCGGCCATGATCTGATCCAGCGACAGGGACGCGGTGTTCACGATATGCGCGCCCCCGGGGCAATGGTCCAGCAAAGCCGCGGGCACCAGGGAACCGGCGTAAAGGCAGACCGGGCTGGCTGCGATCAGATCGCGCCCGCGCAGGGTTATCAGGTCGGCGGCACCGGGGCCTGCGCCGATGAAATGCACGGTCATGGGGTTGGTCCTTCTGCGATGGCGGCGGTGGCGGATCGGTCATGGCTGACGGCACGGGGGGCGGTCAGCCGCGCGCCGGGGCCAGCGGCCGCAAGGGCTGCGGCCTCGGCCAGACTGCCGGTGCCGAAGCGCGTGTGAATGCGGGGGGAACGGGTGGGGGTCGTCTGGGCTTTGAGGGCGTCCGCGCTGACGGCGCGGATCGGAAGCGACAGCGTTTCGGCCAATGCGATCAGGGCGGGCGCGTTGGCCTTTTCCGCGGCTGTGGCAAGGGCGGTCAGCCCTGCGGCCCCCCCGGCGGCGGTCAGCGCGTCGTGCAAGGCTGCGGTGGTGGCCGACACGCGGAAACCCAGACCGGCCACCTTCATCGTGTGACACTCCACTGCACCACGGGCCGCCATGCCGTCCAGCCGCGCATCCGGCCAAGGGGGGTGGCCTGCGACAGTTCGATGCGGATCAGATCGCCGCCCTGTGCGCCGTGCCAGCAGGCAAGCAGCGCCTCGGTTTCCAACGTCACGGCATTGGCGACAAGCCGGGTGCCGGGGGCAAGGGCGTGCCACAGTGCGGACAGCAGGGCGTTGTCGCCACCGCCGCCGATGAAGACGGCTTGGGGGGCGGAGAGGGTGGCAAGCGCGGCGGGGGCCGCGCCTTCGACAACGCTCAGGCGGTGATCAACGCCGAACGCCGCCGCATTGGCGCGGATATTGGCAGCGCGGTCGGGATGCTGTTCAATGGCGATGCTGCGGCCGCCCGCAAGGCACCACTCCACGCTGACCGATCCCGATCCTGCGCCAATATCCCACAGCACCTCGCCCGTCCGGGGGGCGAGGGCGGCGAGGGTCAGCGCGCGGATCCGGCGTTTGGTGATCTGGCCGTCATGGGCGAAGGCGTCATCGGGCAAGCCGGGGCTGTGGGGCAAGCCGGGGCTGTGGGTCAAGCCGGGGCTGTGGGGCAGGCCGGGGCTGTGGGACGGGCCGGGACGGTGGGGCGG
>Ga0105050_10009598_pt1 | contig 10797 bp, 6 predicted proteins | sample FRY01_FD_78088 | JGI IMG/M metagenome (GOLD analysis project Ga0105050, IMG submission 78088) | Freshwater microbial communities from Lake Fryxell liftoff mats and glacier meltwater in Antarctica - FRY-01 | ecosystem: Environmental > Aquatic > Freshwater > Ice > Glacier meltwater ... | reverse complement strand
TTGTACTTTAGTTGCATACCCCATATCTAGTCGTTTAACTAGATACAATATGGCTGAAAAAAGGCCATAATTCCTAATTATGACCACTTTATTTTTAATGTCTAGTAAATCGCCAAACTTGAGGAGCATCTTTTGATGCTTAGATTCAAGTAGTAAACGCATCACATTGCTGTTGAGAAAAATCACTTTAACGTTTGGTCCTAAGGCAAAGACTTTAGGGGGGTGGCGCTAAAAACCTTATATTTTTGGTTTGCAAAACTTAAATAATATCTCGCATTTAACGCTGACAAAAAGGTGCAAAATTTTCCTTTTAAGGAAAGGGAGTTTTGAAATTCCGAGATTGCCAGTTTTCTTGGTAGGTATAAATCGACTTTAGGCGATGAGTGAAACAGGAATTCTGATAGGTTAAATCAGATGCTGACCTGACTCCTAAAAAAGCCGCTTTCAGACACAAGTAGAAAAACAAAGACGAGGCTTTTATTCCACAAATACAGGATAATATTACCTAGTTGTTAAAAAAAGACTACAGTCTTGAACATATAAAAGGGCATGCGATCAGAAACAAAATTCCATACGTCTCGGTAGCGCAGGTATACCAGTTCGTTTGGCAGGATAAAAGGATGGTAGGATGATTACGAACAATAAGGAAACGAGGTAAGGAATAACGGAAACCTCGCAATAAGAAGTCTGAAAGAGGGCAAATTTACAGCAGAGCATGTATAGGGCAGAGGCCGGGTCAATTGACAGAAAGAATAGGATTGGTGATATAGAAATGGACCTGATCATCGGGAAAGGTCATAATTGAGCCCTGCTTACTGTAAACCACAGCGCTATCGGAATACTTGGGATATGGGCTAAATAAAGGGAAAAGAGGCCAGGGACATAGCAAAAAAAGCTATTTAGCCGTTGGAGAACTCACCATCTTTCATGCCTACCACAAACACCGATAATGGTAAGGAATTCGTAAACCACGAATTGACGCTCAGTAGTTGGGTACATATTTTTAGTTTCCAAGGCCTTATAATAGCTTGGGAAGGGATACCAACGAAAATTTGAATGGACTTGTCAGACAGTATTTTTCGAAAGGCACTAATTTTGACACTGTGAATCATTAAGCTGTCAAAAGGGCGAAAAATGTATTGAATAACAGACCTAGAAAGGGGTACGGTTTTTAAATCACTTGATGAGATTTTTGTAGTAGCCGTCAACAATGGGGGAAAAGTTGCATTTACATCCTGAATCCACCTTGTGAATTCAAACATGAATTTGATCGTCCCAATAAAGCGGAATTTCAAAAAGAAACTTTTCCAACATAATATTGGTCTGGATGAAATATAGCACTTGATCTGGTATAGTACCAAGGCCGATTAATTCAAAGGATTTTTTCAATTCAAACTTATTAATTATTTCACATATGTTCATTAAATGTTTACTGTTGGGCGTAATGAGTATGCTACTCTTTTCAAAAGCCGCCTACAGTCAGGAAGACGTCGCCGTACCTCAAGGAACATTGACTTTGGATCAGGTGGTGGAATATGCGCTATTTCGGAGTCCGATCATCAGGCAAGCACAGATTGATCAGGAGATCGGAGAGCGTGATATCAGATCAAACTTAGCGGAATGGTACCCTCAGATAACCGCTTCAGCTGCGGGAGATTATAACATTAAACTCCTGCAACAGATCATTAGCGATGAGTTGATTACTTTTGGTCAGAAATACAATTCGAATGTTTTGCTCCAGGCAAATCAGACCATAATCAATAGAGATCAGCTTTTTGCTTCGAAATCCTCAAAATATTACCGTCAGCAACTTCAGCAGGTCATAACCAATGCCCGGATTAATACGGTGGTCAATGTGAGCAAAGCTTTTTACTCGATTCTATTATCCGAGGAACAAATAAGAATTCTTGATCAAAATCTGGATCGTTTGGAGAAGCAATATGAAGATGCTTATAGCCTATTTGAGGCTGGGTTTGTGGATAAGACTGATTACCAACGGGCCTCGATTGCATTGACCAATGTGAAAAGTGATCGTAATCGAGTGGCGAATTCTTTTGATGCGAAGTATGACTATTTGAAGCAATTGATGGGCTATCCTGATAGTTTGGGTTTCGTTATTGAATTTGATGAACAAGATGCAGCAGGCAAAATCGCTAAAGATGCGGCAGATCCATTAATCCTCAAGAACCGTGTGGAGTATCAACTTTTACAAACTCAGCAAACACTCAATGAAATTCGGATCGGATATGAAAAATGGAATTACCTGCCGGAGCTGTCAGCATACTACCGATACAATTGGAATTATTTCAATACAGATTTATCAAACTTGTACGATGTATCTTATCCAGTTTCGGCTGTGGGACTCAATCTATCAATTCCCATTTTCCAAGGAGGAAAGCGAATTCATAAAGTGAAGGCAGCACAACTTCAAGTAGAGCGGGGAAATGTCGAAATCGAAAATCTCAGCAATCAAATTAAGACTGAATATTCCAAGGCCCGTGCGGATTACAACAGTAGTGTCTACGAATGGCAGCTGATCAGAGATAATATGAAATTGGCAGAGGAGGTCTATACCATCATCAAGCTGCAGTACAATGAAGGAATCAAAGCCTATGTGGAACTAGTCATAGCAGAAACTGACCTTCAAACAGCCCAGATCAATCATATTAATGCATTTTATCAGGTTTTGGAGGCCAAACTTGATTTAGAAAAAGCGTTAGGCACTATCAATTAATTAGATCCAGTATTAAATTTTATACAAATGAAATTATCATACAAACTTGTAGCTTTTTCTGCCTTGATCCTGGCGGGCTTTTCTTGCGGGCAAAAGCAGTCAGAAGGACAGCAAGCTCCGGCTGCAGTGACAGTTACGACATATACATTGGTGAAAAAATCTGTAACAGGTATTGACGAATATCCAGCAACTCTTGTACCATTAACTGAGGTAGAAATCCGCCCACAGATTGGTGGTTACATTACCAATGTCTACATCAAAGATGGTCAGGAAGTAACGAAAGGACAGAAGTTGTATGAAATCGATCGAAGCAAATATTCGGCTTTATTACAACAGGCAAAAGCTCAAATACAAAGTGCAGAAGCCAATTTGGCGAAATCTGAAAAAGATTACGACCGCTATAAGAGCTTGGATGCACAGGATGCTATTGCAAAGCAAACCTTGGACTATGCGCAGACTGCAGTACAGAATTCTAAAGCACAACTTAGCTCCGCAAAGGCGCAGTACGAATCAGCAGCTACAGATTATAGCTATTCAGTATTAGTTGCACCATTTGACGGAACAATAGGTATTTCCCAAGTAAGGCTGGGAGCTCAGGTTTCTTCCGGTCAACCAGTACTGAATACCGTGTCATCCAACAGTCCGATGTCCTTAAATTTCGTGATCAATGAAAGCGAGATTCCACGATTCAATAAACTGCTGAATGCAGAAGACAACCCAGATTCCCTATTTAGAATCAAATTCAGTGATGGCAGTATGTATCCGTATACTGGCAAATTCACCACAATAGATAGAGCTGTTGGAAGACAGTCTGGCACAATCGATTTACGTGTTGATTTCTCAAATCCTGATCGTGATCTGATCGCCGGAATGACAGTGTACATTCAGGTTCTTAATCAAGACATAGGAGAGCAAGTCATAATTCCTTACCGAGCTGTCACCGAGCAGATGGGCGAGTACTTTGTCTATGTGGTGCAAGCGGACAATACAGTAAAGCAGCAAAATGTGATCCTAGGCACACAGATAGGAGATGACATCGTCGTAAGAAGTGGGGTCACAGAAGATACCAAAATTGTGGTGACTGGGATTCAGAAATTACGTGAAGGAGCTCTGATCACAGAACAAACTGCAACCAAATAAATCGTTTTTTCAATAAGACTTGATTACTAACTAATGATATCAGACGTATTTATAAAACGACCAGTAACAGCAATGGTGATTTCGATTGTCATCGTGATAGTCGGTTTTTTAGCAATTTTAAATCTCCCCATCACACAGTATCCTGACATTACACCTCCAGTAGTTTCAGTATCAGCGAATTATACGGGGGCTGATGCTAGAACGGTGGAGCAGACGGTGGCGACACCAATAGAAACCCAAGTGAACGGTACACCAGGGATGGCCTATGTATCCTCAAGTAATACCAGTACCGGTCAGATGCAGATGAACGTCACTTTCGAAGTAGGCACGGACATCAATATCGCTGCGTTGGATGTACAAAATCGGGTATCCATTGCTGAGCCAACTCTCCCGGAGGCTGTTCGTCGACTGGGTGTCGTCGTGAGAAAGCGGAATCCATCCATTATGATGGTGTTGAGTATTACTTCTCCAGAGCATACTCACGATGCTAAATTCCTTTCTAATTATGCCAATATCTTTATCAAGGATGCTTTACTCCGTGTAAATGGGGTCGGTGATATCACAGCCATCGGTCAGGATTTCAGTATGCGTGTTTGGCTAAAGCCTGATAAACTGGCTCTTTACGGTATTTCTGCAAGAGAAATAACTGCTGCCATTCAAGAGCAAAACTTACAGGTAGCTGCTGGAAAAGTAGGAACGATGCCGCAATTCGATTCTCAGGTTTTTGAATATCCAATTACCGTAAATGGACGTCTGGAAAGTTCCGAAGAGTTTGAAGACATCATCTTGAAAACAAATCCTCAGGATGGCACCTTGGTTTACTTGAGAGATGTCGCCAGAGTCGAATTGGGTCAATTTGACTATAGCAGATATTCTACGCTGGATGGTGAAAAAGCAGCGATTTTGCTCCTTTACCAAGCTCCGGGAAGTAATGCGTTGGAAACAGCCGAAGGTGTGTATGCCGCTTTGGAAGAGTTGAAAAAGAGCTTTCCAACGGATATGAAATATACAGTTCCATTCGAATCTGTATCAGTTGTGGAAGCATCGATCAAGGAGGTAATGCAAACGTTCGGGGAGGCATTGATTCTGGTGATCATTGTTGTTTTCTTATTCTTGCAGAGTTGGAGAGCCACTCTGGTTCCAGTTCTTGCGATACCGGTTTCCATCATCGGGACGTTTATTTTCTTTCCCTTACTTGGATTTACGATCAATACATTGACACTTTTTGGTTTTGTATTAGCGATCGGTATTGTGGTGGATGATGCTATCGTGGTAGTGGAGGCGGTGCAGCAATACATAGATTCTAAGAAGATTTCTGCCAAAGAAGCCACACGCTTGGCGATGAAAGATATTACTGCTCCGGTTATTGCGATTGCATTGATTCTAGCAGCGGTATTTATTCCTGTAGGATTTATTCCAGGAATTGTCGGTAGAATGTACCAGCAGTTTGCGATTACGATTGCAATCTCAGTTTTAATATCTGCTTTTGTAGCCTTGAGTTTGACTCCGGCTTTATGTGTTCTTTTACTGAAGCCAACAAAAGTAGATGAAAATGGAAAAGGACTCAACAAGTTCTTCTATAAATTCAATGTGTGGTTTGAGCGCACGACCAGCAGCTATACCAATGGCGTGAGACATAGCATTAAAAAAGCCCCAATTGTCTTGATTTTGCTCGTGTTTATTTTCGCAGGAACATATGTTCTTTTTCAGACCAAGTCAACAGGTTTCTTGCCCACAGAAGATGAGGGAAGAATATATGTGACACTTCAGTTGCCTGAAGGAGCTGCAAGTAACCGAACACAAGCTGTGATGCAAAAAATCAACGGTATTCTGGCAGGAACTGAAGGAATCAAACACGTAACTGGTATCGGAGGATTGAACGTGATCAACTTCTCATACAAACCGAATGCAGCAACTTTCTTTGTGCAAATGGATCCTTGGGATGAGAGAAAAGATCCTTCCCTCCAGCTTGAAGGAATAATGAGTACGCTAAACCAAAAATTTATGGCGATTACCGAAGGGAATACTGTGGTAGTTCCGCCTCCGGCAATTCCTGGCTTGGGTAGCACAGGTGGGTTTAGTTTTATGTTGGAGCAGCGATCTGCTACCGGTGATATTAAAAAATTAGAAGGAGTTGTGGGGGAGTTCCTTGCCGCAGTAAATCAACGTCCGGAAATCGCGGTAGCATATAGTTTCTTTACTGCCCAAACACCTGGCTACCATGTGACTGTAGATAGAGAAAAAGCCAAGAAATTAGGAGTTCCAATAACCGAAATTTTCACAACCATGTCAAATTATATGGGGAGTTTATATATCAATGACTTCACCAAATACGGCCGAAACTTCCGAGTAGTGGCACAAGCCGATACCGCTTACAGAGCTGGTATTGATGATTTGGAGCAATACTACGTGCAGAGCACAGGAGGAGAATCGGTACCGCTGAGTGCTTTGACAAGCTATGAAGTGGTTGAAAGTGCTCCGGTGATTTCTCACTATAACTTGTTCCGCTCCGCGGAAGTCAATGGTAAGGCAGCACCTGGTTTCAGTAGTGGACAAGCGCTGGCAGCTTTGGAGGAAGTGGCAGCAGAAGTATTGCCTGCCGGTTATGGCTATGATTTCTCCGGCTTGAGTAGGGAAGAACAGTCTTCTGGAAATGCGACAATTTTAATTTTTACGCTGGCAATTGTATTGGTTTCTTTGCTTTTGGCAGCCTTGTATGAAAGTTGGTCTGTACCATTCTCGGTCTTGCTGGCATTGCCATTGGGCGCATTTGGAGCGATTGTAGCATTGAAATTCCTTCCAGATTTGGATAATAATATCTATGCTCAGATTGGTCTAATTACCCTAATTGGTTTGGCTGCGAAAAATGCTATTCTGATCGTGGAATTTGCCAAAGATCGTGTAGATGTAGGCATGCCACTCATTGAGGCTACGCTGGAAGCAGTGAGCTTGAGACTTCGCCCGATTATGATGACTTCCATTTCCTTTATTTTCGGTGTGATTCCTTTGGCGCTTTCCAGTGGAGCTGGTGCCGTTGCGCGACAGACTATTGGTTTTACTGTGATTGGAGGGATGCTTTCCGCTACCTTCCTAGCAATCTTTTTTGTACCTGTTCTGTATGTGGTGATTACCAAAATCGCCTATGGCAAAAAGACATTAGCAAAACTGGAAGCCAATTACGACCCAAAAGCAGATGAGAATCAGTAAGTAACTTAAATAGATCTAAAATTAAAATACCCCTATCCAGCGCCGCGCTTGACGGGAGCGTTTTATTACGCAAATTAAAGGAATCATATTATTTTCTATCTGGCGAAATTGAGGCAAATAGCGGAACGAAGGATTTACCAAAACAATTAACTAGTAATATTCAGGGGATCTAAAATCCCTGGATCAAGGTTCGAGTTTACAAATTCTGAATAACTAGATCTTATAATCCAAGATTTATTTGTGGGTTTGGACTTCTTTTAGGAATGCTTGATTGGTAGCCTCAGTACCGCATCGAATGACTATCGGGATCAAACCTGAAGTAGGAAAAAGTAATTGGTTTTTTTGGCAAGATTGAGGATAAGCTAGAAATGGTGGTTAATCAAAACAATTAATTGTTGGTGGTTATGGGATTACAAACTTCTAGATCAAGCGCTGAGATGACAAATCCAGAAGAGCTGTGCGCTAGGAGCGAAAGAACTTTCATCCAAATATTTAAATAACCACAGATTCTATTTCTAAGAAGCTGTGATTATATCCGATTTCTATATACAATAACCCCGTGTTATCATCTTATACCTGACTAAGCTGCAGTGTTAAAACTGTTAGATTATGTCGATAATTTTAATCCATATTTTAAAACAAAGCAGGATTAATAAAAAGAAACTTAGAAAAAAAATAAAAATTCTTAACAATACTCGCCATTTCGAAAAACTATAAGTAGATAAATAAAATAAATTTTTGTCTTTTTGATTCTTTAAATATTTAGATTTAAAGAATATGGAAAAATATTCTCCTCTTATAAAGATGGCTACAAGCTGAATAAATCTAAAATAGAATTGCTAGCAATGCTATCGTATAGAAACTGACGATCAAGAAATAAATGAAATAATATGCTATTCAACTAGAAGTTGCTGGTGGCTATGGATCCCTTTTTTCGAAATTGAACAGAATTAAGACATAAGGGGAATGGGCTAAACGGATTTAACCATTAAAATTGCTATTACTGATGCTAAGGCTATGAGAATTGTAATGAATTTTTTAAAAACGTCTATAATTTTGAAAGTCAAAAATCTTTATAATTCTAAAAAATTGGGGGACTTAGAGTTTATACGATCTAATTTATTCCAGATGTTGATTAAGTAACCAAGTGAAGTTTTAAATATCCTTACTTTTTTTATGAATTTGATTATGGAGCTAAGATATTTTACATGTATCCACGATTGTAACAGAAGCGAAATAAGTTGTAAGAGGTGGTTAATGACAGTCGGTTGATTAGATAAATAAGTGACTTTTTTTTAGGTCAAAGCAAATAGTTTTGATTAAGAATAGCTTCAGTTTTATTCATCGGTTTCCAGATAAGGCTTCCTGCCTGTAATTTATTTAGTAACTAAGTTTTTCAACAAGAAATTATCAACCAAAGGGATGGAGATTCAAGGCATCATTGGCTTAAAAACAATAAATCTTTCCGATATAAATTTTGTCATTTCAAAACCAGTATAAAGAATGGTATGGTTATGGAAAATAGCAATTCACTTATCAGAACCTAGATGCTGTCTATGAAGTTTATTGCAGCCATCAAGAAAGGGTTCAGTCCTGCAGAACTGTAAAGATAATTGGGAATGAAGTGCTATGAGCCGGTTCTCGTAGTATACTATAAACTCAGGAGTAGAATCGGGGAAAGAGATGACTGCTACATACTGGAAGATATGGTCAAATATGGTGAAGCATTTGTAGGCAAGTCGACCAAGCCCAAAGTCAAAAATAATTTAAAAATAGGTCTAGGACGCCGGAATTAACCTAAAGTTGCACTAATGGCAGAGTTGACAAACTTAGAACATCCAGATACTGGAGCCGTTGAAACAACGGTAAAAGCATCAAATTGGTGAATGTAAATAGCTCGAATCTTAACCCGCGTAGGGTTTGGTCAAGGAATACATCGATAAAGATTTCGTTCTTCCAACAGGTAAGTGTACTACTTTCTTAGATTTGGCTGACTGTATTGGTATTCATGTCAAAGAAATATCTAAAACTGAGGATAGAAAATTTTCAATCTCAAGTAGATCCGCAGTGCTATAAGTAACTTAAAGAAATACCTGCAAATCTGCTGAATGATAAATGAAGGACTGATGCTGCATGCTTTGGACAAGTTGTGTTTTAAGATCATCAGAAAACTTGTTGGTGTAAAAGTTTTTGACCAACTCACTGTTGCTTCAATTTATCTTCACCGGTATCCTTGATGCTAATTATATTATTTCAAATTGATTTCAGATTTTTCTAAAAATGCCTTTGATTGAAAAATCGTTTAAGTATCAAATATCACAGAAAAACCAATTAAAGCGGCCTATGAACTAAAAATATTTTTAATTAAAATTGCGATAATTTAATAAATGACTTTAATTATCAAAAAATAAGCTGGAGAAAATTGAAAATATTATTTTATATTTTCTAAAACCATATCAATTTATTACAATTGTGTCAAAAAAATATTATTATTATTGTTGTATTGATATTTTAATAAATAGAAAAAAACCATGCGGATCATGGTTTAATAAATGAAACCGCATGGTTAGATCATGTTACTTAGGCATGAGTACGGAATCAACCACATGGATGACACCATTTGATGCTTCAAGATCTGCTGCAGCAATTGTTGCAGCATCTACTTGTACACCATCACCAATAGTAATTGTTACTTCTTGACCGTTAACAGTTGCAGCTTTCTGTCCATTGGATAAATCTGTAGACATAACCTTACCAGCTACTACATGGTAAGTAAGAATGGCTGCTAATTTTTCTTTGTTCTCAGGCTTTAAAAGTTCCTCTAACGTACCTGCTGGTAGTTTTGCAAATGCTTCATTTGTTGGAGCAAAAACTGTAAACGGTCCTGGACCGCTAAGTGTATCTGCTAAACCTGCAGCTACAACGCCGGCTACTAATGTGCTAAAATCTCCATTTTCTGATGCAATCTCTACGATGTTTTTCATTTTAATATATATTTTGTTATGTGTTGTTAGAACGGCAAGCGCCAAGTATTGTTCAGATAAATTTTAATAAAAAAATAGGATTAATGAAGACAGTGGGCCGATATTTTTAAAAGAATGAATTAATCTGAATTCTTAAGCAATTAACAAACTGTTTTTTAAAATATTATGTCTAGTAAAAAGATGAGCTGTAAAGATCTTTTGATAATAATTCTATGTTACCTCGACTTCCTTTAAAATCTGCTATTATTTTTTTCATCTGTCACAGAGGTAAGGAATGGAGGAAATGCAAAGGTCTTACGGAAAGACTATTCATAGGCTAAGAGTCTTGTGAATTCCATTATTTACAAAGCTAAGTTTAATTTGAAAACATCGATTTACGTAGTTTATTTGAAAAATTCGTCCTTCTCAAGGTAAGATATAAAGTAGTAACGGTACTTTCTTTTGTGATATTGGAATTAGTCGATATTAGTGATCAAAAAATCTTCTTAAAAAGAGCCTCTGTTAAAGTTAGTAGGCTACACTTGGTTCAAATAACTAATTGATTATATCTGAAGAGATGTGAAAAATACTAACTTTTAGGTATCACCAAAAATAATATCTTTCCCCAAAGTAACATGCGAAATAGTTCTAGGCAACTATTTTGATGATGAGTCGTTAAAAAATTAAGATTTAAATAATTGTAAAATACTCAATATTACAATTAGTTTTAGCGGCACTAGTTTAAACAATCTT
>Ga0105050_10009597_pt1 | contig 10798 bp, 8 predicted proteins | sample FRY01_FD_78088 | JGI IMG/M metagenome (GOLD analysis project Ga0105050, IMG submission 78088) | Freshwater microbial communities from Lake Fryxell liftoff mats and glacier meltwater in Antarctica - FRY-01 | ecosystem: Environmental > Aquatic > Freshwater > Ice > Glacier meltwater ... | reverse complement strand
AGAATCGTTCAATGCAAAAATAAAAGCTTTTAGGGCACAGTTCAGGGGTGTGAAAAATGTAGAATTCTTCCTTTATAGACTAACTACAATCTTTGCATAAACACAACAATTGGTCTTGATCCGGTTTTAGCCTATTTTGAGGTGAAATAAAATATTCCTGTTGAAGCATTAAGAAATTGATCCACACATCTTAATACATTAGACCCATTTTCATCTATTCTTAAATAGTAAAAATGTATTATTAAAAAATGTTGATAATTGCCGATCCCTTGAAATATCCTCATTTAATAATATTAAACAATGGGAAATCACGATCAAAGTCCATGTATTGGGTCTGAATGGGGTGGTTATAAAATTTAATTAAACCAAAAAAAAAGGTGGCAAGCCCAAAAAATTAGTGAAGTTTTTTCATATCTTTGAAGTGCTTTAAGTGGTTAGACATTTGTTTTGATCGCTTTTTTTATGTTTTCGGGAAATGTACCAGCATTTCCCGATTTCTTTTCGAATGAAATTTATTGATTTATTTTCTTAAAAATATGAATTTTTCATTAACAAATAGTTAAAAATTTTACATAATTATCAAATAAACAAAAAAAAAAATTAAACTTTCTAATGCTTTCAATTGTTTTTAATGCAACCCTTTGCATTGACAATTTTATTGAATTATTAATGTATCAGAACTTTCTGGGATTGAATTTACTGGTGTTGGTTGCACTTTTCAACTGATACCAAAAAATACAATATGAGGTATTTAATAATTCTATTATTTGTTTAGTCATCTTGCAAATCTTCAGCAGATAAAAAGTCTGAAACTAAACCTTTAAAGAAATCCACAGTCAGGTAATATTCAGTGATACACAAAACAATATTCTCACTGTAACAATGTTAAAGGGCTTTATTTTGGATAATGATTTAAAAGGCAAAACACATAGTGATTTAAAAAGTATGAAACAAGGTGGATTGGATACACAATTATTTTCTGTTTGGAGTGATGGCAATCAAATGAACCCATAAATTTGTTTCCCGCCAATATGGCTGTCTATTACTCAAATAAGATACAGGCCCCGAATGTAATGAGTACCTATGGGTATGGAAGATATTACATGGTATTTGACTGGTTGCCAGCCAATTTCGATTGGCAGAACTCTGAGCAGTCGAGGATTGGTTATGCTGTGGACGACCGACCAGAACGGTACAACTATTAGAAAAATCAGGGCAATCAGCAGGCGTTTTCATCGCTAAAGATTCCTGAGTCCAATGTGATTATATTCTTTTAAAAATCGATTTAGAATATGTTTCTGGGCCTTCAAATCAAAGGATGAGGGCTTGGCACTATGCTATCTGTAAGGCTATTTTTGACAGAATTATTGCTAAAGTTAAAAGTAAAAAATTATCTCTATTGGCAGTATGCAATATATTAATGAAACAGGATTTTGTTATTTCACAATGGAATATAAAATATGACGTGAACCAAAGTAGTATGCTACCGGCATAGAATTTTTATTTTGAAAGGGTTTTAAAAAAGAAAAAAAGTGATTATTTAGTTGTCTTGTAGCACAGTTCTTAGTCGTTTTCCATTCTGCCTTCCTATCTTTCAATTCATTTTGTTTTTTTGAAGAGTTCTTTGCCTTGAAAAGAGTCATCATCAGTGTAATACTTTATTTATTATCCGTCTTTTCTAATTTTCGAATTCTATTTATAAACTTCTTCCACACTCCTAGGTTCAATATTCAAAAAATGAAATTCTATAAATTCCATGTACTGCTCCCAGTCATACAATTCAAGTCCATGGACACCTGATCGAACGTGGTATCCAATCGTACTTTTAATAATTGGTTGGTTAATCGCAGGTTGTTTATCAGATGTAAATGCCACATCTTTTTTGTAAAGCTGATACGAAGGGGTTGCATTGTACGTTCCAATCCATTGTCCTCTCTGGTCAGCCCATAAATCATGTTGTGCATTACTGACATAAAAGGGGCGTGGTGCCATTGTAGCTAATAATGAGTGCTGGTCGACAGGCATATCGTGAACATTTTTGGCGTAATTAGTTGCATTTCTGCAAATCCAGGTTGGTAGGTAATCGCACATGTTTTGTAAGGTTTCGCCGTATTCACGGCGCCAGATTGCATCGCCACCATGTCCTGCTGTTGCCAGAAGTGTCATTCCAAAACGTGTGTCTGTTACTGCAGCCCAAAGAGCGACTTTCCCACTAATTGAGCAGCCGAGTGTTGCCACCTGATTTTCCTGTACATCATTGTCTGTTTCTAAATAATCCATTCCGGCGCGTAATGCGTAAGCCCAGATTGCAATCATTCCCCACTCATTTTCTTTTGTAAATTCCTGTCCATCTTTAAAATAAAGATTTGAAATTCCTCCACTTACTTTTCCTTCCTTATTTCCGCCGTCAATTCCAAATGCCTGGTAATCGACAGTTGCAACACCAATTCCACGGCTCATTAACTCATGTAAAGGAATTCCATTATCGGTTTTACCATAGCTCTGCGGACTGCTTAATTTTAGGCCATTTCGTTTGATGTCACCGCCATTTGCAAGTAGAATTACCGGAACTTTATCTTTGGAATTGGTAGGAACAAAAAGTACAAGAGGCATGGTGACCTTTCCAATTTCATTTTCAAATGTTATTATCACATCTTTTCTGGTGCACAAGCCATTAAGAATGGTTTGGTCTTCAGAAATTAGTTTGAACGATTTTTTAATGGGGCTCGAAGGTGTTGGCACTTCACCAAACATATTTTGGGCGAAAAAGTCAATAATTTCAGGTCTTCTGAATTTCACCCAATCTTCAACCGTTTTTATACTTTTCCCTTCAAACGAGGTAAGTACATCGGGTAGGTTGTACTCCGGTACTTTGGATTCGTCATAGTTCGCTTCGATATATTTTCCTTCGTAAGTTTGGGCAGCAACAATGTGTGAAACAAATGCGGCAAAAGCAAGCATTAAAAGTTTATTCATCATGTATCTTATTCTATTATTAAATTTTCCACCTTTTAACCGTTTCCATATGGTTAAATCTTCTTCATCCCCGAAATCTTATCATTGAATTTCCAGTGATATAATCATTCAAAAAACCTTTCATGGCTTCTTGAATATTCTTCCTTTCCCATTACTCGAAAATAAGGCTTTTTTCGCATTTGTAAAGTAATAAAGTTATGCACAGGTTTGCATAGCATTTATTTGGTTATTTTTTGCTAGAATCAATAAATTATCGTCTTTTTAGTTTTACCTGAATTGTTGTAAGATATTGTATTGTTGAATTTTACGACAGTCTTATCTATTTAGTTTAAAGATAGCTGGCAATTGAATTTTATATGGAATCCGAATTGGAAATCATCTAAATTTTAAAGATTTCAGTACCATTTTCCCGAATGTAGCCAAATAAATGATACCTTTTAAAAATGAGAGTTCCTGGCTAGATATGAACCAAAAATAATATTACAAAAATGGAATGTGCTTACAAAATGAAATATGTCTTACCTGTTTTACTCGCAATCTTTGTTTACATACCGGTAAATGCACAAGACTTGGTGGATTATGTGAATCCCTTTATAGGTACTTCAAATTCAACACGACCCTCCATTTGGGAGGCAAATGGAGGAACTTACCCTGGTGCTGTGCTTCCCTTTGGAATGACCCAAGTTACCCCGGAGAATTATCATTATGGCGACGAGTTCATCGGGTCATTTAGCCTGCTTAACCATACCAGTGGTTATCCACATGGCTCTTCAGGAAATTTTCAGATTATGCCATTTATGGGTAGTTTTTCCAATCAGAAAGCTGTCGGTTCAGCTTTTCAACACAGTAACGAAATTGCAGCACCCGGCTATTATTCGGTATTCTTGGATGATTACTCCATAAAGGCTGAGATGACTACTACCAAGTATGCAGCATTTTTTAAATTTAGATACCCAAAATCGGATGGGGCTGGGATTGTTGTCTATGATATAAACAAACCGTCAATGGATACCGATGGGAATTTAGTTGGCAAATGTGGAGCGTACTATTTTGTGCTGAAGATAGAGGATAACGATGCCCATTTCTTAATAAAAGAAGACCTTGTGGTTATTCGTTTTAGAGATCAACCAGAGGAGGAAGTATTGGTCAAAATAGGTTTTTCACTCAACAGCATTGAAAAGGCCAATGAAAATCTAGAGACAGGAATTATTAATTGGGATTTTGACACGGTAAAACAAAATGCCAGAAAAATATGGAATGAGCAGTTAAACCAGATATTAGTTGAAGGAGGAAGCGAGCTTGATAAGGAAGTTTTCTATACCGCTTTGTACCACAGTCATCTGGATCCGCATCTTATTTCTGATATTGGAGAACCCAAACGCTATTCCGAGCTTTCTCCATGGGATACGTTTAGGAGTAAGCAACCTTTAATTACGCTGCTGGATAAGGGGCGGCAGTCAGACATGATCAACTCGATTCTTGAACAGTATAGCAGAACTGGAATTATGAATCCTGACGGAATGACAGGGGTGCACAATGTCCCCATAATTGTTGATTCCTATTTTAAGAATATTGAAGGGTTTGATGTCCAAAAGGCGTATGACGCCATGGCGTCCAGTCTGTTAAAACAGCCTTATGGTCGTCGCGATATCGCAAGGTTTATAGCCCAAAAATACGTTCCTTCGGAAATAAGCTATTCAGTTACAAAAACCCTTGAATACACCTACGATTATTGGGCTATGGCACAAATGGCCAAAACGTTGAATAGAATGGAAGATTATGCGATTCTCCAAGAAAGAAGTATGTACTACTCCCATATTTATAATCCTGAGAATAAATTTATGACTGCAAAAAGTTCCAATGGCCAATGGGTTAAGGGCGGGTATCGGGAAGGAGATAAATGGGCGTACAACTGGACCGCTGTACATGATGTTCAGGGTTTGATCAATCTATCCGGAGGAAAAGAGGAGTTTACCAATCAATTGGATACCTGTTTCCAGAAAGGAAACTATTTTCATGATAATGAACCTCCTCTGCACAACTCCTATTTGTATGTATATGCTGGCCAGCCATGGAAAACACAGGAAATTGTCAGAGATATCATGCAGTATGATTACAGTGCTACACCTGGTGGGCTCCCAGGAAATGATGACTTAGGGGCACTCTCTGCCTGGTATGTTTTTAGCAGCATGGGCTTTTTCCCTGTTTGTCCCGGACGCCCCGAATATGTATTTGGTTCGCCGATTTTCAACAAAGTTACCATTAAGCCTAAGGGAGGAAAACCATTTATTATCACTGCCAAGAACGTCTCAAAAGAGAATAAATATATCCAATCCACTAAGCTAAATGGAGAGCTATATAAACCGCTATGGATCGATCACAATCAAATTTTAAGCGGAGGGACACTTCAATTTGTGATGGGGAAAAACCCAATTGAAACACCGGTGGAGCAAGGTCAATTACCGGCATCTGAAACAAAGAACAAACCTGAATTTTCAATTAAAGACTGGCAGCTTTTGGTCAATGAAGCCAGTGCCAATGATTCTATCAAGATTTTGATCAATATTAAAAACCAGGGGAAGGGTTCGGGTTCCGCTCCTATCCATCTATATCTCAATGACTCCCTGTTTAAAACAAGTTGGTTCAAGCTGGAGCCTGGCGAATTATCCAGTAAGACTATTTCATTTCAATTGTATGAACCAGGCAATTATCAAGCCTCGATCAACCATATGACCCCTCGGATCCTTGAAATAAGGGCAGATAAAAAGGCTACGTTTATATACACTGATTTTAGTTTGCCATCACCGCCATTGTCGAAAGCAAACGCGCAGGTACATATCAAAACAAAATTAAAAAATATTGGGAGTTTCGCAGGTGCCGAGAAAGTCATTTTATATATGAACAGCAAGCCAATTGATGAATTGACAGTTGAATTGGCCCCTGGCGAAGAAAGGGAAATAACCTTTGGGCCTACTCTTGAAAAGGAAGGTTTATATGATATTAAAATTGGATCTACTGCCATAGAAAAACTGTTGGTATATGGCCCTGAATATCCCCAAATAAAAGTTGTTGGGAAAGATTTAAAACCGATTATGGCCTTCGGCTTTGATGTTCCAGAAGCAAAAAAGATAAAAGACCTTTCTGGATTGGGAAATGATGCCATTGTACATGGTAACCTGGAATGGGTCAATGGTATTTTTGGTAAGGCCATAAAGACCAATGCCCATAAAGATGCGTATATTGAGATACCTGACCATCCGAGGTATAATTTGATTGCCGATGGTAAAATCATGACCATAATGCTTTGGATCTTTCCATTGGATGAGAAAAACTTTGCTGATATTATAAGTAAGGGAGATTTGAATGTAATTCAGATTAGAGCCAGTAATACCGAGGTTAATTATTACTCGGGAGGCTATGACCGAGGTGAAGCATACACCTTGCTTCCCGAAACCTGGAATAGACAATGGCATCATCTAGCTGGTGTAAGTGATGGCAAATCATTGACGCTTTATATTGATGGAAAGCTGATGGTTCGGAAAGAATTGGAAAATGAGGCCAATTTTATGGGAAGTAACATCGAACCTTGGAATATTGGACGAAATGCGAGCCATGTCGACCGCGTTTTTGATGGTTATATTGATCATCTGATGGTATTTGATAAAGCATTAAGTCAAGACGAAGTCAAGAAATTTATGTTGTTCATTTACTAGTGATGCGTTAACTTTTTAAAATTTTGTTCAATCCCTTTATACACGGGGAATTAAAAGCGTTCTTTGATTTTTTGATTTGATTTGGCCAATATCTTGGCGGTTTGTTAAAATGACCGTCATCAATTCTGGAAAATATGTTTTTGCCCAACTCCTTGAGTATATAAGCAGGTACGAGTTCGAGAAATGTGTTAAAAGGCACAACGGAGATTACAGGACCGGGGATTTCAACTGTTGGAACCAGTTCATCCAGTTGTTCTTCGGACAGCTGACTTCCAGGAATTCGCTAAGGGACATCTCGACCTGCCTCAGGGCCCACAGGAACAAACTCTACCACCTCGGCTTTAGTGGACACGTCAACCAATCGTCGCTGTCGCGTGCCAACGAGCGACGGGACTGGAGGATATTCGCGGAATTCGGACAGTACCTTGTGGACCTGGTCCGGCCAATGTATGCCGATAGTCAGGTCCCCAATGTCAAACTGGACAACGAGGTCTTCGCATTGGATTCCACCACGATTTCCCTTAGCCTTGCGCTGTTCCGATGGGCGCCCGGGAAATATTCTAGGGGAGCCGTTAAGGTCCATGCGCTATTGGACCTGAGGGGGAACATCCCGTCCTTTATACTGGTAAGCGATGGAAAGTACCACGATAGCAACGTTCTCGACCTATTAGTGCCCGTACCCGGTGCGGTCTATCTAATGGACAGGGCCTACGTCGACTTCGAGGCGCTTTACCGAATGGATACGGCCGGGGCCTTTTTCGTCTCAAGGGCGAAGTCCAACATGGACTACAGCGTTGTGGAACAGAACTTCAACATAGATCCGGCGTCAGGACTGAGAACGGACAGAACGGTGACCCTTAACGGGCATAGGTCGAAAAAGCTCTACCCCGGACCCCTTAGGCTCGTGGAATACCATGACCGGGGAGGCGATGTCGATCTCCTTTTCCTGACCAATAACATGGAAGTGTCCGCTCTCGAAGTCGCCAAACTGTACCGCAACAGATGGCAGATAGAGACCTTTTTCAAATGGATCAAACAGAACCTGGTCATAAAGAAACTTTGGGGGTACTCGGAAAATGCCGTCAACATCCATATTTGCGTTGCGATCTGCACTTATTTGGTAGTGGCACACGTAAAACATTCCTTAAAAAGCGAGCTGTCCATTTATGAGATAATCCAAATATTAGGTATCTCCGCCATAGACAAGACTCCTTTGCAGGGGTTGCTCACCGAACCGAAATCAAATCAAAATGTCAATGAACAAATGAATTTATTTAGCGATTAAATTTTAACGCATCAGTACTATTGTTCATTACAGACTAATGACAACTTTTTTGTTGCAAGTCCATAGTCCAATATGGAACATAACAAGTATTCGCTTTCTTAATTTCATAGCTATTAATTCTTTAGTTAATTTAACCAAGGATTTCGAAAAGTATTCTTTTTGGTACTGTACTTTAAAATCATATCTGTCCACTTCTAATAGTATGGGAGCACTTAAATTCAAAACTGTCATTTTGTAGCGTTACCCTTTTTAGGACAAATCTAAATTCAAGGATTTTTCGTTAATAATGTTCTTTTCGGGGAGGAGGTCAACCTCTCGGTGTTGAGTTTTACAGCTTAAGCCAAAATATCATGCACCACATGCCCATGAACATCGGTTAATTTAAAACGTCTGCCCTGGTGTTTAAATGTTAATCTTTCGTGATCCATTCCCATTAGGTGGAGCAAGGTGGCTTGAAAATCATGGACGTGAACTGGATCTTTTACAATATTGTAGCCCAATTCATCTGTTTCGCCATAACTGATTCCGGGTTTAATCCCCCCTCCTGCCATCCACATAGAAAAGCAATAAGCATGGTGATCACGACCATAGTTATCTTCCGTTAAGGCTCCCTGACAATAATTGGTTCGTCCGAATTCTCCTCCCCAAATGACAAGCGTGTCTTCCAACATTCCACGTTGTTTTAAATCTTTGATCAAAGCTGCTGAAGGCTGATCAATATCGTTGCTCTGCTTCGCCAAATGATCTGGCAAGTCGTTGTGCTGATCCCAGCCTTGGTGATACAATTGAATGAATCTAACATCTTTTTCGGCAAGTCTTCGAGCCAACAAACAATTCGCCGCGTACGTCCCAGGAATCCGAGACTCAGGACCGTACATGTCAAAAATGTAATCCGGCTCTGCGCTGATGTCCATTGTTTCGGGAATTGAGGTTTGCATCCTATAAGCCATTTCATATTGCGCCATTCTCGAATAAACTTCAGGATCTCCCTCCTTCTTTAGGTACTCGTCGTTGAGCATACCTAGGTGATCCAACATTGTTCGCCGATTCGTTTTAGTTATTCCGTCCGGGTTGTTGAGGAATAACACAGGATCTTCCCCACTTCTAAATTGGACACCTTGATGTAGCGATTGCAAAAATCCACTGCCCCATAAGCTGGAAGATAATGGTTGGGCACCATCCACTCTCCCACTTCCTTTGGATAAAAGCACGGTAAAAGTTGGCAGGTTGTCGTTTATACTTCCCAATCCATATGACAGCCACGAACCAATACTTGGCCTACCTCTTAATTGTGAGCCAGTTTGAAAGAAACACATGGCAGGATCGTGATTAATGGCGTCCGTATGCATCGATTTAACGATGCAGATGTCATCTACCACTTCGGCCATGTGCGGCAATAGTTCGCTTATCCAAGCACCATTTTGTCCATGTTGTTTAAAGTCTACAAAAGACTTTACCATTGGTTTTGGCTGGGATGCCGTAAACTCGGTAACCCTTTTTCCTCCTCTAACAGAATCGGGTAATTCTTGACCATGAGCGTCAACAAGCTTTGGTTTGTAATCAAACATTTCTAATTGAGAGGGGCCGCCTGCCTGAAACAAATAGATAACTCTTTTTGCTTTGGGTGCAAAATGCGGTAGAAGTTTAGAAATATCAGGAGTGTCTCCGATTTTAGGCAATTCAAAAGATGACATGGCTATTCCCGCCAATCCTAGGCCTGCTTTGGTCAAAAAATTCCGACGCGATAAATTAAGAAACTCTTCCATCCTTGAATTTAATTTTTTTGTAGGCTTTCGCTAAGGTTAATAATTGTACTGGCAATAACTCCGTATGCGGCTAACTCTTCTTGATGTACGCCTTCCAGAGTTCCAACTTCATTGTCATTCATAAAGGCTTCCGCTCTATCTGGATGCTCCATGAATTCTTTCTTTTCAATCTGAAATAAATCTGCTAAGATCTCCAACTCTTTCTCATCTGGCTTTCGCGAAGTGGCCCAGCGAAATGCGTATTCAATTCTTTCATTGAGATTACTCCCTCCTTCTTTCAACATCCGTTGAGCCAATGCCCTTGACGCAGTTAGGAATTGTGGATCGTTTAGCAATACCAGAGCTTGTAACGGCGTATTGGTACTTTGTCTTTTTACATTGCAAATACTTCGAGGGTCGGCATCGAAAATGATCATTGCGGGAGGCGGCGCGATTCGCTTCCAATAAGTGTACAGGCTACGGCGATATAAGTCGTCGCCTTGTCCAACCATGTATTTTCGTTGGTAGCGTCCGCCAGAAGATACTTGTGTCCACAAGCCACTTGGCTGAAATGGTTTCACACTTGGCCCACCAACTTTCTGATTAAGCATGCCACTTATTTTTAGCGATTGATCTCGAAGCATTTCGGCAGTTAACCTTTGCTGACTTCCCCGGCCCAACCATTTGTTGTCCGGATCAAAAGCAAGACTGATGCTATCTGTTTTGGATGCTTGTTGATAGGTGGCCGACATTACCATTGTTTTCAATAGGCTTTTTACATCCCATCCAGATTCGATGAATTCAACGGCCAACCAATCCAATAATGCTGGATGCGTAGGAAGCGCTCCTTGACTGCCAAAATCATCTGGCGTATCTACCAGCCCCCGGCCGAAAATTAATTGCCAATATCTGTTTACTGCTACTCGGGCAGTTAAAGGATTATCTGGATTGAACAACCATTGCGATAATCCCAATCGATTTGATTCATATTCGTCACCAAATTCAAAAATGCGTTCGGGGGTCCCTGGTTGAACCTCGTTGCCAGGGGAATCATATAATCCTCTATTTAAAATGTAAGT
>Ga0105050_10009592_pt1 | contig 10802 bp, 15 predicted proteins | sample FRY01_FD_78088 | JGI IMG/M metagenome (GOLD analysis project Ga0105050, IMG submission 78088) | Freshwater microbial communities from Lake Fryxell liftoff mats and glacier meltwater in Antarctica - FRY-01 | ecosystem: Environmental > Aquatic > Freshwater > Ice > Glacier meltwater ... | reverse complement strand
GAACATCAGAGAAATATTATCAGAGCTAGAATCAGTAAAGGTAGACAAATTAAATGCATCGCGCAGGGAGTCAGAACTCATCGATAGTTTAGAAGTTAGATTTTCAGGTCATGGCACTGAGTATATCCGGTGCAATTTGTTGCAACGGGCTCTAAGCACCAGCGACACGATCGTAGATCTGAATGCCTTCGAACCTTCGATGCTTCGCGGTGTTGCTGCCGCGATAGCGGCAGTCGCCGACATCATAGAAGCGGAACGCGACGTCATACCGGAAGAAACATGAAACAGAAAGTCGTTATCGAAAGCCCGCTGAACAGCCGCACCCAAACGGGGATCGAGAAGAACAAACGATTTGTGGAGTGGTGTCTGCGGGCTGTCTGGATCGTCGACGGCCTCCACGGACTGGCCTCGCATCTAGTGTGTCCGCATTTCTTAGATGACGCAGTCCAAGGAGAGCGGGCCGCCGGCATTGGGTGGAGTTGGTTCTGGCAGGGCGACCCCCATTGGTTCTTCCGGGACCTGGGCGACAGCCACGGCATGAAGCTCTCTAAAGAACGCTGCCTGAAAGAAAACATTCCCGTAGACTTTCTCCGCCTGGCTACCTACCACCCTGAGAGTTGGGAAGCTTTTTTACACGGGGAACGTGCTCCCCACACTCAGGGATTCTAACCCAAAGGAAATCAATATGAAAACACTCGACCAAATCTTTGCCTTCACAGACTGCGAAACCACCGGGCTTCGCTTCGGTACCGACAAGGTGCTTGAGCTGGCTGTCATCTTCACAGATGCGCAGCTCACTGACCTGTATGGGCCGCTCACGTACACCTTCTCCGTCCCGGGCTGGGAAGATCTTGCCGGAAACTTCGTGCGAGACATGCACCACAAGTCCGGACTCGCGAAGAGGCTGAACGACGAGGATCCAAAGGACCTCTGGAGCTACCCAAAAGCCGATACCCAATTGTGCCGCATCTTGAGAGCACTCCCTAAGGCGAAACGCCTCCACCTAGCCGGTAACAGTATCGAGTTCGACAAACGTATGATGGAGGCGGACTTCCCGCAATTTTCGCACGAGCTACATCACCGAAACCTCAACGTCAGCTCGCTCATCCTAGCCTTCGGTCACCAAGGCTTGCCAGTAGGGGGTATCAAGAAGCACCGAGCACTCGATGACGTGCGCGAATCGATTGACATCCTCAAACACTACCGAAACCTGCTGCCCTACTTAATGGATCCCCCACTGTGAATCCAGAAAGCGTTTGAAAATTGAAACACCCAACTCTGAAGGAGCGCTCGGACGCCATTGAACATGCTGTCTGCCAAGTCTTCTCCTGTAATCACGAGACCCTCGTTGGCTACGAACGAGACGAGTCTTCTGTTATGGCACGGAGGATTTGGTACCTGTTGCTCATGGAGAGGCTCTTTTGGAGTTACTCCGCCGTTGCCCGCCACGTGAGCCGTGACCACTCTTCTGTAATGAGTCTAGTCAAAAACGATTCCATTGGTATCCCACTGCTCGCCGCCGTTGAAGGGACCATCGATAAAGTGTTTGTTGCCCCCCACCTGGTCTCCATCATCCCCTCGAACGAGCCCTTCGTTATGGCTCTCGACTCCGAGCACAGTCTTTGGATTGGTGAAGTTATTCACCCAAAGTCTATGAAGTGGACAAAGACCAACACCCCTTTCGATACAGACAAGCCATGACCCCACTACTCGATTACGGCTACATCAAATTCGTCGAGGGGTGGGGCTCTGACGAGCGTATCGTTGAAGCGGCGCGTATGAGCGTCGACAAAGGATTCAAAGGCTGGGGAGATGCAGAAAACCCTGGAGATGAAAGACTCCTAAAACACCTCTACGAGAACAACCACGCGACGCCGTTCGAGATGGCTGGTTGCATCATCGAAGTCAAAGCACCCATCATGGTGTACCGAGAATGGCATCGACACAGAACCCAATGCTACAACGAAATGAGTGGTCGATACGTCCCGCTCCCCAACGAAGACTACCTGCCCTCCGTCGAACGCTTGATGATCAATGCAGGGCAAGCTGTCTCGAACACCCAAGCCGGTACGATCAGAGGCTCTGAAGTCCTGACAGTCGAAGCCGTCGAGAAGTTCCGGGAGGCTCTGAAGGAAGTCTACCACACGAACCAGCTGCTTTATGAAACAGCATTGAACTCGGGCATTCCCAAAGAACTCGCACGCGTGCACCTTCCCGTGGCTCGCTACTCCCGCATGCGCGCCGGCGCGAGTCTCCGCAACTGGATCGGATTCCTCACGCTCCGCCAAGACCCCAAAGCTCAGTGGGAAATACGTCAGTACGCCAACGCCCTGGGAGACATCCTGCAGGAGCAGTTCCCACGCACTTATCAACTGTACTTGAACAACCGGAAGTTCTGATGAAGGAGGAAGTCTTAGGTGAACTCTCGGTCAAGGTCAGGCTCCCGCTCCGCTTCGTACTCACCGCCGCCGACCACGCCCCGTTTAAGATCAGTATCTTCTACGGAGCCGGAGCAATACCCGTAGCCACTTGGATCCCCCGCCGCGGGCTCGCCCGAGTCTCCCACACCTACTCCCTGCTCCTAGACGGGGGCGTCGTCCCGCAAATCGAATCCTTCTGCAAACGAGCGTACGCTGCTTATGCCAGTTCCTGAAGACCAGCTCATCGCCGAATTCAACACCGTCCTCAAGGTCCCGGTGAAGTACGTGCTCCAAACGCTGACGAAGCCGTTCGGCATCTACGTCTACTTGGAGCGCAGCCTCTCCTCAGGACAGCGCGACGCCAACAGCGACATCCCCTCCGCCGTCTGGACCCCCGAGCAGGGGCTTGTCTCCCTCTCCCACTGCTACGAGTTCCTCCGCAACGCGGGGCTCAACCCCGTAGTGATCAAGTTCTGCCAGCGAGCCTACGAAGCCTGGAAAGAAGAGTAACGCATGGACATAAAAATTCATTCCAAGTGGTGGTGTACTTCCTCGGGGGGCGGGCGCTGGTGTGCTCTCTTAGGTGGCAGTGAGCCCGTAAATCCTCCGGAGATAGAATTTCGTCTCTGCAACGGTCGGAAATCAGATGGGGAGATAGCTATGTCGTACAGAAAACCTTCTTGCGTTGAATGTTCTACTATTCTTTCTCGTCTAATGGAGGACGGCGTAAGATGATGGAGCCTATCGAAACCATCCTGTTAAAAGCCCTGAAAACTCTTCGGGAAAAAGACCCCACGTGGGAGGCGGCTCAGTCTGAGGTGCTTAAGATCCGTGCCATCGAACACTGGAAGAAGGACATCCGCTCCTCCGTGCAGTACAATACCTGCATCCTGTGGGAACTTCCTCTTCCCTTCGGAACCTTCGGCTGCCTCGCCCCCATCTTCTGCCCGCTGAACTGGGGATACAACCCCTACGCCACCCTCTCCCCCCACTGGGGACCTGTCAAGAAAAGCCTGTGACACCTCTACTTTCAGTTGCGGTCTTCGCTGGCGTCTTCGCGACCTTCCCGAATCCACTCGTTGCCTTGTTCTTCCCGCCTGCAATTCTTGTGTTGCTCGCATGGATGGACCGAAAGACTGAAACATGAAATACCTCACCCTGCTCACTCTACTGTTCACCTTTAGCTGCTCATCTGGAGACTTCCATGAAGACGACACGGACCCGCTCTCAACTTCATCTGCTTCTGGCTTCGAAGAAGAAGATCCAGCCACTGATGCAAGGGGAGAAAATCCAGAGGACGACTCACCTGACGACGTCTCGACGCCGCAAGGAGGTCGCTCTTCTGGAGCGGGTGGTGAAAGCCTGGGAGGGTCTTTGACCGGTGGAACGTCAAATACTGGTGGCTCGAATGAAGAAGGCGGAGCTGGTAGTTCATCAGTACCGCCAACGCCTCCCGTAGTCGATCAGAGGGGCTACGTGTTCGACCCCGCAGATTTCCCGGAAGGGACTCCTCCGCTCCTATTGTCTTGGACGAGCGCCGCCGAATACGAAGACCGGTACCACTGGGTGCAGGCGAAACCTGAGAACTGCTTTTTGCCGTCCGAAGACGTCAAGGAAGTCTTCTGGACCATTCAAGCGTCTCTGCCTTTCACCACAGACGAGCCGCAGTTCACGATGTACATGTGCCCCAGACATTTCTACCCCTCCCAAAATGCCCTCTTCCCTCCCTGCGCTGATCGTACCTTCCCACCACGAGGGGGCTCTTTTGCAATGAACAAAGGACTTCCTCTTGGGATTAATCACGCCGTTGGGACCTCTGTCAGCTTCTCGCAATTTGTGAATCCTTCAGACTATTTCAAGAACGTCTTAGACATCAAGTTCGGGCCTCACACATTGATTTGTGACGTCATGGTGTTCGACCCCGATGACCCTACCAAGTATGTCAAGTTGACTGGTAAGACTACCTTCGTGCCTCTGATAAACTGATGGGCTACGTCACCCAAGAGCACCTCACAGAACTCGGCATTGAACGACTCCGTTATGAGACTCGCCTTCATCACCACTTGCATGGACCGGCTTGACCACGTCAAGCAATCGGTCCCGGCCCTCTTGCAGCGAGAGATCAGGATTGACGGCGTGCAGAACTTCTTCGTCTTCGTCGACTACATGTGCCCCGACAAGTCTGGGGACTGGGTCACGAGTAGCTTCCCGCAACTCTCAAGCGTCGTGCAGGTCCCTGTCCCCCCGCTGCCTGACGGAGCCGCTCCCGTCTTCCACAAGTCCGGGGCAATGAACCGCGGAGCTGTTCGTGCGATTGAACTCGGGGCGGACTATCTAGTGTTTCTTGACGCCGACACAATAGTCACCCCCGAGCTCCGGGACTTCGTCTTCGAACACGCTCGCCCGGACCGGTTTCTATTTTGTAACCCGCCGATCGAAAAGCGAGACCTGTGCGGGCTCCTCGGAGTGCCCAAGGACGCCTTCGAGCTCGTTGACGGCTACGATGAACGCATGATCGGGTGGGGCACTGAAGACCTCGACATGCGGATGCGACTGCACTTCGTTGCCGGCCTTCAGTGGGCCCTCATCCCGCACGAGCTGCTCTCTCACATTCCGCACTCTAATGAACTCCGCGAGCGGCACTCGCCCTTCAGCCTGCGGGAATCCAACGGCCGCAACAAACAAATCATGTTCAGTAGATTGCCTCCGCTGTCTGAAGAACAACAGGAAACTGCAAAGCTACTTCTCGGGGTAGGAGAAACAACTCTATGGCCAAAGAACCTAAACACGCCGGCATCGACAGAACCTTTAAAGTAGAAATAGCTCGCCCACTCGACCGCTCCTGGGATGAATTCGGACCAGTTGTCCGAGGGCTCTCCAACGTGGCCCACCGCTGCATGCAGGGCGCAATACTGTCTCTGACTCGGTACGATTGCGAGCAGGTGGCGACACCTATGAACGGCGAGAAAGCGTACTCCCAACAAACACTCGCTTACCACGGCGCCTCCGATGCACTGCAACAGTACAACCAATGGGCGGTAGGTAAAGAAAAGCCTGAGGTCTACGTGCCCAGCGCGACTCTCGTTGCTTGGGCGAACGAGGCTTATACTCGATGGGGTCTTTGGAAGAAAGAAGGGAGAAAGACTCGCTTACCCTCGTGGAACCGGGGGGCTGCTATCTTGCTCCCTAAAAAATCCCTCTCTGTTTACGCTGACGAGAACAAGTTGCCTGTTGCTGAAATCAAAATTGGCAAAAACAGAGAGCGGGTCGCTATCCGTATGGGCAAGGGAGGGAACTGGTACGTCATCGGAAAAATACTTTCAGGTGAGTTTGAACAACGGAGCGGCAGCATCGTCTATAAGAAGAATGCACGGCGTAAGGACGGGAAGAAGGGGAAGTGGTTCCTTATGATCTGTTACCGCGCGCCTCGTGCGGTTCCACCAGAAGTAGGGCCTTGGCTCGCCGTCCACCGAGGGACCAACAACCTCTACACCGTACTCAGCTCCGGTGGCCAGCCTTGGAAAAGGATCCCCGGACGGAACCTAGCGCACAAAAAACGCTGCATGGAGGCTCGTCGGAAAGACATCAAACAATCTCAATCCGATGGAGAACTCGGCACCGGTGCCCGCGGACACGGTACGCCTCGGCGGTTTGCCCTCTACGACAAGAAGGAAGACTCTCAGGCCGAAGCCATTGAAACAGGTATCAGCCAACTCGCCTCCCGCGTCATGCGGCTCGCAAAAATGTGGCACTGCCAAGGGATCTTAATTGAGGACTACGGCGCCCTCAAAAATGAGGAAATGACCGAATGGCAAAAGCGTTCAATCACACTACTGCCGGCAGGTTACGCAAAAAGCGCCCTCTGTGCGAAAGCCGAAATCGGCGGGTTCAAAGTCCAAGAAGTCTCCGCCATGTACATCAGTACAAAGTGCCCGGCGTGCAGCGCCATCAACGCTAAGAGCCACAACCACCGAACTGGAGTCTTTCACTGCAAAGCCCCGGGCTGTGAATTTGAGCGGGATGCTGATTGGGTAGCTGCTTTTTGGATGCTCCACTCTGGTCTACCCGACGGCGCTGAGAACAACGTACTAAAGAAATTCAAAAAAGAGCTTGCGATTGCAAAGAAAATAAAGAAACTAGACGCTGGTAAAGAAGAGTTTAACTTAGACGAAGAAGGAGAAGCAGCCTAAGATGTTTGCCCCTACGAGTCAGATCAGATCCGGAACTGTCAGGTCGATTCCGCGGCCTAAGAGCGAGGGCTACGGCCACTCAGCTAACCGGAGCAATCCGGATACCCTCTATGAGGGTGACACGCATTCCGCCGGATCTGACCTGACTCGTGGGGGCGAGCAGCTCCATGGTGACGAAACAAATAACGATAGATCTCGCTGTTTGCGACATGGATCCGACGGAAAACGGAACCTCTCGCAAACAACGGCGCAAGTACCCGTTTTCACGGGGGTACGGAAAAGTCACGATATACACGTGCAAAAAGGAATGCGTGTTGGAAGAAGCTCGACACCCGGCACCCAGCGTCTCCGCGTGGCGATATACACGTGCAAAAAGGAATGCGTGTTGGAAGGAGCATGGCAAAACCAAGCAAACACGGCACCAACTGGCGATATACACGTGCAAAAAGGAATGCGTGTTGGAAGGAAGGCGAGCGGCTGCCCATCTTCGGGAATCAAGAAGGCGATATACACGTGCAAAAAGGAATGCGTGTTGGAAGGCCACTTAGGCGAGCCGACTATCCACCCCACACCTGCGATATACACGTGCAAAAAGGAATGCGTGTTGGAAGCCGACGCGCTTGCGGGATAGTGACATTACTCGCATCGATATACACGTGCAAAAAGGAATGCGTGTTGGAAGCTTGACACGAGTGGCGAGACGCCGACCGTAACGTCGATATACACGTGCAAAAAGGAATGCGTGTTGGAAGCACTCGGAGCCGAGCCGCCGATATACACGTGCAAAAAGGAATGCGTGTTGGAAGGACCGATATACACGTGCAAAAAGGAATGCGTGTTGGAAGTAGACTTAGAGTGATTGTACGTCGAGTACAGCAGCGCGATATACACGTGCAAAAAGGAATGCGTGTTGGAAGCTGATACGGAAAAGGCGCTCCCGTGGAGTGCAAAAAGGAATGCGTGTTGGAAGCTGGATGTGTCAGTCGCCGACGATATACACGTGCAAAAAGGAATTCGTGTTGGAAGATCAATATACACGTGCAAAAAGGAATGCGTGTTGGAAGTACACCCACATCCTCCAGGTCGGCGGGCGTCGGACGGTGATATACACGTGCAAAAGGAATGCGTGCAAAAAGGAATGCGTGTTGGAAGGTCTGTTGCGGTATATTAAGGCACAGTCCTCAGAGCCTCAACCGCCCGACGACCTCCTGGATGTCGTCCTGTCGTTGGCATCTACAGACGGCGGTCTTGGGGTTGTCTGGAGTTGCCTGTGGTCGGCGGGTGTAGATTGGGCCCCCCGAATGGCAGCTTTCGCTGCAGCGCGCGTTGCCGAAACTGTGGGCGAGGCGATTTGGCCGGTCGTGTCAACCTGTTTGTCGTCGCCAACGGCCACGGACCCTTCGACACTGGTGAACACCGCCTCGGCGATACAACTTGCTGACTCAACTACCCCCCTCGCCCGAGCCGTTCTGCAAGTGGATGCCTTTGGCTTCATCGTGCGGTGCCTGGCGCAAGAATCGTTCGTGGCGAACGCGGCAGCTGACATGGTGCTTGGCCTTCACGACCAGGAAACACTGAGTCGTATATTGACGCGGCAACAAGCTCGTGCCGTCACCGAGCAGCTGTCGTCAGTCTCACTTTCTCCTACGCGGGCCAAGGCATTGGCGGAATGCCTCCAGGTCCAGAACTTCAGTACTAGCCTGCCCTTCGATCGTAGTCCGTTGACGAAGGCTATCGCTGCCCCGCCTCGGGACAGTGGGAAGTCCGCGTGGGCCAAGGCAACAAGCGCGGCCGAAGCCTCCGCCAAGGACGTGTTGAACGATATCCTCGTCTCTCAATGCGTGTTGGAAGGAGAGACTTGAGGTCATCAGGGAAGACAACAGCTGCGCACTGCGGGACGTAAAGGAAGTGTGATGTAATGCAATTCAAAGAAGCAAAAGAAATTCTAAAAAGGCTCTCTAAGTCCGGTACCATTGAGGGCTTAGTCAATACCATCAGCTCACTTCGTGAGGCGCGTGAGCGTTACGACGCGGCGATGATGATGGCAATATTCGTGGTCGAGAACACTCACATGCAGCTATTGCAAGACAATGGTTGTGACAACATCGAAAGCTTTATTCGGAGCTACGAGTTGTGTTCCACCCCCCGGTACAGATCCTTCTGCACAGGGCTTGAAGCCATCGGCGAAGAGAAGGCTTTCTCCATCGGAGCAGAAGCCACCATTGAAGCAGGTCGGATCGCTCGGTCCGTTGACGTCTCCGAATTCGTCGCGGCTACCCAAGCCTGGAGTCAGGAACACGGAGGGGTCACTCCCTCCAAACTCACGGCAGAAAAGCTCCGCCTTCAGATCGCTCCCGAGAAGAAGACCCCAGGTCCCCTCCGGCGGCTCACCGAAAACGCGCAGCTGCGCGCCCGAGTTCACTCACTTGAAGTCGAAAACAAACAGCTGTTGGCAAAAGTTCGGAAGCTTGAGAGAGAGCTGCTCAAGTCTCAGCCCGTCGCGGCCGAATAGGCTACAACTCTCCGGGGATTGCGAAGTCCCCGTAGAAGTTCTTCCAGGCCCTGTCGCTCTTCACGCGCACAGGGCCTAGTTTTGGGTTCGCCTCGAACTGGAAGTTCTGCTGACCTAGTATCTCTCGGAGCAGCTCCGAGTCCGTCACTCCCTTCAACTCGCCCTTGTAGCGGTCAACGAACTTCTTAAGCTGCACTAGCGTGACCTCTTCGTCTGCTTTTAGGTGCTCCAAGATGTTGATCAACAGCTTGGGGTCATTCGTCGTGGACAAGTCTAGCCCCAAGAGCACTTCCGTCGGCGGCGGCTCCCAGTCGGCTTCGAACAAGTTCTGTAGTCTGTTATCTTCTTCGTCCCAAGCGAGTACTAACCCTGCTTTTAAGACGTTCACAGCTGGCAACGTCTGTAGCTCGATGTCCTTTGAGTACTGGACGGTGACCCCAAATTGCTCCGGGTAGAACGACAACATGCTGGCGTCGCAGTCCTGTTTGCACATATCGATCATGTCCTCGTCGACGTCAATATCAGTATCAAACTCTTCTTCAACCGAATCTTCGTACTCGCCAACGTACTCGCGTTCGACCTGCGCCTTCCACCAGCGGTCAGCAGCATCTGACCTGTCGCCGGTGACGGAATAGATCCCGCTAGAGCTACGCTCGTTCGAGATCGTCTGAATCGAAAGCCCACTGTACAAGAGCAGCCCTAGGCCGCGTCCCCTCTCTGCAACTCCGCCGGGTGTGTGGCTTCTGAAAAAGTCCTCTCCGTCAATCTCCTTGTGACTACTCTCGTAGTACCCTTTCCCATAGATGTGCACTAGTTGTTCAGGGCTTTGGTAGTCCCCTTCGGGGCGCACTACATAGCATTGGTTGCCTGCAGCTAGGATGTCGTACAGCTGGTGGTCCACCGGATTGATCATGGTGGCGATCCAGTTGTATTTAGGGTGGCCTGCTGCTTTCGTTACTTCGTTGCGCTTGTAAAGCCTGCGTTTCATTTTAACCAGCTTTCGTCCGGGATGTTCACTTCTTGCCCTTTTTCAGTTTGGTTCCGACGAACACCCCCACACCGAATACCAGGAGCATCCAAAACGTGGAAGCCATCACTAGATCTCGTTTCTGCGTCCCGTTCGTGGACATCAAGACGATGGATCCTTTCGGCATGTCTGCTGCGAGGGGTATATCTAAGAATCCTGTTGCTACCTGTTTAGTTTGCATGATCTACCCTCGCTGCCGCGAAGCGCTTTTCTAGCTCTTCGGATATTGGAGAACATCGAGTAGTTCTGCTTCAGTCCTGCAAGCACTCCTCTTTTTTTCTCTTTTAGGGTGTTCGACAACCCCGACAACAGGAACAAGCAGGTCTTGCCTCCCAGGTTGTCACAGGTCTCATTGATCGCAGTTTCGATGTTAAACCCTTCCCAGCAATCCCAAGGGACGTTCTCCAGCACCTCTCGGAGCACGATCCGCTCACCTGTTATGACGGGGGTGAACACCTGCAACGGATTAGCCAACTTCACGTAATCCCGCAGTCCGCAGGATTGGTCGTACCCAGCAAGGTAACCAGAATATAAGATTCTGCAGTGCTCTGGGCGGAAACCGATAAGGTCTGCGTCCAGGAAAGCAACATCACCGCCGCCGGACTCCTCCCACCCGCGCTTCATGGCTTGCGCTTTGCCTTGATTTGGATTCT
>Ga0105050_10009591_pt1 | contig 10803 bp, 5 predicted proteins | sample FRY01_FD_78088 | JGI IMG/M metagenome (GOLD analysis project Ga0105050, IMG submission 78088) | Freshwater microbial communities from Lake Fryxell liftoff mats and glacier meltwater in Antarctica - FRY-01 | ecosystem: Environmental > Aquatic > Freshwater > Ice > Glacier meltwater ... | reverse complement strand
TTGGTCAGGAAGGATTCTCTTTACCTTCAACCCGTCAGATTGGTTTGAACTTAAACTTATCGTTTTAATCAATAAAATTATCAATTATGAAAAAATTTAGATTATATATCATTGCAACAAGTTTAGTCTTGGTTACAGCTATTGGTATTTCATCTTGTACTGACAAGTTTGAAGAATACAATACTGATACGAGCAGACTAACAGAACTTGATGCATCTGCTGTTGGTAATGCGTTTGCTTCATCACAGTATAATGGTGTCATGTTCTCATGGCAGCTATTTAATAGTTTGTTTGGAGATTTACAGGCACAGTACTACGGCAATATTGCTCAGAACTTCCCTTCAGACCGTAACGTAATGGTTGGTAACTGGTTGAATGGAGCATTCAATGGCTTTTATGCTAACGGTATTCGACCAATGTTAGGTGTTTTAGAAAATACAGCACCTGGTGGTAAGGCTGCAAACCCTGCAATTTTTGCTATAGCAAATATTTGGACAGTTCGTATGTATCAGCCAATGACTGATTACTGGGGGCCAATTCCATACTCTTCAGTAGGTAATGGATTAAAGGAAGTTTCTTACGATGCTCAGGATGTTATTTATAAAGATTTCTTGGCAAAATTGACAAAAGCAACTGCTGATCTTCAAGCATTTAAAGGAAAAAATGTGTTGAGTAACAATGACCTTATATATAATGGTGATGTAGATAAGTGGATTCTTTTTGCTAACACCTTACGTCTTCGTATTGCTATGCGTATTTCAAGTGTTGAGCCTGCATTGGCAAAATCAAATGCTGAGGCTGCTGTAGCAGGAGGAGTTATGGAAACCAATGCTCATGATGCGTTTGTTAGAACAACTGCGAATAACATCAATAGGATGAATCAGGCAACAGCTTGGAATGAGTTCCGTATGAGTGCTGCGATGGAGTCAGTATTAACTGGTTTTGAAGATCCTCGTTTGACTAAATACTATGCACCGATTGCAGGAACAACTGCAACTTACAAAGGTGTCCGTAACGGATATACTCAGGTTGAATTAGGCTTACCTGCAAATGAGAATACAAAATTATCAAACGTGAATGACAGATTTTTACCTGCCAATCAAAACACCAATCCATTTGAAGTGATGATGTCAGCAGAAGCTTGGTTTTTAAGAGCAGAAGGTGCATTAAAAGGATGGAACATGGGTGCTGGAACAGCTAAAACTTTCTATGAGAAAGGTATCGAAAGTTCCATGAAGCAATGGGGTATCGTAGATGCAGGAGCAATAGCTGCTTACACTCAAAGCACGAAAACTCCAATTGCTGTAGCAGGGGCTGTAGTTTCACCTGCATTAAGTGATATCACTGTAGTTTGGTCTGTAGATGCTACTAAGCAATTAGAGCAGATCATCACACAAAAGTGGATTGCTTTATGGCCAAATGGACCAGAAGCTTGGGCTGAATATCGTCGTACCGGTTTTCCTAAACTATATCCAAGAATGAATTCTGAGAGTTTATTCGTAAGTAAGGATCAGGTTGTTCGTCGTGTACCATACACTATTGGCGAACTTCAGGTAAACGGTGCAGCTGTTGCTGGTGGAGTTACCAAACTTGGTGGTGCTGATACTGAAGCTACCCGTTTGTGGTGGAATAAATAATTAGATTATTTTATAATTAAAAGGTCTTTCTGTATTTTCAGGAAGACCTTTTTTATGTTCGTTTTTTTCCGGATTGATTGGATTATTAAATATCTTTTTAAATAATCTTTTTTATTATAAATACTGCTTAGATGAGCATTTAGCTAGCTTTTATTATTATTATTTGTCTGCATAACATATTCTTTATCTAGGTAAATTTATTTTTTTATATTTAATGATTCAAGCTAATGCGCAGTAATTTTTGGATAAGATGGGTGATTCATTCTCATCGCAATTTTTTATTCTAAAATTCATACAATTTTAAAAGTATAAGCTGTAGTAATTAACAGAAAAATTTTCAATGATCAGTGCTTGATAAAATACATTAACATGCTAAAAAAAATTTATGCTACTGCTCTTTTGAGTCTTGTATTGGGCGGCTGTACCAATAAAAGCGACAAACTATTCACCTTAATGGATGAAGATGATACAGGAATAGATTATAGAAATATGCTTCGTGAGAGTGATGATATGAATGTAATGAACTATTCATACTTCTATAATGGTGCCGGGGTTGCTGTTGGTGATATTAATAATGATGGGCTGCAGGACTTATTGTTTACAGGTAATATGGTTAAAAACCGTCTTTATATCAACAAAGGAAACTTTGAGTTTGAAAATATAACTGATAAAAGCGGGATTGCCAGCATGCAGGGTTGGTGTACCGGTGCAACTATGGTAGATTTAAATGCTGATGGCCATCTCGATATTTATATATGTCGTTCTGCCGACATTGACCCTGAACGAAGAAAGAACTTATTATTTATTAATAATGGAGACCTGACCTTTACAGAGAAGGCCGAAGAATATGGCCTTGCAGATCATGGCTATTCAACTCAAGCCTCATTTTTTGATTATGATAAGGATGGCGATCTTGATATGTTCTTGATTAATCATTCCATGCAAAAATATACTACCGGTGTTCAGGAAAATGTTCAGTTGAGGAAGGAACAAAACCCTGATTTTGCCAATAAATTGTATAGAAACGATAATGGCAAATTCAAGGATATAAGTGCCGAAGCCGGAATTACCTCCAATGTTTTGACTTTTGGTTTAGGTCTTGCTGTTTCGGATATAAACAATGATAGTTGGCTTGATATTTATGTTTCCAACGATTTTAATGAACCTGATTATTTCTTCATTAATAACGGGAATGGAACTTTTACTGATAAATTGACAGAAAGTATGTCTCAGATTTCCATGTATTCAATGGGATCTGATGTTGCTGATTATAATAATGACGGATTACCGGATATGGTAACACTCGACATGCTGCCCGAAAGTAACGAGATTCAGAAAATGCATTCCGGAGCTGAAAATTTCGATAAAATGCAATTTTTATTTGATAGGGGCTTCTATTTTCAATTTAGCCGTAACATGCTTCAGAAAAATAATGGTGATGGAACTTTTTCTGAAATTGGACAACTCTCAGGGATATCCAACACTGATTGGAGCTGGGCAGCCTTATTCTCTGATCTTGATAGAGATGGAAAGAAAGACCTTTTTATTACAAATGGATATGTTAAGGATTACACGGATATGGACTTCCTTAAATACACAATGGATGAAACAATTCGTTCTAGACAACAAGGAAAAGAAGTCGTGGCAAAAGATTTTATTGAAAAAATGCCATCAATCCTTATGCCTAACTATGTTTTTCAAAATGTAGGGAACGATCGTTTTGAAAAGAAAAATGCTGAATGGGGGCTTGATCAGAAGGGTATTTCTGCCGGTGCGGTTTATGTAGATCTTGACAATGATGGTGACCTGGATCTTGTGGTGAGCAATACTAATGATTATGCAAGCGTTTATAAAAATAACTCAGAGTTGCTGAATAAGAATTCCTTTTTAAGAGTTCAATTAAAGGGCGATAAACAAAATTCTTTAGGTGTTGGCGCCAAGGTGATTTTATATGCCAAAGGGGTGAAATATTTTCAGGAGCAAATGCCGGTTAGAGGGTTTCAGTCATCGGTAGATCCGGTTTTGAATTTTGGACTTGGTGAAAATCAGATCATTGATTCAGTTTTAATTGTTTGGCCTAATGATAAGAGTCAGAAAATTAAAAATGTTAAAGTGAATCAGACCATGACACTTGATATAAAAAACGCTAACCTTGATTTGAAATTCAATCCGATTCCTTCAGGTGATAAATATTTTATGAATTCATCTTCAATCAATTATACCCATACAGAAAATCAGTTCAATGATTTTACTGTTCAAACCTTGCTTCCGAATTATCTTTCAAGACAGGGTCCAACAATGGCCAAAGCTGATTTTAACGGTGATGGAAAAGAAGATTTGTTTATTGGAGGTGCAGCAGGTCAGGCAGGAGCCTTATTTACACAAAATAATAGTGGTGATTTTATTAAAAAGAATACTGCTGCTTTGGATGCAGATGCTCAGTATGAAGATACAGCCGCAGAATTTGTGGATGTTGATGGTGACGGTGATCTTGATCTCTATGTAGGTAGCGGTGGTTATGAATTTGGACCGGATAATATATTGCTTCAGGATCGGATTTATATCAATGATAGTAGGGGTAATTTCATAAGGAAAACTTCTGGCCTTCCTAAAATACTGAGTAGTACAGGTACAGTCAGGTCATCAGATATAGATGGAGATGGTGATTTTGATTTCTTTGTTGGCAGCAGGGTGGTTCCAGGAATGTATCCAAGTACTCCGGAGAGTAAAATTCTGATCAATGATGGCAAAGGGAATTTTACAGATGGAACGGATGCGATTGCTCCTGAAATTAAATATGCAGGTATGGTAACTGATGCGCTTTGGATTGATGTAAATCAGGATAATGTGAATGACCTGATCGTAGTTGGGGAATGGATGCCAATCCGTATATTCTTGAATCAGAAAGGTAAATTAAAAGACAGCTCAAATCAATTTATCAAGTTTGGTTCATCAGGCTGGTGGAATGCTATTTATGCAGAAGATATGGATGGTGATGGGGACAAAGACCTCGTCATTGGAAACTTAGGTTTAAATGCGCAGTTTAAAGCCAGTGAGAAGGAACCAATGAGTATCTATTATAAAGATTTTGATGAGAATGGGTCTGTAGACCCTATATTCTGTTATTATATTGGAGGTGTTTCCTATCCTGCAGCTTCAAGGGATGATCTTATGGATCAGCTTCCAAGTCTTAAGAATAAATTTTTGGAATATCATAAATATGCTAATGCAACAATAAATGACCTGTTTACTGCTGATCAGTTAAAAGATGCTAAGATCCTTAAGGCAGAGCTGCTAGAAACTGTTTTTTTAGAAAATACAGGCAAGGGCTTTAATTTGAAAAAACTTCCCGTTGAAGCCCAATATGCGCCGGTGTACGCCATAGGCTCTTCGGATGTTGATAAAGATGGCAATAAAGATCTTATATTGGCCGGGAATAATTCCTGGACCAGAATAAAATTCGGACATTTTACTTCTAGTAGCGGGACGCTGCTTTCCGGAAATGGTAAAGGTGAATTTACATATGTTCCGAAATGGAAAAGTGGCCTGAATATCAGAGGAAATGTAAGAAGCCTTGAGGTGATCAAAAATTCAGGAGATAAATTTATTTTTGGAATAAATAATGCCCCAGTTAAAACAATTAAAAATTAAATTAAGCGCTTGGGTGCAATTAATAAAAATTTAAATGATCGAATAAATAATATAATAAACCACATAGAAACATAGAAAAAAAGGAGTTCGATAGCCCAATTCTTGGGTTCAGATAGCTATGATTTCTCTAAAGAATTGAAACGTCTTTCAATTGAATAAAAACTATGTTTCTATGTGGTTAAAAAAATAAAAATTGAATTACACCCAAGGCATTAATTTAATTGTAAAATACGGTCGATTTTAATTTCAGATGATTTTTATATCCTGTTTTATTTTCTTCCGATACCAAATATTATTAAAAGAAATGAATATTTTAACAATGAACAAAAAAGCCCTTGTTGTTTTATTAGCTGGAATAGGCACTCTAATTTTTATTTCTTTCAAATCAAATATCCAAGTTCAGGAACCCTGGAAAGCACCGGATTCTGCGGATACAATTAAGAGCCCTTTCCCTTTTACACCTCAGGTGGTTAGAGAAGGTGAAAAATTGTATAATACCTTATGTGTTTCCTGTCATGGATCTAATGGACTAGGTGATGGACAACCAGGGAGATATAAAATACAACCTGCGAATTTTCATAGTAAACAAGTGACCGATCAAAAAGATGGCGCCTTGTTTTGGAAGCTCACGAATGGGAAAGGTAATATGCCTGCCTATGGTGTTGCCTTTAATGAAGAAAAAAGATGGCAATTGATTGCATATATACGTCAGTTCGCAAAACAGGATATGAATCAAGCTGCTTCAAAGACGGTTTTGCCGGTTAAAAACTACCGGTTTGACAAGAATCTATCCACTCGTTATTTTCCATTACCTCAAAAGGTGAGTAATGTTTATAGTTCAGAAGAACAGTTATTTATGGTTGATACTGTAGTTAAAGACCTGGTAAGGCCCTATAGTATTGTTTTTATGGCTGATAATTCAGTTCTTATAGCAGAGCGAAGCGGTAAATTATTGAAAGTGAAAGATGGAAAAGTGCAGGCAAATCCAATCGCCGGTAATGTTCCTACAAGTTTACGTGATGTTAAGTTGCATCCCAACTTTGAAAAGAACAGACTGATCTACTTTTCATACTTTATTGAGCCAACTACTCCGGGTACCGGGTATACTGCATTGATGAGAGGAAAGCTGATAGGAGACAAGCTGGTTGAAGAAAAGATGATTTACAAAGCAGGTCCGTTTAAACGTAATGGCGACTGGTTTGGCAGTAAGATCGGCTTTGATGATAAGGGGTTTCTGTACTTTACTGTTGGAATACATAGCGACAGAATGAACGCCCAAAGCCTTTCTGCTCCTGATGGTAAGACTATGAGGTTGTATGATGATGGCACTATTCCGAAGGATAATCCATTTGTAAACACTCCCGGAGCATTGCCGGAGATCTATTCTTACGGACATCGTATGCATCAGGGTTTTCGCCGTGATCCTAAAACGGGTAGAATATTTTTTGTAGAATTTGGGGAACTTGCGGGAGATGAGCTTAATATTTTAAAACGTGGTGCAAATTATGGCTGGCCTTTAGCAACATTCAGCCTTGAATACAATGGCTCTATAATTTCTGAAAGCCCGTATCTTGAAGGCATGGAACCTCCAATTCATCATTTTGCTGTTGCACCATCTGATCTTGATTTTGTTTATGGTACTCGTTATCCGGCATGGAATGGAAATATTTTCATTGGCGGACTTGCCACCAAGAAGCTTTACCGCGTAGTTATGAAGGATGATAAATTTGTGCATGATGAGGCGATGTTGCATAATCTTGGTAGGATCAGAGATGTAAAATATGGCCCTGATCAGTTCTTATACGCCCTGACTGAAGATACCGGCATCCTCGTCAGGTTAATTCCCTTGAACAAGATTTGAGTTTAGGATTTTAAAATCAAACATAGGTAACTTATTTACCTTTAATTATTAAAAATGTTTTCCTTAGGTTGGTGTTTTCACCACCCGCTTACAACAATAGAAATAAACAGATGAAACGCAGAAATTTAATTAAGGGCTTAGCCCTACTTCCAATAGCAGGTGGAGCAATCTCCAGAGAATCTTTATTTGCTGCAAGTAAGGGTTCAGGTGCCAGCCTTTCTTTAGCTACTCCGCTAGTTGAATCAGGAGAGATTATAACTGAATCTTCCTTTATGGCTGAAACGAATATTTTTCGTTCCATCGGTGTTGAACCCATTATTAATTGCCGTGGTGCATATACTATTATTGGAGGATCGCTGGAACTTCCTCCAGTTAGAGAAGCTATGGAGGCTGCCTCTCAAAATTTTGTACAATACGATGAGTTAGCTGAAGGAATAGGGCAGAGGCTTGCAGACCTCACAGGGTCTGAATGGGGTATGGTTTCGGCAGGATGTGCGGCAGGTATGAAACATGTTACGGCTGCTTGTGTTACCGGGGGTAGTCCTGAAAAACTTATCAGAATTCCAAATCTGACCGGATTTCAAAAGAACGAGGTAATTATTCCATTATACTCCCGAAATACTTATGATCATTCGATTCGAAATATTGGGGTAACTATTATTCATGTAGAAACACCTGAAGAACTTGAAAGAGCAATCAATCCAAAAACTGCAATGATCTATGTGAATGCTGTTAATGGTTCATTCACCGGTCAGCCTTTTTCCCTTGAAGTGATTGCCGGAATTGCCAAACCAAAGCATGTGCCTGTTTTAATTGATGCTGCCGCCGAAAATCTAACGATTCCCTCAGTTCACTTAAAACGTGGTGCTGATGTGGTGGCATACAGTGGTGGAAAGGCGATGCGTGGTCCTCAATGTGCTGGTTTACTACTTGGTAACAAGGAGATTCTTATGTCTGCATGGCAGGCAAGTTCTCCTCATCACGGTCCGGGACGTGATAATAAAGTTGGACGAGAAGAAATGATTGGAATGATGGCTGCAGTTGAAACCTGGATAAAACGAGATCACGATGCTGAATACAAGAGTTGGCTTAACAGGCTGGATATAATTGCAAAAAAGGCACTAACAATTCAGGGAGTAACAACAAATGTTACCAATCCAGCTGAGCTTTCTAACAAACACCCTACCTTATGGATTAGCTGGGACCCTGCAAAGCTCCATATAAGTGGATATGAAGTTGCTGAAGAAATTAGCAGTACGAAACCAAGGGTTGCTATCGGTTCTCGTGATGAAATCAATGGAAATACTACTATTGATATTGTTTCAAGTCATATGAAGGAAGGGGAGGATATAATCGTGGCGAACAGAATATTTGAAATACTATCCAGAAAACATATCCAAAAATCGGATTCAATGACAGCTCCTGCAGCCAATTTAACCGGTAAATGGGACCTTAATGTAAGATATTTCAATAGTTCAGTTAAGCATACCTTTACCATTCAACAAGATGGAAACTGGATCAATGGTACACATAAAGGTGACTTTGATATTAGGGATATAAGTGGAACGATTGAAGGCAATCAAATCAAATTGAGCAGTGTATTAAAACTCCCGGGAGATCAGATTACTTTCTACTTCTCAGGAACTGCCAGTGGAGATAAACTTACAGGGGATATACATATGGGCGAATATCGCACAGCTAAATTTACTGCAAGTAAATCTACAGAGAAACCAGTCCGTAAGAAAGTACTTGTACCTAATGGGCCGCCATTGGCAACCTGATAGAGCAATAAAATCATCAGAAATTATTAAATTTGTCAATAGTTTAATTTAACACAATAAATAGATGAACAGCCCAACCTAATCCTGATTTGAAATAGCTGCTCAATTTTATACTTATTTTGATATGAGAAAGATACTAATAGCTGTCCTAATTGGATTGACTTTCAATAGTTGCACAAAAAAAGGAGACTATCAGACTGTATTCGCCAATCCCGAATTATATTCCAAAACGGTTGGTTTATTAACAGATGTTATTACACATGATATTTTTACACCTCCGGTAGCCAGTAGAGTATATGCCTATAGTAATTTGGCTGCTTATGAGGTTATGACCACAAGGTCAAAACAGTATAAATCACTTAGTGGAAAATTAAAAGGATTTGATAAGCTTGCATTACCTGAAAAGCCAATTAATACTGAGCTCAGTTCCATACTGGCTTTCTTATATGTTGGTCAGGAATTAACTTTTTCCAAAGACTCCACACAAAAAATAATTGACAATTATTTACAATTGGCAAAGTCGCATCAAATGCCATCTGAAATGATTGATTATTCAGTGGAATATGCTCGAAATGTCAGTAATGCTGTTTTAGACTGGAGTAAAAAAGATAATTATAAACAAACTCGTTCAGCTGTAAAATATTCAGTAAATGATAACGAAGGTAGATGGGTTCCTACCCCTCCTGCTTACATGGCTGCCGTTGAACCCAAATGGAAGGAAATTCGAACAGTGCTTATCGATTCTGCCAGCCAATTTCTACCTAAACCGCCAACTAAATTTAGTAAAGAAAAGGGTAGCGATTTTTATAAACTGGCTATTGAAGTATACGAAATAGGAATGCATCCAACAGATGAGCAAAAAGCTATGGCTGATTTCTGGGATTGTAATGGTTTTAAAATGAATGTTTCTGGGCATGTGATGTTTGCTACCAAAGCGATGACACCAGGAGGACATTGGATGGGTATAACCGGCATTGTTTGTCAAAATAACAAGGCAGATTTCGATAAAACTATTTTTGCCTATTCAGGAGTCTCATTTGGAATTATGGATGCATTTATTGCTTGCTGGAATACAAAATTTACGTATGATCTCATTAGACCTGAAACATATATTAACTTATATATTGACAATAAATGGGTACCTTATCTTCAAACTCCACCATTTCCTGAGTATAGCAGCGCCCATTCTACAGTTTCTAATTCATCTGCAACTATATTGACCAATATTTTTGGTGATAATACTGCTTTTATTGATAATACCGAAAAGCGTTGGGGTTGGCCTGATAGAAAATTTGAAAGTGTAAAAGCCGCTGCTCAGGAAGCTGGTCATAGCAGAATGTATGGTGGAATTCACTACCGGGAAGCCTTTGAGGAGGGTTTGATTGAAGGCGAAAAAATTGGTGAATATATATTCAGTAAATTGCAGTAAATTTTCAATCAATACTAATCAGCACAAAGAGGCTTAATTGAGGAATAAACTTTCAATTAGGCCTTTTTAGATTTTTGTAATATTATTTAATTGTTTTTTTCTTGAGACATATTTTTTACCTGAAAAACCACAATTTTAATTTAGGATCTCAGTTATTTTAAATAGAATTGTGCAATACAATGTTGTATGCTAAAGAATTAAGAATACCAAAAAAATGAAAAGAATGTTAGTATTGGGTGTTTGTGCCCTTTTTATTGCCTGCAATAGTTCTTCAGAAAAGTCCGGCGAAAGCGATACAACTGCTTCAGTAACAATTGATACAACTAGAGTGACTGCTTCAACTGTAGATACTGCCGCCACAATAGTTTCTCCCAGCCCAGCCGCTGCTGTAGTTGTAAGTTCTGAAAATAAAGTTGCCGAAGTAAAGGCAAAAGAAAAACCTGT
>Ga0105050_10009589_pt1 | contig 10803 bp, 9 predicted proteins | sample FRY01_FD_78088 | JGI IMG/M metagenome (GOLD analysis project Ga0105050, IMG submission 78088) | Freshwater microbial communities from Lake Fryxell liftoff mats and glacier meltwater in Antarctica - FRY-01 | ecosystem: Environmental > Aquatic > Freshwater > Ice > Glacier meltwater ... | reverse complement strand
TTCTCCGTACACGCCGACGTTGATGTCGCCGAGCCGCAAGCCATGTTTGTTGGGCTTGACCCGCGTGCCCCACTGATTGGATCGTGCAACGGTGCCGTACTTCGGCGGGAACTGTTCTGGCACGCCTTCCCCCTGCTGGATTGGTCGGGTGGTCGACTGAATGATTGAAAGTGGTTCAGGCGACCGTCGATGCCATCAGGTCCTGAATACGCGAGCGTCCATTGTCGAACCGCTCGCCAAAGCCCGCCGAGCGAACCCGCTTGACGTACTCCTGGATCTGTCGCCGACGAATCGCCTGCAGCTTTTTCATGCCTTCATCGTATTGGTCACGACCGCCGCCCAACAGAACAGCCAACGCGTCGGAACTGGGTGTGGCCTGGCCTGCAGGATTTTGCGAGCCTGCCAGGATCTGGCGCTCGGCCTCATCGAGATAGCTATCGATTTCGTCACGCCGCTCGGGTGCGGCCTCGGACATGTACCGCATGTGCATCACACCAAAGGCAACATGGCGTGCCTCATCCTGTGCACAGAGGCGATAGATGGCTTTTTCCGCGTCGTTATAGGCCATCAGTTCGCCCATTCGAAAGATGGTGAGCACCGCACCTTCACCGGATATGTGCAGGCGGGACGACATCTCGGTGAAATCCCTGGCCAGATCAATGCTGCCCACCACACCTGCGGTACCACCGGTTGCCTGTGTCAATCCACCGCCATTGGCCAGGGCTCGCTTGCGAAAGACATCCATGTGCCGCGCTTCATCCATCACCTGCGCCAACAGGCAATTGCGCGGTTCGAAGTAGTCGGGAGTGGTCTGGGCAATCCAGCGTGCCGGTACGTCGCCAGCGACAAACTCAACCTCGGTGAGGAAGGTCGCAAGATTGCACTGCGCGGTCTCGATATCGTCGGGCAGCGGTTCCAGGGTATGCCACGGCACATCGGTCGCCGAACTCCATTGCCGCTGCAAAGCTTCTTCGTAGAGGAAGGAGGCGTTGTCGAGCCAGATTTCACTCCTGGTCCGAATGCTGTAACCCCCTATTCGATAGGCGGCCTTGCGTGGTGCGGCGCCTCGCGGTCGGCCTGTCATGTTGTCACTGAACTCGGGGGGCTCGCCGTAGGATCCAATCGCAACGTCGGCCAGTGTCAGGCCCTGTTTGCCAGCCGTCGCCTGCGTACCCCACTCGCCTTGCTGACTCAACCAGTCAAGCTTGAATTCGACCGGTGCAGATGGGCTACCCGCTGGTGTATTCATGACGACCCTCTTCTCTTTGACCTCTCCGCTGACGTTATATAGCCCATTCCATCGCCGATATCGAGAAGCAGATTCCCACCAATCACCAAACCGCCTATAAATAGGCTCTAAAATCCCCCTGGAACGCCTCATGTCCCGTGTGTGTGCCCTGCTTTTCCTGTTGCTCGCCTGGCCTGCCGTCGAGGCTGCCAGTCTCTCGCCAGCCCTGCGCGCCGATGCAGATGCACTGATTCAGGAGGTGAGCACAACACCTACCACTGTCACCAATCGCGGCGATCGGGCAGACCGCCTGTGGACATGGGCCAATGCCGTCGCCATGGCAGGGGTGGTTTTGCCCGTCCATCTGACGCAGATCATCACCTTTGCCACCAATGACCGATCTGAAGCCAGTGCCGTCGACAAGCAGCTCGACGAGGCCATAGCTGAACTCGCCATTCTCGACCAGACGCCGCAGATGCTGGGCTCGATCACGATCACCCCCGGCCCTTTCATCGCTGCTTCCCACGCGCAGATTACCCAGCAGATCACCATTGGCAGTCGTGCCATAACGCCCGGCAGTGGGTTCCTTATTGGCCGTCATTTCATGAGCGACTTCGGTGAGTGGCAGATCACCGAGCCTGGAGGCGACAACTACCTCACCATTGCCTCTTCCAACCCGGCGGTAAATTTTGTCGCCGATCGCGTGCCGTTTCCAGGCATGCATGGTGGGTTCCGTGGCACAACACAACGAATCGCCTTCCGGATCGCCAGCGGCTCACTCGTAACCGGCGACGTGGTCACCATCACCTATGGAGATCAGAGCCAGGGCAGCAAGGGGTTGCTGATGCCCTCAATTGCCAACGACAAGATGCAGTTGCCGATCTATATCAGTTTCGAACAGCGAGGCGCATTCATTGGCTTGCCATTGCAAACGGTTGTGATCAGCGGTGGCTCATTGCAGGGTGTTGCCGCCTTCGCGCCATCGGTGGTGGCGGTCGATGAGGCATTCTCCATTTCGGTACGGGGTGAAGACTCGCGTGCCAATCGGGCGACCGGAAAGATGCCCGGCTGGAAAGTTCTTGCCAACAAAACACCATTGACGGAAATCGCCGCCGGTGGAGACGCCATCACCGTAGTCGACAATCTGCGGCTGATGACACCCGGTGTCTGGCACGTTCGCGTGGAGAGCCTGGATGGCTCGATCAAAGGTCATGGCAATCCAATCCTCGTTGAAGCATCTCCCACCCGGCGAATCTACTGGGGAGACACACACGGACACTCGGGTTTTGCCGAAGGCATGGGCAGTGCCGAAGGTTTCATGCGTTATGCCCGTGACGATGCCCGCCTGGACTATGCCACGCACAGCGAACACGACATTTTCATGGATGATGGGGAATGGGAAGTTCTGCGCCAGCTGGTCAGCAAATATACACAGGAGCAGAAGTTCATTGCGTTTCTCGGCTATGAGTGGACTGTCGACAATCGCTTTGGGGGACATCACAACATCCTCTTTCGTACACCAGTTGATCGCCAGCGATTTGATGGACGCCGCTTTCCAACGCTGCCTAGTCTGCACGCAGCGATACGGGCGTCAACGCCTGTGCGTGACATTCTGTCGATCCCGCACGCCCACAACGCCGGCGACTGGCGTCTGGCTGACCCGGAGATCACCAGACTGGTCGAGATCATGTCGATGCATGGGAACTTCGAATGGTTCGGTCGCATGTATCTCGAACAGGGTCATCAGGTTGGCTTCATGGCTGCGTCAGACAACCACATGAGCCAACCCGGTTATGGCGCACCCATTGGCGGGTCGCTGTCTCAACGGGGCGGGCTGGGTGCGGTGTTTGCAACTGACAAGACAACCGACGCGATCTTCGATGCACTCCGGGGTCTGCGTACTTACGCAACCACGGGTGATCGCATCATCCTTGATTTCGAGGTCAACGGCTCGCCCATGGGTACGCGTGTGCCCATGGACAAGAACAGAAAACTGAAGGGTCGTGTGATCGGTACAGCACCGCTGGAATCGGTATCGATCCTCAAGAACGATCAGCTGCTCTGGTCACAGTCATATGCTGCTACCGACTTTCGTCGTGGTGAACCGACCCAATTGGCCATCAGTTTCAATTCGTCCTCTGAACCGATCAATCAACGTGATAGTCCGCGCGGATACCGCCCATGGGTCGGAACACTGGACGTGCAGGGAGCAACCGTCGTCGAGGGCCATGTCGCGACCAATGCTTCCACCAGCCTGTCTTCCATCAAACCCGCCGCAGACGGCGAGTGGACATTCAGAACGGCCAGTCGTGGCGCTGCCAGCACGCTGATCGTGACACTGGACGCAGTCAAAGCCGGCGCCATTCTGACGCTCAATATTGAAGGTGGTCAGGAATTTGGCGGTGCGCCGCCGATCTATCGACAGCACCAATCGCTGGAGCCCGCCACACTGCAGGTACGACTGACTGATCTGAAAAGTGGCGCCGTGGTCGCGAGAATTCCTGCGCCGGACTACCAGGACGAGATATCGGTCCGCCGATTGGCGAACAGAGGAACGCTCGAAGCGAACTTTGAAGTCGAAGACACCGGGCTTCTCGAAGGCGATTATTACTACGTTCGTGTCATCCAGAGCAATGATGCCATGGCCTGGTCGAGCCCCGTCTGGGTGGGTGGCAGGGCGCCTCAATGACCGCAGCCAACAGTTCGTTTGAGCTGCACCCACAGCTTGCAAAGGACACATTGTTGGTAACTGACCTGGCGCTGTGTCGTGTCCTGCTCATGAATGACGCCCGTTATCCATGGTGCATCCTCGTACCAAGAATTCCGGATGCGCGTGAAATTTTTGATCTGCCTGCGTCAATACAGACTGACCTGTGGCGCGAGGTCAGCCTTTGCGCGCAGCGTCTTTCAATGCTGACCAAGGCTGGCAAGATGAATGTTGCGACACTGGGTAACCTCGTGCCACAACTGCATATCCATGTCATCGCCCGAAATGCTGGTGACGCAGCGTGGCCGCAACCGGTGTGGGGCAAGGGCGAGCCGCAGCCTTACACTACGCGAGCCGCAACGAGGCAGGTGGAAGCGCTACAGCTTACATTCGCTCGATGATGGTGGCAGTTCCCATGCCACCCCCTGTGCACATGGCGATCAGTGCAGTCTGTTTGTCCAAACGCTCGAGCTGATCCACTGCGGTGCCAATGAGCATACCGCCGGTTGCTCCGATCGGGTGACCCAGCGCGATGGCGCCACCGTCGACGTTGACCACGCTGTGATCAACATCGAGATCCTTCATGAACTTCAGTACAACCGCAGCAAATGCCTCGTTGATTTCCCACAGATCGATATCCGACTTCTTCATGCCGGCCTTGTCGAGGCAACGCTGGGCAGCAGGCGCTGGCGCGGTCAACATGATCAGAGGCTCGGTCCCAGCCGTCGCCACCTGCCGGATCTTCGCTCGTGGCTTCAGGCCATGAGCCCTGGCAAACTCCGGGCTCACAACCAGTACCGCACTGGCACCATCAACAACTCCGGATGAATTGCCAGCATGATGTACGTGATTGAGCAGGCCCGCCTTCGGATACACCTGCTTCACCATATCGATGAAGGGGCGACTGAATCCTTCAGCATGCATCCCCGCCATTTTTGCAAATGATGGTTGCAGATCCTTCAGGCTCTCGAGTGTCGTGCCGGGACGTGGATGTTCATCACGACCCAGCGCCAGCGTGCCGTCCAGATTGTTGATGGCAATCAGCGAACGATTGAAGCGGCCATCCTCGATGGACTTCATGGCACGGGTCTGGCTCTCCACGGCATACCGATCCACGTCATCGCGGGTGAACCCTTCGAGCGTCGCAATCAGATCTGCGGAGATACCTTGCGGGACCTGTGGACGAATGTCGCGCAGGTGTTCGTTATTGGCGTGAAACCCGTTGGCGTGCAGTGGTGAATAGCGCGACATGAATTCCACACCACCACCAATCACCACTTCCTGCTGCCCGCTCATGACGCCCATGGCGGCGAAGTTCACAGCCTGCTGGCCACTCCCGCAGAATCGGTGCAGGGTTACCCCGGTCACCGAAATCGGCCAGCCTGCGTCGAGCACGGACATGCGGGCGATGTCATGTGCATGATCACCACTGCCGGTACCACAGCCAAGCACCACATCCTCGATGACCGCAGGATCAATACCCGTTTTGTCCCGTAGACCATTGAGAACCTGCGCCATGCACCGCTGCGGATGGAGATTACTCAGGGAGCCGACACCGGGTTTGCCCCGGCCACGCGGTGAACGAACCGCATCAATGATCCATGCCTCACGCATACGAGCCTCGTCATTCAGGTGGAAAACGCCCGATTCTGTCGACGCCGGCCCATGAAGGCAAGTTTTCACTATTCCATCAGGCGAATCTCGCCGGCAAAAAACCCGGTCGAACTGATGCTGACAGGAACCCGCAATCCACCCCGACTGCCATACTTGATGGCGACGTCGAAGGTTTCATCGTCGCTGACGACCCGGAACTCACACTGATCACCGGAGCCCTTGGTCAGCGAAAACACGTACAGACTGCGACCGGTATGAACATTGCCGAGATCTTTGCAAGCCGGCGCCATCCAAAGCGCACTGACCAGATCGATCCCGGGTTTGACAGCTGCGTTGGGTCGTTGCTCACCGTTCTTGCGATAGGTCACTTCACCATCGGCCACCGTCACCAGACGCTCCTTGCTGTTGTCCCGGTGGTGATACTCATAGCTGGTTGGCTGTGGGCCGCCGGCAGACACCGTGCCTTTTGCGGTGAAGCGTGCGCGCAGCGCCTTGATCAGTTCCATCAGGCCGAGCGAGACCGCTTCGCCCTGAACAACGTACTCGGTGCCCGATACGTCCATCGACAGTCGGATTTCGCCTGCCTCCGCCGTACCCATATAGGCCATGTAGTGAAGTTCGATCGATTTGGCAAACGCAGGCGAGGACAGCCCGAGAAGGGTTCCTGCGAGTACTGAAGCAAACCATCGGGCCAATGTTTTCATAGGCGTGATTCTCCGGCGCGGTACATGTACTCAGGCTGAAGGCAGCGGGATATTCTGGCCGAGAGGGGGCACATCATACCCGCGCTGCACCGCAGGTCGATCCGCAACCGTGCGATACCAGCGCAGCACGTTCGGGTAGTCCACGAGATTCATCTCCTGATATTCATAGCGGGAAATCCACGGCCAGCAGGCGATGTCGGCAATCGAATAACGGCCGCCGACGTATTCCGCTGATCCCAGGCGCTGATCGAGAACACCGTACAACCGGCGCGCCTCTTCCCGATAGCGGGTCTCCGCGTAAGGCGACTTGCCTGGATTGAAGCGAACAAAATGATGAACCTGACCGAGCATCGGTCCGAGCCCGCCCATCTGCCACATGAGCCACTGCATCGTTGCCCATCGATCAGTACCCCACAACTCTGGATCATACGTGTCGGCAAGATAGGCAAGGATCGCGCCAGATTCCATGAGCTTCACTCCTGTGGCCCGATCCACCAGTGCCGGAATCTTGTTATTGGGGCTGATGCTCAAAAATTCGCGCGTGAACTGCTCACCTTTGGTGATGTTGATGCTGTGAACCTCGTAGGCCAGCTTCATTTCTTCGAGGGCAATGGAAATCTTGCGACCGTTTGGTGTCGCAAAGGTGTAGAGATCAATCACGCAGTTCAGCCCGACGCAGGTCGCGGCATGGTACAGAATCCGGCCATGAAACGCTCAATCCGCAAAATCGTTGCGCAATCGGGCGGATGCACGGCGGGAGTGTGATCTGCATCACTCGCAGCCGGTTTGGATTTGAGTGACCGAAGCCGATAGGCGACTCTTGCCCAGCGGATATCCGGACGCCCGATTTGCCTTCACCCCTGCAGAACAAGGACCAGCTGCCGTGCTCGAGCTGACGCCCTGGTCGATTCCTCCACTGCTTGCTGCGCTGGTCGCTGCCGCATTGTATACGCGTGTCCGGTTGAACGAACACGTACCCGGTGTGAACGGGCTCCTCATGTTGATGCTGGTCGTCGGTTTCGCCTCAATCGGGCAGGCCCTGGCCGTGCTCCTCGTCGATTCACGACTCAAGCAGCTTGCGACCCAGATCGCCTACATTGGCATCATTCTCGCGCCGATTGCGTGGTTCTCATTCTGCATCAGCTATTCTCGCCGTCAGATCCATGTCTCCCGTCAAATGCTCAATGTGATTGCGGTGATTCCAGCCGTGACACTGATCGTTGCGCTGACCAACGATTTCCATCACCTGCTCTGGGCGCCAGGGGGTAATGGCACCAAAGCCGAGCCTGGCATCTGGTTCTATGTCCAGGTGGCATACAGTTATGTTCTGGTGATCGGTGGCAGTGCAATTCTCGCCTTCATGCTGTCGGTCTCGCAGTCCAGTTGGCGGCCCATCACGGCCGTCATCGCCGCACCAACCGTCGCCAGCCTCGGCAGTGTCATGACCCTCGCCACTCAGCGGGGATTGGGCGAATTCGACCTGCACGCGCTGGGTTTTGCGATCGGCGCGTGGATACTCTATCGAGGGGTATTGCGGTCCGGTCTGCTGGATACCATACCGGTGGTACGCGATCAGGTCGTGAATCAGCTGAGCGATCCGGTGGTCGTCGCCAGTCATCGTGGCATCATCATCGATGCCAATCAGGCCGCCTTGACCATGTTCGCCATGCCTCGCGAAGAAGTGATCGATCGCACGATCGCCCAGTTCATGTCCAACTGGCCGCCAAACGATCTCGCCAGGAAAGGCTCGGCAAACGCCGAGATCACCATCGGCGGGCAGATCTTCGACGTCGCCTTCTCCAGCCTGGCCCCGTCGGCCAACCTGTCAGACGTCGTGCTGGTATTTCGCGACGTGACGGTCCGCCGCGAAGACGAGCGTCGCCTGCGGAAAATGCAGAAGGAACTCGAACGTCTGGCCCACACCGATGCGCTGACCGGGCTCTACAATCGCCGCATCTTCATGCAGCGGCTCGAAGAAGAGGTGGAACGGGTTCGACGCCATGGCAAGGCGCTATCCGTCCTCATCTTCGATCTGGATTTTTTCAAACAGGTCAACGACACCTACGGTCACGACACCGGCGACGTGGTGCTGGTTGCAGTGGCACGGCTCGCCACCGAAGCCAAACGGATGAGCGACGTTGCCGCGCGCCTGGGCGGTGAAGAATTTGCTCTGCTGCTTCCGGAAACGGATCAACAGGGCGCTGTGCAACTGGCTCAACGACTACGATCGGCCATCGAGAAGAACCTGTACCTGAGCACGTCCGGTACACCCGTGAAAGTGACCGCAAGTATTGGCGTCGCTACCGCGAGCGCAGAAGCCAATGAAATGGACAAGTTGCTCAGTTCGGCAGACCGACAGTTGTATCGAGCCAAGAACAATGGGCGCAACCGGGTCTGTTCGACCATGCTCTGAATGCAGGCTAGAACCTGATAGTGGTTGCGGCCAATCAGTGCCTGAGACTCAGTGTCACTGCGCCGCCACCTTCAAGTGCCTCATAACTGAATGCGACTGCATGGGTATCGCCGGTAAAAAATGCCTCCCGGACAAAGGCTGCCATGAAGTGACCAATCGCGCTGCCCACCAGTACGTCACTCAGATGATGTTTGCCTGCCTCGACACGCGCCCAGGCGGTACCGGCCGCGAGTAACTGCGACCCGGCAACCACACCCAATCGTGCGGGTTCCGACAGATCCATCGAGTTGACGTTGTATGCCGTCATGGTGGCCAGGGCTTGTGTTCGCCCGGCATGGCCGGATGGAAACGATTTGTCATTTTTCCCATTTGGCCGCTCACGGCCAACCACTTCCTTGAGCCCCACTTCCACTGCACCGGTCAGGGCAACCGCTGCGAGTCCGGCACCCAGCCCGGACAGCTTGGCACCAGCCGAATCACTGGGAGCAACCAGTGCGGTGCTGATCCACAAGCCCGTCGTCACCTTCTGCAGATCATTGCTCACACTGCCTGCGTCACTGCCAAACAATGGCTGATGATCAATCGCCCAGTCGGTGAGCCGGGCATCGGCATTTTCGATCTTCAGCAATCCAGCCGCGACAACAGGCACCCAGGTACCGGGTTGTGTTGCTGCCGTTCTGGCCGCCTGCCATGCTTCTCCAGCACCTGGCCATCGCGCGTTGACGCCGTGACTGCCACCACTGGTAACACAGCCACTGAGCGCAAACGCAAACGCCATCAGACAAACAACACGCGTCATGCGCCCCCCCCACCCGGTTGTGGGTTATCTTGTTGCCGATAAACTATTCGGGTTGTATTGGTGCAAGAGCATCATTCGCCGCCGCGGGTGCTCCACCTGTGGTGAGTTCAGGAGGAGCAGCCTCGCCTTCAGTCAGTGAATCTTCCGAAGTTCTGGCCAGCAGTTCGTCCGCGCCTTGAAGCATCTGTTCGGCGAGATAGGCGGCGAGCTTGTAGGAACCGGCGATGCGCGACGAGGACAGGAAATACTCGTTCTCTCCAGCGCCCTGTTTCAGTTGGAGCGTGTACTCACCCTTCCCATCGACGACGGTGAAAGCCCCTTTATCTGTCCTGGCAGCATCTTGCCCGACTGCAGCCACGTCACCCAGCCCAAGTACACGCAGATTTTCGAAGCGCTCAGCAAAGCTGGTAGACATCTCCTGATTCGCGGCAACACCGTCGAGCAGCCAGCCTTCTTTGCCCTTTTCCAGCTTGAAGCCAACCGGGCTGACCACCGATTTGACTGCACCATCGGCTGCCAGCAAAGCCTTGTCCAGCCACTCCTCGGCTTTGACCGGTGCCTGAAAGTTGCTGAACGCGACCGAGTAAACAGAATCCGAACCTTCCCGACGCGCATGTACACGCTGGAAACCAGGCGAAGTACCAAGCCACACATCGCCGACCACTTCTTCACCCTTGTAAAAAGTCAGGTGGCGCTGAAATTTTACAGACGTCACTTCAAACCGCCCGGTACTGGATTCCGTCGTGGATACCGGCCAGGGGGAAGCAAAATTCGCGAAGTCATTAACCAGCTTGTCCGCCTTCGCCGCATCCACCGGAACCGCTCCGATCAGCCACTTGCTGTCCTTGCGCTCGAGTTCAATGCTCTCGGTCTGATCCGCAATCAACACCCGATCAACCGTCGCCGGATCGAAATCGAGGAGTTTGGTCGATGAGCCATCGTCGCCACGATCATTCAGGACAAACGCTGCGACCAGAAGCAGTTGCGCCAGCAGTATGGCTCCCAGAATTCCCAGGCGACCGTTCATGCTGCACCTCCCTGCATCCACGCCAGCACTTCGCGCTGCTTGCGACGTCGCAACTGGCGATACACCAGATACACGATGAGAACACCGAACATTGCCAGCACATAGCTCACAAGTTCCAGGGTGCTGCGCTCGTTTGCCTCCAGCGGCGGCAGCGTACGATTGAAATTGCCGCGAGCGCGAATCCCGGTGAGGCTCTCATCTTCCAGCGACCAATCAATCAGGTTGGCCATCATCTGCACGGTATTGCCATAAAACGTCCCATCGGCCGCGCCGACCATGCGCAGTGTCTGATCGGCCAGGAAACCGTTCGA
>Ga0105050_10009588_pt1 | contig 10803 bp, 10 predicted proteins | sample FRY01_FD_78088 | JGI IMG/M metagenome (GOLD analysis project Ga0105050, IMG submission 78088) | Freshwater microbial communities from Lake Fryxell liftoff mats and glacier meltwater in Antarctica - FRY-01 | ecosystem: Environmental > Aquatic > Freshwater > Ice > Glacier meltwater ... | reverse complement strand
CGTTTTAAATGAGCGAGGGTGTAAATTAAAATATATAAATTAAAATATATAAATTAAAATATATAAATTAAAATATATAAATTAAAATATATAAATTAAAATATATAAATTAAAATATATAAATTAAAATATAGAATGATATAATAATGGATATAAAATCATTGTTACATGCGCTTGACAATAATAACAACGAAGGAATAATTGATTTAGATTATTCAAAAATATCAAAATCAAAAAATGATATTTTACAACAATTACAATTCGGAAGAAATGATTTATTAATTATTCATAAAAAGCTAAAATCGTATCGTTATGTTGATGATCTAAAAAATTTGTCTTTTGGCGGTTATATTCGATGGATATCCTTAAAAAATCCTCAAATAATTAAATTGACAAATGGCGGGATTATATGTGATATAACAGATATCAAAGATGAGATTTATATTAAATGTAAAAATAACATGAACAAAATATTTCAAATAAAACTTTCTGAAGTAATTATATTTCAAAAACTCACGAATCAAGAAGAAGTTATTTTAAAAGCATTAAAATTGATAGAAAAATAAAAGACATTAAATTATGTATTTGTTCTTATTAAAATTAGATTGCTCCATAAAATCATCTGCAATTGTTTGACCCACTTTTTTCAGCATTTTATCTTTAATATTTGGTAAAAGATTAATAAGATAGTTAGATAAAGCATGCCCCCAGTAAGCGCAAGTATGTCCTTGAACGTTTCCAATCATTTTTATAATTTGATTTACAAAGATATCCCCTTTTACATTAAACAATGTATTTACCAAGCATTCTGTATTTTTGGTTATTACTGCGCCGGGTGTTATATTTAATATATCAAAATCTCCCTTGTATTCTTTGTATATAGAATTTCCTTGATAAAATCCAAACGCATTTGATGCTTCGTAAACACTCAAATAAGGAACACTTATTTCATTCGACAATGTAATTCCAAATAAGAAATTGGGATGCATACATTGTGCTGTAATATTAATTAATGAACTTTTTATATCATTATCTTTGCGTTTTAAAAAAGTAGGAATAACCATATGAGTTAATCTGCTTTGAACGATTGTACCAGTAGCAATGACATCTTTAATGTAGGACGAATCCATTTCATGATAAGGGTTCCATCCTACTCTATGACCAACATTATTTACGAGAATAGCTAGGTCATTCCCTAACTCGTCAAAGGAGTCCTGTATTTCATTAAAAAAATCATCTTCAAATGCTTTTCTAAAATCCTTATGAATAACTTTACATTTGACCGAAGGATAATTTATATGAATAAAATGTGCTGTTTCATCAGTGCGTTTAGAACCAATCATTAATAAATTAAATCCTCTATCGGCGAATGCGAGTGCTAAATCATATCCTTGCCCGCTGGAGGCTCCTGTAATAACAACCCAACTACCTTCGCCGTAACGTTCAATCAAATTCTTTTCTTTTAATAAAAAATATTTATGAAACCCTTTTAATGCTTCAACGATAAGTAATAGGATTTGAAAAATGACAAGTGTTAATAATATTAAATTAATTTTTGATATATTATTAAACAATCTAGGAGATGCGATAGCCATTGTATATTATTGCCTAACAATATACAATAGAATAATATACGAATAAATCATGTTATGAACGGGTTTTATTCTTTCTTAATTTTTCAATAAATATTTTACGTGTTCCTTTTTTTTTCAATAATTTGGAACTTTTCTTACATTCAAAGTTAAATATTTTCATATTTTTTTTCTTTATAACGCTGTTATAACATATAGAAATTGCTCGTTTTTCATTATCGGGATTGATAGGACCGCGTATATGTTTAATACATCTACACAATTTTACAGCTAAAAAATGTTCGGCCTTTTCCTTGATTTCTTTGTTTGTCATATTCGTTGTATCTATTTTATAAAAATTTAAAATGGTTTTATAATCACGTAAACGCATAATTGTATAGTTCGTTTTTGCTAAGTTGAGAGATTTTCCAAGATTATTTTTTCTTGTCATTTCGTTATTATATATATAATCTATATGAAATATAATAATCAAACAATAAATAAAATAATTGTATTTGACTTGGATGAAACAATTGGTTATTTTACAGAATTATCAATATTTTGGGATGCGTTAGAGAATTTTTATGATTACACTCTACCTAATGATATTTTTTTTCAAGTATTAGATGTATTTCCTGAATTTTTCAGACCGAAAATGTTACAAATTTTAAATTTTATAAACAATAAGAAAAAAAAGAAGATATGTTATAAAACTTTTATTTATACAAATAATCAAGGTGGCAAGAACTGGGTTAATATGATTAGTGATTACTGCCAATATAAATTGAAGTATAAAGTATTTGACCATATTGTGGCAGCTTATAAAATAAGAGGCAAACCTATAGAAGAAAAAAGAACAAGCCATGAAAAAAGCGTAAAAGACTTAATAAGTTGTAGTGAAATTAAAGAAAATACAGAAATATGTTTTATTGATGATTTGTATCATCCGCTAATGGATAAGGAGAATGTAACTTATATAAACATAAAACCTTATAGGTGTTCGATACCATTTGATGAAATGGCAAATAGGTATTATAATGAAGTTATGGTGAAAAAAACATATACTGGACCAATAATTAGTAAGGTGAACTTTGAACGAATTATTGTAAAATTTATGAATCAGTATAATTATATAGTTGTAAAAAAAGATGAAAATGAAATAAATGTTGATAATGTAGTAAGTAAAAAATTATTATCCAGTTTAGAAGATTTTTTGAAACGTAAAAAGCATACAAATACACGTAAATTACGAAAGAGACAAAAAAAAACTATGCGAAATAAAGTTAATTTATTCTAATATATTCTCATTCAAGTATATATGGAACGCATAAATCAAGGAAATGATAGAACTGAAGAGCTAAATAATAGAATATCACGTAGAAATATACCATCAGATAATTTACAGCCGCAATTTGGAATAAGACCATTATCAACAAAATACTCAACCATGCAGATTGTGGATAGACGCGAGTTTCCGAGTGTACCGATTCAACAAACCCCGTTATATAATACTGAAAATGTATTTAATCCTGGAACAAGTCAGGCTCCTTGGGGAGGATTTGCTACAAATATAAATAAAGAATCACAATTAAGGAACCAATTTTTTGCACTTCAAAGAAATACATGTCATTCGGCATATATTCCATCAAAGGATAGTGATATGTATGTAGCAAGTGTGACAAAAACGGAGGGCGGACAATTACAACCATTTCCATATTTATTTGAAAAAGAAACATTTGAAAGTTTTAACCCATGTCCTAAAAATGTGGGTGATAATTTATTTGAAAATTGTACACGACAACAAATGAAAGATACATAATTGAAATAAAACGTTTACATAATAAAATTTATAAATTATATTATGTAAATGGAAGATAACGCAACATTATTATTTTTAACTAATCCAATGTATTTAAGCATATTGAAACGTAAAAAAACACATAATGAAGAAGATAATTTAATAGATACAAAATTTTATAAAAAACGAATTATATCTCTCTTCAAAACCATTTTGAAGGGCGATGAAAATCCACCTACAAACGAAATTAAGGAATTTCATAACATGTTTGTAAAGAGTTCTGTAAAATATTTTGAACGAATGGATAAAAAGGATATAATACAAGAACAACATTTAGTAAATAATACAGAGGATAATAATAAATTGCCGGAATGTATATTGAATGATATTAACACAATAGATGAAGCAAACGATATTATGATGAAGAAAATAATTAATATACCTAATTTAAATAATTATGTTATATCAAAAAGAGACAATTCGGGAAATGATCTACACCTTATTCCGCGTGTAATAGATATTGATTTAAAACAGCCCGAATTTAAAACAAAAGGGGTAAAACAAAAAAAACAAAAAAATACAAAAGATTCATAATTTATGATAGATGATATAATTTTTAGATATAAGATTTATCTAAATAGATAATAGTAGAATGAAAACGAAAAAAAACCATCGCAATAATTTGCGTAGAAAAAGAACACAGAATAAACGGGATATGATTAAAATAAATCGTAAGTTAAATTCACGTCGCACGCGTATTAATCGTAGAGGAGGGGAAAAAATATCATTTACTAAAACCCAATGCGCTCCAAAAAATGACAATGAAGTCCAAGATTTTAGTTGTTATACAAAAAAGTCTTTAATTAAAATGCGTAATTTATGGAATACTCGCCATAAAGATTCATTAATTGAAGTAAATGAATCTAAGGAAATCTGGGACGCGTTAAGGCTAAAAATGGAAAATGCGTGTCATTCTGAAAGTTGCTGGTTAAAACAAAAATTTATGGAGAATAATTTGGACGAAGAAATGACAAAATATACATTTGCTCCAAATTCACCTTCTACGTGGAAGGAAAATCATACTACATGGTTAAATAGTGGTGACATTGAAAAAGTAATGAAACAATATGAACATACTTATAAATGTTTTCGTTTTATTGGTCCTACTCCAATTGATTTTGATAAACATGTATTAAATAATAAATGTGTTTGGGATGATTTATGTAATTTTGAATTATCTAAATTTATAGATGAAGGCATTACCAAAATAGGAATTATTTTTAATACAGACCCGCATGATAAAAGCGGTTCACATTGGATATCTTTATTTATTAATATAAAAAAGAAATTTGTATTTTTCTTTGATAGTAATGGAACCAAGATACCTAAAGAAATTAAAAGTTTTTGTAATCGTGTTATATCACAGGGATTGAAACTTAACACAACAAAATATCCAGATGGATTAGAATTAAAGTTTTACGAAAATGCTCCATTCATACATCAAGAAAAAAATACAGAATGTGGTATGTATTCTTTATATTTCATTGTTACTTTATTAAAAGACGCACACGATTATACATTTTTCAAGAAAAAAAAAATAAGTGATGAAGCAATGGAAGATATGCGCGATAAATATTTTAATAATTAATATCTAAATAAAATTTAGAATTATGTAATTATAGTATAAAAAAATAATAGTATATATATTCATATTATGACTAATTATCTATATAATCAATTTATTTCAAATGAAAATAAAGCTTTAATATGGTCGTTATTAACTGAAAATAATTCATTTACAAATATACCAGAAAACAAATCATCAACTATAAAGAATGCATTCGATAATAATATAACCATTATTGCAAGAAATATATCTTCTACTGATAATTTAATAAGTTTGAATAAGCTTATTATAGGCAAGACATTAACCGAACTAAAGGTATATAAAACCGGAGAAATGAATACTATATATAATGCATCAGAATTATTACAACAACGTCAAAAAGTTTTTGAAGATGAATTAAATAATAAAAAATACGAATTTAATCAATTCAATAACATTTCTACTCCAGATAAAATAGATTTTTCGGATATTTTAGATTCACCAATTGAAGGGAACGACATGGCTAAAATTATAGAAGAACAAATTCGAGTAAGAGAGAAACAATTAACTCATGTTTTAGATAATCAGAATAAAGAAGACGCAAAAAAATGGATACAGCCAGGTAATGAAGATAAACGAGAAGAAGTAAAATTAAAAATTGGAGAAAATATTAACCTGTATGTGGATGATAACCTCATTATAAATAAACCAAGGAAAAAGGTTAATTTTCAGGATGAAACAATTTTACCGGATGAAAAAGGCGATTCTAATAATTTTATGGCATTATTAAAACGAAATAATTCAGTAAAAAATGAAAATAGTTCCAATGCATTACTACAAGAAACACAAGGAGATATGTATAAAATGTTGAAGGAAATATTAGATAAGCAAAATCAAATTCTTGATTTATTAAAAAAATAAATGCATGATTTTATATAAAATTGAATATAAAATCATTTCATAGTTGGAGTGAAAAATGAATATACAACAACTGGATGTAACTGGAAATGTGTTGATTCCTCTAATTGAACGTGATATAGTAGACCATTGCTGTATAATAAAAAATGTTAGAAAAACAATATATAATGTATTCAATATATTATTAACTAGAGAAGAGTGTATATATATTTGTTTGTACTATTATATTTCAATGATTTATTTCACTTGTATTTTGATATCATATAATATTGTGTATATATGGTTTAATTGTTATTTTACTTCATTCGTGATAATCACACTTGGGTCTAATATTATAAATATGATATTTATATCAAGAATGTTAGACAATATTAAAGATATTATACACATCCTCCATTGTTCATGTAACTTTTATATATCAAATAATTCTAATTTATAATTCTCTCCCTCTTTCTTCAAAACACCAACTTGCTGTGGGTTATTATTAATATAACTATCTAAATCATATACTTCTTTTGTTTTAGGATTAAAAGCATATTTAATGCCATCTATGTCAATTTCTTTAAATCCTTCAAATTGTTTTCCAGTTTTATTTTTTTCACTAGTGTCATCTGATTGTTCGTTCGCATAGTTTAACTCATAAGCAAATTTTGAAGTATCGTTCGTTCCAAAGGTAAAACATTGTAAGTTTTCATTTTTATTTGTTTTTGAATGTAACATACAATCAATTGAACTTTCTTTTACCGATTTTAGAATATTTGTTGCTATTTCTTCTTTTTTAGAAGCAATTTCATACAAGGCCTCGTCTGTGGTTACCGGGGTTTTATTATCAATTCTACTTTTATCTTTCAATCTTAATTGAAGTGTGTCATTGCTAGTTAATTGTTTTTCAGATAATACCATCAAATATAAAAAAACCTTAACTGTTCTCAATTCTTCCGGTAATTCCTGATGACTACAAATACGTCTTGCGCGTCCAATAACTTGTTCGGTGCGAACGGGATGCCAGTAGGGTTCTGTTATATGTACATAACGTACATTCTTTAATGAAATACCCTCTGCGCCTGACGAAGTAATCATTAATAATTTAATAATCTCTCCTCTGGTATTATTTTGAGAGATTTCTTTTAGTTTACTTGTAATTGTTTCAGGAACATATTTCCAAGCATTATTTAATACATTTCTAATTATCTCTTTTTCTTCTGGGCTTTCAGTTCCGGTATACAATGCAAATTTAGGTTTTTCCATATCTTCCTGAGATATGTTGATATTCCAAGTTTCGCCTGTTTTTTTTATTTTAAATTGAGCGAACCCGTTAGCTTCTAAAATTAACTTTAAAATGCCAATTCCCTCTAGTGCTCTAAATTGCGTATAAAGTAAATGTATACCTTCATGTTCTTTATCCTGAATGTTTTCCAATATATGTAAAAATTTTGGACTATATGTAAGTAACGCCTCTGGAGTTAGGTATGTATCACTTTTTGATTTCAATGTAACAAGCGCATTTTGAATTCGTTCTTTATAAGAAATATTAATATGTGGTTCGCCTTCGCCTTCGCCTTCGCCTTCGCCTTCGCCTTCGCCTTCGCCTTCGCCTTCGCCTTCACCTTCGCCTTCGCCTTCACCTTCACCTTCGCCTTCGCCTTCACCTTCGCCTTCGTCCCGATTTTTTTTCTCTTCCTTTGAAACATTATCCAATATATCTTCATTAATGTCCTTATTATTAATAGCTTCTGCTAGGTTTATTTCTTCTCCTTTTTTATTTTTTTTGTCTGGCATTGGACGAGAAATGTCGGGTCTCGGAAAAACAAAATTACAAAATACTCTTGAAAATATACGATAAGTAGATGATGTATTTTCATATAAATCACCAATGGCTTGTTTCTGTTTCATAGCATTACGCATTTCTTGAACCCGTTCTTGTGCACGCGCTTCTTCATATATAGTAAATTGAAAATCGCTCATTTCTATTTTAATAATCTGAAAATCAGAAGGGTTTTCTTTTTTGTATTTAGGCATTAAACTTTCTTGAGCGCTACGAAAGTAAGATGTCAGTCCTAATATCCGTCGTTTAAACATATTCATATTTTTAAGTTCGCCGTTGTCCATTATAAACATTTCTTTGAATTTGTCGAATGTATCTGGCAATGCCTTATATTCAGTAACTGATACTCCATTTGTCTTGACCTTTATTTTATTTTTAATCAAAATAGCAGTAACCAATTTAATAAAGGTATCATCATTAATCTCTCCACGTTCTCCAATTTCTAATTTCATTCCTGAATATGTATTATCCTTTAATAATGTTTTATTAACAAATCCAAAAGGATTTTTAGTAATAACCATGGTAGTCGAAGAAGATTTATATTCTAAAAAATCCAGTATATTCCCACCAAGAATACTACTTTTGAATAATGATTGTAAATATTTTGTATTAATTTGTTTTTGTTCAATAATATCTAATTTCAAAGACCAGCTGGTTATGTAGCCGCGTAGTATATTTAAAAGTATACTAATTTCATTCGGATAATTAATAACAGGCGTTCCAGTCAATAATACAATCTTGACATTAGTAGCCTTCATTAGCAATGAATATAATGATATAGGAATATTCGCTTTTTTCTTACTGAGCTTATTAACAATTCGACTGACTAAATTATGAGCTTCATCGACAATAACAACTTTATTATCAAATGGATTAATAGTATTATTATTCGTCATTTCTATAATATTCGATAATCTCAATCCATTATAGTTAATAAATTTATATTTATTCATAATCATCTTATCAATTTGAAGATCAAGTTTTGTTTTGTTGCTTGGCGACAAGTTGTCATAATTTGACGGCTTTGACATATTTACTAGCCAAGCGCCACCTTGTTTGTTAATGTAATCAACTGATATAGATAATATGTTTGATAATGTATCTATGACTTCAGGGTCTTTGTCGTTAGTATTAACAAATTCCCAAAATTGATTTTTGCGATATAATTCATCTCCACATTTTTTTAATTCTTCGCGATAATTCACCTGCAATGAAGCTGGAGTCATAACAATTATTTCTTTATTACTTTTCATTCCTTCGGCGATGGCAATTGAAGAACAAGTTTTGCCCGAGCCTAATCCGTGATAAAGTAATAATCCTCGGTAAGGTGTGTATAAATTTAAATAATCTTTAACAATTTTTTGATGCGTCATTAGTGAGAAATCATTAATATCATTGTCACCCGGACATTTAGCAGGAGCGGCCGCTTCATCAATCAAATCTTTTTTATATTTACCAAATAACAATGATATAAAATTCACAAAAACCTTACGATTATCCATATAGTAAGATGATGCCGGAATTATAACAGGTGCTTCTTTTTTCATTTTAAGTCGTGTTTCTATATCAGTGTCGCCTATAGTTATCATTGAATAAGGGCCTTCTTTGATACCGACAATTGGTTTTTTTGTTCTGCGGATTGTAATTTTTAATTTTTGGGTTGCTTTTGGCAATTCATCGGGTGCTTTATCATCATCGGGTGCTTTATCATCATCGGGTGCTTTATCATCATCTTTTTCAGTAATGACCTTAGGTTTAATGATCCTAGGGTTAATCACCTTGGATTGTAAAGGCAAAAGCGTATTTGTGACCTTTGGGTTCTGAAAGCTTTTTAAAAAAGCTTCTCTATCAAATTTTTTTGCAGTTTCGTCGATGATTCTAATTGCTGGTACAGGACGTGGTATCTCTTCAGTTTCATCTAAAATATCTACATTTGCCTTTGCCTTTCCTCTGATATTAATTTCCATATCTTTTTTTATTGCGGGCGGTTTATTTATTTTTAGTTTATCTAAAAGAGCAGCCATGTCTTATATAATACAATCTTTTAAAACTTTGAAATTATTGTATTATATTTGTATCAATTGTTTTTATTGATATTTCGCTAGCTATTTGTTCTGCTTTTTTCTTAATTTTATGTATTCCGCTTCCTAAAAATACAAATACATGATTTTTTTCGGAGATTTTTTCCTGAATTTTTTGAAAAGACCCATATTTATAAAAAGGTACACTATCTTCTATTTTCATTTGATGTATTGGCTTTCCAATACATAAGTAAACACCCATTTCATAACCTTTTTCAATAGTGTGACTAATCTCCAAGTAATCAGGTGTTATCTTGAATTCTTTTTGGATTTTAACCTGAAGTATATTTTTAAAATTATCATCGGTATTAATAATTTTATTCCAATCGACATGTGTTTCAAAAACATGTTCTACGAAAATTTGTGCCATTTGAAAGCCGGGACCGGTAACAAATACATTTTTAAACCATCCATCTTCATCATTAACTGAAATCTTGTTAAAATCTAAAAACAAGGCCCCAATAAATGCTTCAAATAAACATCCTAACTTCTTTAAATTTGTTCTAATTTTTTTTTCCTCAGCATATTTCGAAATAATTAACCATTTATTAATATGCATCTCATAAGCTAATTTCCCGATATGTTCATTTTTTACTAAAGCAATTTTCTTTTCCGTCATAAACCCTTCATCCGCTTTAGGAAAGCGGCGGTAAAGATAATATTTTGTTATTAATTCTAAAACACCATCGCCAATGAACTCGAGCCGTTCATTTGATTTTGTTTTCAGTGGCAAACAATCAGAAGGGCAAGGTATAATTGTAATATTGTTGCTCAAATTTTCATGTTGAGACCTTTTAGTGTAGGAACTATGAATAAAAGCACGCTTGTAAAGTTCTAAATTATGAATAGGCGACGTTATTCCATAACGATTAAGAATAGATTGAACGTCGTTCAATGTAATCTCTGTGTTTTCATTATTAAATGGATTAAATATTAAACTATCGCCACATTTAGTAACATCGCCATCTTGTAAAATCGATTTAAAATCTTCAAATTCGTTCATT
>Ga0105050_10009587_pt1 | contig 10806 bp, 9 predicted proteins | sample FRY01_FD_78088 | JGI IMG/M metagenome (GOLD analysis project Ga0105050, IMG submission 78088) | Freshwater microbial communities from Lake Fryxell liftoff mats and glacier meltwater in Antarctica - FRY-01 | ecosystem: Environmental > Aquatic > Freshwater > Ice > Glacier meltwater ... | reverse complement strand
GAGTTAAATTTTTGGTCCAGTGGCGCGGCAATGTCAGTGGGCGCTCGATGCCAGGTGAACTTACTTCAAGGGTAAAACCATTGTCATCAAATAACGGCGACTCATCCAATAGCGCGGAAATTTCACGGCTAATCGCAGTGACATCATCGAGATTCATAGGTGACAAACTATCGACCAAGCAGGTAACGCTTCGGTGATCGGCGGGATTGCTGGTGAAGACATCTTCTAGAAAGAAACCTGCAGCTTCCACAGTTGGTCGAATTAAATCGGCAATTGAATCTTTAAGCGTCATCGATCACTTCTCTCTATTAAGTTGTGGCTTAATTGTAACGCACCGCTTTAGAAAGTCGCAATTCCCACCTTAATGATTAACGCAAAGGTGACAACTAAGAAAACTTTGCGAACTAAAGTCGATCCACCTTTTATAGCCAACCGGGATCCAATAATTGCACCCGTAATATTGGCAACTCCCATAATGATTCCAATTTGCCAGATAACAGCGCCGTTAATGCCAAAGACCATAATTGCTCCCACATTAGTGGCGACATTAACCACCTTTGCAATTGCCGAGGCGGTGATAAATGCATAGCCAAGTGATGCAACTAAAATCAACATTAAAAATGAGCCAGTACCAGGACCGAAAATTCCATCATAAAAACCAATTACCGCGCCAGCTACTGCCGCAATTTGAATTCGTCGCTTTGGTAGGTGACGAAGATTTTCAAATTTTCCCAAATCTGGTTTAAACCAGGTGTAGACCGCAACAATAATCAGAAGTACTAAAACCATTGGACGCATACTGCTAGTTGGAATTTTGGAAGCTAAAACTGCTCCGCCGGCTGAACCAATAAATGCCGGAATTCCCATACCCAATAAAACGCGTGGATCTGGTTTTATTTGTTTGCGATACAAACCCGCGGCAACCGTTGTGCCAAAGACGGCCGATAACTTATTGGTCCCTAAAACTTCGGCAGTCCCTGACTTTGGTAAACCAATCAGTAACGCCGGAAGTTGAATTAATCCCCCACCGCCAGCAATTGAGTCAACAAAGCCGGCGAAAAAAGATGCTGCCAGTAGGAATAACCCGGTAGCAAGGGAGAGTTCGTAAAACATAATTAAGCCAAGAGCTTGGTAATTGCAGCAACAGCCCCCGTCAAAGCAACTTCACTCTTTTCACTAGTTGCGCGAACTCTTACTTCAACATTTCCTTGCGCCAGTGCTTTTCCAACAACCACAATAATTGGGTTACCAATAAGTTCGGCATCCTTAAATTTAACTCCTGGGGATGCATCACGTCGATCATCTAGCATCACTGAAATTCCAGCTACTTCTAACTGTGTGCCTAAAGTAAGCGCGGTTTCAAAGAGCAGATCGTCTTTACCAGCGGCCACAATGTGTACCTTTGCTGGTGCAAGTTCAGCTGGCCAATTAAGACCGATCTCATTATGGGTTTGTTCGGCGATTGCGGCAACTGCGCGAGAAACGCCAATTCCATATGAACCCATTGTAACTACTTGAGATTTTCCATTGTGATCTAAGACGGTCAAGTTGAGCGCTTGGGCATACTTGCGACCGAGTTGAAAAATATGGCCAATTTCAATGGCCCGATCAATGACAACTGGAGTTGCGCACTCTGGACAAGCATCACCAGCACGAACTTCAGCGGCTTCAACATATGCATCGGGCGTAAAGTCACGACCATTAACAACGTTGCGCGCATGACGATTTTTTTTATTTGCACCCGTTACCCAACTGCTTCCAGGTGCAATACGTGGATCGGCATAAACCGTAATTCCGATTTTTTTCGCATCTTGTGGACCTATGTAACCTTTAACAAGTCCAGGAAACTTTGCAAAGTCGGCTTCTTCAAAGGTTCGAAGTTCATGAATTCCACCGAGGTTTTCTTGGAATCGCTTTAAATCTACTTCACGATCTCCTGGTACTAATACTGAAATTGCTTTGTTATCGGCCACCAACAAAACATTTTTCAATGTGTGTGCGCCAGTGAACCCACCACCAAATTTCTCATTTAATACTGCAACTAATGAATCGATTGTTGGTGTATTAGGTGTATCGAGCTCTTCCATTGCCGCAGTTTGAGTTGAATCAACTGGATCAACTTTCGTCACCATCGCTTCAACATTTGCCGCAAAACCACATTGCGGACACAAAACATAGGTATCTTCACCCGTTGGGCACGGTGCTAAAAACTCTTCTGATCTCGAGCCACCCATTGCGCCCGAAACTGCTTTTACAATGTTGTATTTCACGCCTAAACGATCAAAAGTTTTTACGTAGGCATCGCGATGCTGTTGATAGGAAATCTCCAAACCGGCATCATCTACATCAAAAGAATATGAGTCTTTCATGACAAACTCGCGACCACGGATAATTCCACTGCGGGGTCTGGCTTCATCGCGAAACTTTGTCTGAATCTGATAAATACTTAACGGCAGATCTTTATACGATGAGTACTCACTTTTCACCATCAAGGTAAACATCTCCTCGTGGGTTGGTCCCAGTAAATAATCGGCGCCCTTGCGATCTTTTAAGCGGAAAAGTGCTGGACCGTACTCTTCCCAACGATTAGTTGCCTCGTAGGCATCCTTAGGTAAAAGCGCTGGAAAATGAACTTCCTGAAAACCGGCCGCATCCATCTCTTCGCGGATAACTCGTTCGATATTTCGAAGCGTAATCACACCCAATGGCAGCCATGAATAAATACCGGCCGCGATACGGCGAACGTATCCGGCGCGAACTAATAGCTTATGGCTAGCAACTTCAGCATCGGCTGGATCATCGCGAAGCGTACGCAAAAAAAGCGTAGACATTTTCAACATGCCAGAACCTTACCGAACATCAACTGAAGGTTGCCCTGAAGCAACCCCGGCGGCTTCCATTTCTTCAGCTAAACGCATCGCTTCTTCAATCAAAGTCTCAACGATTTGTGCTTCCGGTACGGTTTTAATAACTACACCCTTCACAAAAATCTGACCCTTGCCATTTCCGGAGGCGACACCAAGATCGGCCTCGCGAGCTTCGCCTGGCCCATTTACAACACAGCCCATAACTGCCACGCGAAGTGGCACTGTCATTCCCTGCAAACCAGCCTGAACTTTTTCAGCCAAGGTGTAGACATCAACTTGGGCACGTCCACACGATGGGCAAGAAACAATCTCTAACTTACGTTGACGCAAGTTCAGTGATTCCAAGATCGACATGCCAACTTTGATCTCTTCAACTGGCGGGGCCGATAAAGAAACACGAATAGTGTCGCCAATTCCTTCGGCAAGCAAGATTGCAAATGCCGTTGCCGATTTAATGGTTCCCTGAAAAATTGGACCAGCTTCCGTGACACCAAGGTGTAATGGGTAATCACATTTCGCGGCCAAAATTCGGTATGCATTAACCATCGTTACTGGATCATGGTGCTTAACTGAAATCTTAAGATCGGAAAAGCCATGTTCTTCAAATAATGATGCTTCCCATAACGCTGATTCGGCCAAGGCCTCTGGAGTTGCTTTTCCATATTTTGCTAACAAACGTGGATCAAGTGATCCGGCATTAACGCCAATACGAATTGGAATGCCAGCATCGCCGGCCGCCTTTGCAACTTCTTTTACTTTGTCATCAAACTGTTTAATGTTTCCTGGGTTGACGCGAACTGCGGCACACCCCGCATCGATTGCAGCAAAGATATATTTTGGTTGAAAGTGAATATCTGCAATCACTGGGATCTGAGATTTTTTAGCAATCTGGGCAAGTGCATCGGCATCATCTTGACTTGGCACGGCTACTCGAACAATTTGGCAACCCGCGGCAGTTAATTCAGCGATCTGTTGCAAAGTGGCGTCGACATCTGATGTCAGCGTTGTGCACATCGATTGCACTGAAACCGGTGAATCGCTTCCGACGCCTACTGAGCCAACTTTTAATTGACGAGTCTTGCGACGTGGGTGCAAAACCGGTGGTGGTGCAGCTGGAATTCCAAGATCAACCATGACCTTATTCTGCACTAGTGGGGGCGCTTCCGCCGAATTTAACGCGACTTAAAGGTTAAGCACCACTGGATTAATGACATCGGCCACTAATAAGAGCAATGTCAGTGATGCAAGAATCACAAAGACCACCATGGTTACTGGAGTCAAAACCGTTACATCCATTGCCGCTAATCGAGGTCGTCTGCGGATTCGAGCAAATAATGCGCGAATTTCATCGGCGATAGCAACGGCCATATGTCCACCATCTAATGGCAGGATCGGCAAGAGATTAAAGATTCCAACAAAGATATTGAGGCTTGCGATAATTAAAATAAAGGTAGCTAAACGTTCACGCACCGTTAACTTATCGCTGCTGACCGCATCCCCGGAAACGCGGGCAACACCAACTACTCCAACTAGGCCATTTACATCGCGCTCTTCCCCGCGCACCGTCTGTCCCCATAGCGCTGGAATCTTCGACGGCAGTGCAATTAATGATTTAACACTTTCGGTAAGGAAACTTTTGGTAACAGTGCCAGAGTTTTTAACTGAAGTCAGCAGGTCTGAGCGTTCTAGACCAACTTCATTAATAATTCCTAAGACAAATCGTTTGCTGCCATCGATTTCGGTAAGTCTGGCCGCTGTCACAACTTCAATTAAAGTACCGTCGCGATCTACTGTGAGTACTAATTCGCTACCTTGTGATTGGCGAATCACTTCGACATCTTCAAACCAGCGCTCTACCTTCACACCATTGATAGCGGTGATCTCATCGCCGGCTTTTATACCTGCGCTTTGCGCCGCTGAATCTGCGATTACTTCACCGATCACCGGCAAAACCTGAGTTGTTCCAACACCGGCAAAGAGTGTGAAAAGTAAAATGTAACCAATCACAAAGTGTAGAAATGATCCGGCGCCTAAAACTATTAATTTGCGACCGCTACTAGCTTTGTAAAAAGCTCGATCCTCTTCACCTTCTGGCATTACATCATTAGGTGCCATGCCATCGATTCGACAATATCCGCCAGCTGGAATCGCTTTGATACCAAACTCGGTTTCACCGCGCTGGGTAGACCAGATTCGCTTACCAAAGCCAACAAAAAATTCAGAGATGCGCATGCCAAATCGGCGGGCAGTTATGTAGTGACCAAATTCGTGAATCATTACGGAAAGAAGCAGGGCAACGATAAAAGCGATGATTCCTAAAAATTGCATGAAATACCTATCGAGAGAAGTTGCCGATAATGATGCACGATACCGCTGACACCTTAAGAATTACTGCTTATCGCTCGAGCAGGTTCTGAACAGGTGAATAAACAGTGCCATTTCGACGCTTTGCAATTGCGCTCAGCGCTTCTAAAACCACACGATTTGCAAGTATCGCCGTGATGTCGGCGCTATCAAATGGTGGGCACACTTCCACAATATCAATTCCCACAATTGGTAGCTCTAAACAGATGCGACGAACTGCTTCGAGAAGTTCGCGGCTCGTCATTCCACCTGGCTCTGGTGTTCCAGTACCGGGGGCCATGCCAGGATCAACGACATCGATATCTACCGATAAAAATACGCCATCGCAACCATCTATTAAGATTGCAAAGGATTCATCTAAAACAGTTTTCAAACCACGATGATGAATTTCAGTCATCTCGTAAGAGCGCATACCTTGATCACGCATCCAGTCAAGTGTTTCTGGCTCTGGCCAATATCCACGAAGGCCAAGTTGCAAGAAACGATCGCCGCGCACAAAACCATTGTCAATTAAGTTGCGCATCGGTGTTCCGTGGCCAACTAGTGCGCCCATCTGATCTGGGCCAGTATCGGCATGTGCATCGAAGTGAATCATGGAGATTTTCCCCAATCCCCGATGCTTTGCTATTCCGGCGACGTCAGCCGATGCGATGGAGTGATCTCCGCCTAAAACAACGGGAATAATTCCAGCACGAGAAATCTTTTCCGTTGCCGCCGCTAACACTGCAAGTGATGCCGCTAAATCCATACCAGGCATCATGAGATCGCCAGCATCTAGAACTTTAAGATCTTTTAAGCCATCGGTACGCAACGCTAAATGCGGGCGCGAACCATCGTGGGGTAAGTAATCTCCCCCACGAATTGCTTGTGGACCAAATTTTGCGCCAGAGCGATGTGATGTTCCAGCATCGATTGGTGCACCAACAATGATTACATCGGCGCCGGCATAACTATTCGGATCATCTAAATCACAGGATGGAATTCCTAAAAATGTAAAGGCTGGCCCATATAAATTACCGTGGTTGGTCATTTGGCAACACGAGCTTTGCGACCAATAAATTGTCCAGCGATCACAATAAATAAAGCCAAGAAGAACATTGCTGAACCAATCACATTTGCTTGTGCCGGGATTCCACGAGCAGCCGAGACGTAAACAAACTTAGGGAAAGTCGTTAATGTCCCAGAATTAAAATTAGTAATAATAAAATCATCAAAGGAAAGTGAAAAAGCCAGCAAGGCAGCGGCGGCGATGCCAGGTGCAACTAGTGGCAACGTTACCCGGCGAAATGTCTGGAACTCATTGGCATAGAGATCCATGGCAGCTTGTTCTAAACGTGGATCAAGGGATGCGATTCGAGCCTTGACCGTAACCACCACAAATGACATACAAAAAACTACGTGGGCGATAACCGTTGGCCAGAAACCAGGATTGATATGAAACACTAAAAATAACGAGAGGAGTGAGGCGCCTAAAACAATTTCAGGTGTGGCCATTGGTAAAAAGATTAATAGGTTAGAAGTTGAGCGACCTTTGAATGCATAGCGACCAATTGCAAAGGCGATCATGGTGCCCAAAATTGTTGAGAAAACAGTGGCTAGAAAACCAATTTTTATTGAGTTACCCAACGCGTTACAGATTTCTGGGGCACCACATGGGTTTTGCCAATTATCTAACGTAAAGCCCTTCCAGATCAGATTACTTTTACCTGAATCATTAAAGGAAAAGGCAAAGGTGTAGGCCACCGGGATGAAGAGATAGGTAAATCCAAAAAGTGCGTAAATACGGATCATGTTGCGGCCAAACCAGCGCGAGATGCGGGCCTGTAACGGAATCGTTGGAATGGAGGCATCTTTTAACTTACTCATACCAGCTCCTCCGTTCCTGCTTTTCGAATATAGAGCGTAACTAAAATTAATATCGCCGCCATTAGCGTAAATGACAGAGCTGCCGCCGTTGGGTAATCAACGATTTTAAAATACCTTGACTCAATTACGTTACCGATCATCTTGGTGTTTGGATTTCCCAAGATTGCCGCGTTTACATAATCTCCAGCCGCCGGAATAAATGTCAGCAATGTACCTGCGACCACACCTGGCATGGAAAGTGGCAAAGTTACTTTTCTAAAAGTAGTTAGACCATTGGCATATAGATCTCCGGATGCCTCCATGGTGCGTGGATCAATTCGTTCGAGTGAGGCATAGAGTGGCAAAGTCATGAAAGGCAGAAAGTTATAGGTCAAACCCATAATGACGGCAAAAGAAGTCGACGTAAGTGTGGTGCTATCTCCGATAATCCCTAACGTTCGAAGCGGTGGAACCACAAAGCCTTCCTCACCCAAGATCTGCTTCCAGGCCACGGTGCGCAACAAAAACGATGTAAAAAATGGTGCAATAACTAAAACTAATAAAAGGTTTTTATATTTTCCAGCTTTAAAAGCGATTGCATACGCCAATGGGTAAGCGATCGCTAAAGCAAGAATTGTTGCCGATATCGCATATAAAAAGGAGCGACCGAACTGTTCCTTATTTTCGGTAAATGCGTTGAGGTAGTTCGCAAAACGCAAACTCTGTTCGTACTGACCCGTGTCTCCCCCGGCAATAGGTGTCTGGGTAGAAGTTTGGGCTAAATTAACAATTGGCAAAATAAAAAAAGTAAAAAGGAATAAAAAACCTGGTAACAAAAGCAGGTACGGCAACTTAATCTTGGACAAAGTGCTACTCATCCTCATCAAGATCATCGGGTGCAACTTCAGTTCCTGCCTCGGCATCTTCATCACCGCGAAGTGCAAAAGTAAAGTTTGGCTCCCAAGAAATCATTACTTCATCGCCCTTATCAAATGGTGGCACACCATCATCGTTTTGCTCGAAGACCATTAACTCTTGGCCCCACGGCATGATCACTTGATACTGGGTTGAAACACCAATGTAGGAAACTTCTTCAATCCGCCCACCCGTTAAAATATTTCCACGAGTTGGTGTGCCAAGCAGCGAAATTCGGAATTTTTCCGGGCGAATACCGGCATAAATTGAACTATCAACGGCGTGACTTCGGTTTTTAGGCATTGAAATCTTTTGACCAAATAGATCCACAACTAAGTTATCGCCATCGTTACCTTCGATGCGACCCTTAATTAAATTGGATTGACCCAAAAAGTTAGCAACAAATGCCGTCTTGGGATTGTCGTAGAGATCGGCAGGTGTTCCCATCTGCTCAATTTCGCCTTCATTCATAACGGCGATGGTGTCGGCCATTGTCATGGCCTCTTCCTGATCGTGCGTTACGTGGACAAATGTCAGACCAACTTCGCGCTGAATCCATTTAAGTTCAATCTGCATCTGGCGGCGAAGCTTTAAATCCAACGCACCCAATGGTTCATCGAGGAGCAATAGCGCAGGGCGATTAACAATGGCGCGTGCCAATGCGATGCGCTGTTGCTGTCCACCAGAAAGTGAGGTGGGTTTGCGCTGTGCTAAATGCGGAAGTTCAACTAGTTCTAGAACTTTATTTACATCGGCATCGACATCTTTGATACCACGGCGACGCAGACCAAATGCGATGTTTTCAAAGATTGTTAAATGGGGAAACAGGGCATAGTTTTGAAAGACCGTATTAATTGGACGCTGATACGGACGCTTAGTCGTGATATCCGTTGTTCCCAAATGGATACTGCCAACAGTTGGCTCTTCTAGCCCAGCAATCATTCGAAGCGTTGTTGTTTTACCACACCCTGAAGGCCCAAGTAATGCAAAGAATGAACCTTCGGGGATCGTTAATGACAAATCATTAACAGCGCTGAAATCAGCGTACGTTTTTGTTATACGAGTTAGTCGTAAGTCTCCACGCGTCGCGGTAGAAACATCAGCCACTAGTTGCCGGCAGCCTTCTGGAATGCCTCGCCCCAAGTTGTTTCTTCGGCTGGAGTCATGGAACGAAAGACACTGAGCTTTGCTGATGTCGCAGCGTCAGGGAAGATGAATGGACTTGAAGCAAGCTCTGGTGAAATCTTTTCCATCTCTGCCTGTGCACCCTTAACTGGACACACGTAGTTAACGTATGCCGCAACCTCGGCTGCAATTGCCGGATCGTAATAGAAATTGATTAACTTCTCGGCGGCAGCTTTTCCTTCTGGTGAAGCAGTTGAAGGAATCATCAAGTTATCACCTGAGATAGTGCCACCTGAATCTGGAATTGCGAAGTCAAACTTGCCTTCATTTTCAGCCTTCAAAATAAACATATCGCCAGACCAACCAATTACCGCTGTGGCATCACCTGATGTGAGATCTTCCGCGTATTCATTGCCCTTTACGCCACGAATCCAGCCATCGCTAATCTTTTTCGCCATGAAATCGACGGCATTCATAAATTGATCTTCGGTAACTGTTTGCAGATCTACACCTTGCGAGCGCAAGATAATTCCGATGGTGTCGCGCATTTCCGAAAGAACAACGATCTTGCCCTTGTTTTGTGGGGCAAATAGTTCATCTATTGTGCGAATTCCCTTTGGATTCTTTTCAACGTTCCAACCAAAGCCAGACATAATTCCCTGCCATGTCATTGTTTGTTCACGTTGTGGATCAAAGGATGGAGATGCCAATGAATCAAGGATGTTTACTTTATTTGGAATATTTGCGACATCAAATTTTTGTGTGTAAACAAGACGGATCCAACGAGCTACCATCCAGTCTGTTGGTGTCACTACGTCGTAACCAATATCTTCGCCTAATTTAAGTTGTGCCTGAACTTTTCCATAAAACTCATCGTTGTCGTTGTAATCTTCAAAGTACTTTGCGGCAACGCCAGTTTCGGCAGTGAATTTATCTAATGTTGGATATGTCTTTGCATCTTCGTCGTAATCTAAATACAACGGCCAGTTGCCCCAGCGAACTGTGCCTGCACTATCAGCAGAATCTGATCCGCCTGCGCATGCAGCAAGAAGTCCTGCTGCACCTAATCCTCCTGCGCCAGCTAATACGCCGCGGCGAGAAACCATTGTACCTAATACTGAACGGGCCTCTGGTGAGAGTGAACTTTCTTTTGACATACTGATTTACTCCTTAAGGGTTAAGCACAAGCAAGTGGTCGAGTTATCAAGCCTCGAACTTTCTGTGGGTAGTGGACGGATCGAACTAGTGGGTGCAACAGGGGCAAATACTACGCCCCCAAATTACTCATTACATGCTTAATTCGGGTGTAATCCTCAAATCCATATCCGGAGAGATCTTTGCCATATCCCGAGCGCTTGAAGCCGCCATGTGGCATTTCGGCAACCAACGGAATATGGGTATTGATCCAGACACAACCAAAATCAAAGGCCTTAGCCATGCGCATCGCGACGCCGTGGTTAGCGGTCCAGACGCTAGAGGCCAATCCATAATCCACGCCATTTGCCATGGCAACGGCCTCGGCCTCATCTGTGAACTTTTGTACGGTAATAACTGGCCCAAAGATCTCTTTTTGGATCAGCTCATCATCTTGGCGCAGCCCGGCAACGACAGTTGCCGGGAAGAAAAAACCGGCGCGATCGAGTGCTGATCCACCCGTTGTCACACTGGCATGTGCCGGAACGCGGGAAAG
>Ga0105050_10009585_pt1 | contig 10807 bp, 6 predicted proteins | sample FRY01_FD_78088 | JGI IMG/M metagenome (GOLD analysis project Ga0105050, IMG submission 78088) | Freshwater microbial communities from Lake Fryxell liftoff mats and glacier meltwater in Antarctica - FRY-01 | ecosystem: Environmental > Aquatic > Freshwater > Ice > Glacier meltwater ... | reverse complement strand
TAGGGGTTACTAGAGAAAAACGTTCATTAGGTTATGCTATAGCTGATATAAAAGGTTCCGAACTCACTAACGGCGGTACTTCAAATCTAGTAAAATCTCTTGATGGCAGAATGAGCGGTGTTAATTTTACCCAAGCCAGTACAGACCCGGCCGGTTCTGTTTTTATTACAATACGAGGCGCAACCAGCTTAAGCCTTCCAAATTCAACTGCAAATAGCCAGCCTCTTTATATAATTGATGGTATCCAAATGGGAAAAACAAGTATTACCAATAAGAGCGGTGTCGATTTTGGCAATCTTCTATCGCAACTTAATCCGGAAGATATTGAAAGTATTTCAGTGCTTAAGGGTGCAAGTGCAGGTGCGTTGTATGGTTCACAAGCGGGAAATGGTGTGGTCATGATCACGACAAAATCTGGCAAGAGTGCTAAAAAAGGGATTGGGGTATCTTTTGGCACTTCAATGGTTATAGATAAGGGCTATAATTTTTTTGAATCACAAACCGAATATGGTGCTGGTATTAGAAGTACATTTTATACTGAGGGTGTTGGATATGATTGGGGTCCAAAACTGGATGGATCTTTTAATATTAACAGGTGGAATGCCCTTACACAGGCAAATGAAAGTGTTCCTTTTTTAGCCACAAAAGAAAATCGCCTGCAACAGTTTATGCAGAACGGGGCAACAAATAATTATAATGCTAGTGTTACAGGTAATTCCGACATAGGTTCATTTCGTTTCTCGGCGGGAAAGATGTCTAATATTGGTGTAATGCCCAATAACGCAACAGACAGAACAACCTTAAACCTGAATGCGAATTACAATATTACCAAAAAAGTGAAGCTAACAGTTAGTAGCAATTATGTTTCTCAATATTCACCTAACAAATCATCTTCAAATAATGATGTAGTTGAATTGCTGACCATGCAATATTTGGCTCATTTTCAACCTATTAGGGAAATGAAGAATATATGGCTGAAGGGATATGAAGGGGTCAGACAAAATACAGCTCAGTACCAAGCAAATGGCGATCCTGCGACTAACAATCCTTATATGTACTCTTACGGTGAGATCAATACTTTCCGGAAAGATAACCTATTTGGAAGGGCTGAGCTGGCTTGGAGTTTGTCAAGCCCTTTGAAATTATTGGTAAGATCTGGGATGGACTATAATGGTGACAATTATGAATACAAATTATCAAAGGGTTTTACAAGTGTGAATCAGAGGAACGGCAGGTATTCTATACAAACGGAGAGTACATTTTTAATGAACTCCGATGTCATGCTGAACTGGAACAAAGACTTTAAGAAAATTTCTACAAGTGCAATCGTCGGCTATAATTATATTTATAGTAATTCATATAATTCTAATGCCAACGCAGATCAATTGGTACGAGCCAATGATTTTAGTCTGGGTAATGCGGTTGCGGGTACTTTAACAGCAAATAACTCATGGGGTACTAGTAAAAATCAAAGTGGATATGCTTCTACACAGATAGGATACGACAACCAGGTATATATCGACCTAGCCGGAAGATATGATCAGGGCGGTATCTTGGAAGAAGATAAGAACAGTTATTTTTACCCTTCTGCAGCCCTCAGTTGGATTACTTCAGAGACGTTCAAGTTGCCTTCCTTTATCGACATGTTTAAAATTAGAGGCAGTATCGCCCAGGTAGGCCATGGTATTGGCAGGCCCAGAAGCAACAACACATTCGGCTTTAATCCGATAGACTATGGGAATGTAAAAACATTAAATATAGGAGGGCAACTAGTTGACCCAAATATTAGGGCGGAGGTTACTAATACTTATGAGGGAGGATTTGACTTGGTACTTGCTAAAAATCGTGTTTCTGCTGATTTTACTATGTTCAAAAAAACGCACAAAAACCAGCAGGACTTTATACCAACTTCTCCCGGCACAGGCTATTCAGGTATGTTGTCTAATGTAGGAACTGTAGAAGCAAAAGGCTTTGAAATAGGCTTGACAGTGGTACCCGTTAAAACGAAGAATTTGAATTGGGACATATCAGCCTTCTATACTAAAACCGACGCATTTATCACCAACCTCAATAAAACCTATATCCCCAATGGATATACTTTCTATAATAATGGGCCGAACGTTGCCATCAGAATGGCAGAGGGCGATCGGGTCGGAACCATGTGGGAAACCCGAGTATTTCAAAGAATGCCTTCAACCAGTAAGTATGCAGGGATGCTTGTATTGAATAATGCCGGAAACTGGAATTTTTCTACACAGGAGAAAGACAGGAAGCCAATCGGAAATTATAACCCTGATTATATTTTGGGATTAAATTCATCTATACGTTTTAAGGGATTCAGATTGTCTGCTGTGGCCAGTCTGCGAGTAGGTGGACAATACATTTCAAATGTAACAAGGCGTAACGTGACTAATGGACAATCGTTACTAACGATCGGAGATAAAGTAAATGGATCCAATGAATATACAGTAGGTGGACGTGATGCAGCATCCGGGGGCCTGCCATGGCCAGCCTGGCAAAGCATGAAGTACCCTAATATGGCGGCCTTGGTTAGGAATTATGCCAATTATGGAAAATATGCAGAGGATGCTTCCTACGCTAAAGGTGTTTGGTTAAAGACTGGCGGCGATCCTAAAAACGATAACGATTATATCGTGAATGGTGCTGATCCACTGGCAACATTCTATTACCTTCCAGGACTGGTTTTAGGTTCCCAATACTGGAACTTCGGTCAGACGCTCATTAGGGATGCCACAAACTTAAAAGTGAAAGAAGTGGTACTTGAATATGTGATTCCTTCGAAGGTTTTGGAACGTTATAAAGTTCAAAACCTGACCCTAGGTTTAGTAGGAAGAAATATTTTTCAATGGAACAAAAGTGGAGAGAAGGGAGATCCTGAGGCAGCTTTCGAAGGACTTGGGGTGAATCAAGGTGTCATAGGGAAGGCATTGCCAATGATTGGTTCTTATGGATTTAATTTATCCGTTAATTTTTAGTTTTATCTTAATATTTCATTGATATGAAAAAGTTAATAATCATCTTAATATATCCAATATTCATTCTTTCATCATGTCAAAAAGCAACTTTTAGGGAAGATGAATTATTGGCAAGACGCGATGCACTAGAATCAGCAGAGCCTAATCTGCTTTTATCTTCTGTGATACAAAAATCCGCTTTCCTTTATCAGAATAAAGGTGGACTAGGTGCGAAAAATCTGGCTACTACTGTTCAATATATGCAGGGTAATAGGAACAGTGATGATAACACATACTTGAATTTCAGGTTTCCAAGAACGGACTTGTATGAATACACCGACGTGATCAGATTGATCAATGCCTCCATATCTGACGTAAGAAAGAAAGGACTTAAAACTCACGAAGGCGTATTCAAGATATTTCAATCACTGCTTTGGTCAACTGTTACTGATCTGTATGGAGACATATACTATAAAGAGGGCCTTCGCGGGCAAGAAGGTATCCTTTTCCCAAAATTCGATGAACAAAAAGATATTTACCCCGCTTTGATTCAGAATTTAAAAGATGCAGCACAGTTAATCGCAGATGGAAAAGAACCGCTTGATAAAGCCAGTGATGTAATGTATGCCAGTGATAAGTCGAAGTGGATCAGACTGGCTAATTCATTGCGCCTGAGGTTATTGTTACGGGTTAGTGGTAAACTTTCTAACGCTGCCGAGATACAGGCGGTGGCATCGTTACCCTTAATAAGCGATGTGCCTGAGAATGCCGCTATTTCATATATTGATGGTGCAAGATCAATGGCTTCGCCAATGGGAAGAGCTAATGTCGACCCAATTGGAGATTTTCTCATCTTTAGGCCAAGTAAGACTTTGGTAGATACATTAAAAGCTTTGAATGATGGGCGGTTGACAAGATGGGTGGCTCCAATGGAAAGACCATGGGCCAATACCCGGGATTCTGTCAATCTCAACAGCGGTAGAAGAACAGTTATGGTAAAAGGATATTCCCATAACTACCAGTGGGAGTTTCTTGACAGGAATAATCCAAAAATTATACCGGTCCTACCGGTAATCATTGATGCAATGACCCTTTATGCTGGGTATCCTTCAGGAAGTTCTGTTCAGATACTTAATTCCAACGGTAGTTATGAATTCCCTGATACAAAATGGAACTATAAGATATCCCAGTTCTCCAAATTGTTCAATGAAAATGCAAATCCATTGATCAAGGCAACTGTTATGCAGGCCGATGAAGTACAGTTTCTGCTGGCTGAAGCTGCAGTAAAAGGATTGATTACAGGGAATGCTGAAACTTTTTATAAAAAGGGAGTTGAAATGGCATTGAAGCGATGGGGGGAAACACTGCCAGCTAACTATTTCAACAATCCTTTAGCTGCGTTCCCAGCTGGCAAAAGTCAGCAACTGGCTATAATTGGACTTCAAAAATGGCTGGGATTATTTATGATGGGCGTTGAGTCTTATACGGATTATAGAAGAACCAGAGTGCCTTACATGGAAAAGAATGGTGTACTTGATCCTTCTTTGAACCCCTTTCCGCTTCGTTACAGGTATCCGGAATCAGAGTTTCAAAATAATTCGTCAAATTACCAATCAGCAATAGAAAAATTAGATAAGGGAGACACTGAGTTCTCCAAAATGTGGCTCTTGAAATAAATTGCTTATTAAATTCAAAAAAATAATCGTAATGAAAAGATTTCCATATAAAATTAGTGTATTTCTTCTGTCCTTCATTTTAGTTTTATCCATTGCGCAGGCGCAAACAGTAATTACCCCTGCTACAGCATTGGATCATTATCTGCACAATGACGATAAGTCATTTCGCTGGGATATCAAAGAATCTTATAATATCGGCGATATAACGGTATACAGCATACTGCTTACCTCCCAGAAATGGCGGGAGCATACCTGGTCACATCAGCTGAGCATATTGGTACCAAAGGAAATTAAATATGATGGAGCACTGTTGTTTATCACAGGTGGGAGTATTAATAAAGATAGTCTACCTAACTGGAGTGGAAAGGGAGATGTGTTGACAGAAACTTTCGGTGCAGTAGCGAAGCAGAACAGCGCTGTTGTTGCAGTTTTAAAACAGACACCGAATCAGCCTCTCTATAATGATCTGACAGAGGATGCTTTGATCTCCTTTACGCTGCATAATTTTAAAAAAGACGGAGATTATACATGGCCATTACTTTTTCCTATGGTTAAAAGTGCAACACGTGCAATGGATGCCGTTCAGGAATTTACGAAACAAAAACTGAATCATTCTATCAACCGTTTTGTGGTATCTGGTGCTTCAAAACGTGGCTGGACCACCTGGCTTACTGGAGCCAGCGATAGCCGGGTAGCAGCTATCGCCCCAATGGTGATTGATATGCTGAACATGCCTGTAAGCATGAACTACCAGGTGAAAGTGTGGAATGATTATAGTATCCAAATAGAAGATTACGTAAAGCTTGGTCTCGTCCAAGACATGGGTACAGGAAGCAGTCCTGCCATCGTAACAATGATAGACCCCTATTCCTACCGGAAAAAACTGACGATGCCCAAAATGATCTTTATGGGGACAAACGATGAGTACTGGCCCATCGATAATATCAAGAATTACTATGATAGCATTCCAGGTCTGAATATGTTACATTATATACCCAATGTTGGACATGGTATGGGCGACAAGAAAGAGGCCATGGCAAACCTGAGTTCTTTTTTTGGTTTGACACTTGCAAACGGCACTTATCCTGCCCTTTCTTGGAAAACTACTGAGAAGAGAAAAGGAGTGAAACTTTCCGATAATGCAACCGCAGATAAACTTACTGATGTGATCATCTGGTCGGCAGACTCAAAGGACATGGACTTTCGTAATGATAAGTGGGAATCGAAGAGCCTTGGCAAAAAAAATAAGTCTAAAGTCATAGCACTACAGGCGTTTCCTGCAAGCGGTTACCGTGCTTTTTATCTGAATTTAAAATATAAAAACGCTAATGGCTCTGAGTTTACAGAGAGTACTAGGGTATTTATGACAGATGATAAAAAAATTCTTTAGCTAAACTATATCATAATGATTTTTTATAAAAAGCACATCTACGATTTGGGAATTATCTGGTTTAAAAAAATGCGTTTACAAAAGACTATTGCAGCTGCATTTCTTTCCTGCTTTACGTTTGTTGCCATGGGGCAGCAAGCAACAGCACCACTTCCCGCATCAAAGAACGGTTTTGTGGTAATTGCTCATCGGGGTAGTCACCAGGTTAAACCCGAAAATTCATTGGCAGCAATTCAGGAGGCAATTAAGGCAGGTGCTGATTATGTAGAGATTGACATTCGAACCACTAAAGATGGTCAAATTGTCTTGTGTCATGATGAGACAGTGGACCGCACCACAAATGGTAAGGGACGTGTACAAGATCTGACCTGGAAAGAGATTTCTGAACTCGCTGTTGTGAGTAAGGACGGAGAAAAATATCGCATTCCTGCATTCAGGGAAGCATTAAAAATTTGTAAGGATCGGATTAATATCTACCTGGATTTTAAAGAAGCTGATGTGGCAGAGACCTATCGGCTGATAAAGGCTGAAGGGATGGAAAAGCAGGTGGTGGTTTACTTGAATAAAGTAGAACAATATAGTTCCTGGAGAAAAAATATACCGAACATGCCGCTTATGGCTAGCCTCCCAGAATCCATCAATACTAAAGAAGATCTTTTAGAATTGCTTGACAAAATGCAATTTGAGGCTTTAGACAATGTTAAGGATACTGCTATGTTAGCGGTTGCCCGTGAAAATGGGATAAACGTCTGGCTGGATGTACAGGGCAGAGATGAAAACCCTGCAAAATGGAATGAGGCCATGCGAAAGGGTATCCAAGGCGTACAAACAGATCACCCGGAAGCGCTGGTCAGATATCTTGAACAAAACAACCTCCGCAATGGTGCCACGGTATCAAAAGTTCGCACTCCGGTAAAAACAATTCCCACCTATCGTACTATATTGGATGTTCCATATAGTTTAGCGAGTTCTACAAATGTGATGGACGTTTACTTTCCTCAGTTATACGATAGTGCTAAAGTAATTTTATATATTCATGGAGGAGGCTGGACTTCAGGCGATAAAGGAGAATTTCCAAAAACCCTTATTGAAGAGTTGGTGGGGAAACGAAAATATATACTGGTGTCTATGAATTACCGGCTGGTTAAAGACGGTCAGAATAGGTTCCCGACGCAAATGGAAGATGTAACAAATGCTATAAGATTTCTTAACGGGGCAGCTAAAAAATTTCATTTTAATGCAAATGAATTTGCACTGATGGGAGGCAGCGCGGGAGGACACATGGCCATGCTTTATGCGTTTGGATACGATGTTAACAAACAGATAAAAACGGTTATTGATCTGTGGGGGCCTACGGATTTAACTGATAAATCTGTCCGAACACCTGGCTCGGATTCTGACCGAATCGCAACAAATTTATTAGGAGATGCTAATGCTCAGGCAAAGATTAGTTTTGATGCAAGCCCTTATCACCGGATTACAAAAGAAACCGGTACTCCAACTATTATATTTCATGGTGGCCAGGATCCATTGGTACCTGTTAGCCAGGCCGATAAAATGTATAAGAAGCTCTTAATGCTGAATATACCCGTACAATATGAGGTATACCCTGAAGAAAAGCATGGCATTAGAGGGGCCATAGGATTGGATGTATATAAAAAGACAATTGATTGGATAGAAAAATATTTTCCCGCAAAATAATTCTGTTAACATAGTGTGATACCCTTTACCTTAATGTGAAGAATTAGATATGAGTTATAAAACAATATTACCCGTAATCTTTTTCGTTTTTTCATTAAACTCCTATTCACAGAGCCTGTCAGAAAGGTTAGGATATAAAACAAACGATCGCATTTTAATTATAAATAATGACGATGCAGGAATGAGCCATTCTTCAAACACAGGCACATTTGAAGGTTTTGAAAAAGGAGTAATCACTTCCTCAACCATCATGGTGCCCTGTCCCTGGTTTTCCGAAATTGCTGAATATGCAAAAGCAAACGCGAATAGAGATTTCGGAATACATTTAACTTTAACATCCGAATGGAAATATTATAGATGGACAGGAATTGCCCCTAAAGAAAGCGTAAAAGGATTATATGACCCTAATGGTTATTTATGGAGAAGCGTAGAAGACGTTTATAAACATGCTACCCCTAAAGAAGCACTTATAGAAGGCCGGGCTCAAATTCAAAGAGCTTTGGATGCTGGAATCAAGATTACTCATATTGATTCTCATATGGGTACATATCAATTACATCCGGACTTTATGAAAATTTATTTTCAATTAGCCCATGAATTCAACCTTCCTCTGCGTATGGCATCTCAAAAAACCATGGAGAAATTTGGTTTTGGAAATTTGAGAAAAGAGTATGCTGAAAAAGGGCTGGTATTTACCGATTATTTCATCTATGATGAACTTCAGTATTACAAAGAGGTAAAATCATTTTGGACGGATATTGTCAAAAACCTAAAACCTGGTGTAACTGAGTTATATATCCATGCTTCAAAGATGAGTGATGAGCTAAAATCTATTACCTATAGTTCAAAAACCAGAGCTGAAGAAGCATTACTTTTTACTTATGATAAGGAATTTAAGGAGCTATTAGAAAAGGAAAATATTAAGCTTATCAGTTATAGGCCCTTACTTGATTTACAAAGAAAAACTCTTCCTAAAACTAATTAAATTATATGGAATCATCAGTACTCACTGCTTTATTAATGCCAATAGCCTTAGGAGTTATTATGTTAGGGCTGGGTTTATCCCTTACAGTTGCTGATTTTAAGAGAGTTGTGCTATATCCCAAGGCAGTTGCTGTGGGATTGTGTTGTCAGTTAATTCTGCTCCCAGCTATTTGTTTTGGATTGACGCTATCGTTTGGCCTATCACCCGAGTTGGCCGTTGGTTTAATGCTGCTTTCAGCTTCTCCGGGTGGTCCTACTGCCAACCTATACAGCCATCTTTTTAATGGGGACTTAGCTCTAAACATTACTTTAACAGCAGTTAACAGTGTATTAGCACTTTTTACTCTTCCCTTAATTGTAAATCTGTCTATTAACTATTTTATGAAATCAGGGCAAGTTGTTCCGATGGAATTCCAGAAGGTATTAGAGATTTTTCTTATTGTCTTAATTCCGGTTTCTATTGGAATGTTCATGAAGTCAAGATCACCTGGGATCACTCATAAAATTGAAAAAACCATTAAGATATTATCTGCCTTATTTTTGATTTTAATTATAGTGGCAGTTATTATAAAGGAGAAAGAAAATATAGGCAGCTATTTTAAACAAGCCGGGTTATCTTCCCTGACTTTTAATGTAATAAGTTTGGTTCTTGCATTTTCATTAGCCAAATTGTTTAAAATAGAACATCGGCAATCTATCGCTATCGCTATGGAAGCAGGTATTCACAATGGGACTTTAGCTATTTATATTGCTCTTTCAATTATTGGGAATAGCATGATCAGCATTCCTTCAGTAATTTATAGTATTATAATGTTTTTCACAGCTGCTATCTTTGGTTTCATCATTAATTCGCCTAAGAATGCATCCACTCCTGTTCATTTAGGAATTGATGAAAAATTCCGTTACTAACAAATAATAACCTTTGTTTTTTTCGGATTATTGAAAATGTTTTCGGTATTCGGAAGGTGTTTTCTCCATAATCACCTTAAAATAATGGTTGAAATTAGCGAGGTTATTATAGCCACATTCATAGCAAATCTGGGTAATCTGTTTATCGGTTTCGGCGAGCAATTTTGCAGCTATCCCAATTCGAACACTTTTCACATAATCCATAAATGTTTGATTGGTTTTCTTCTTGAAATACCGGCAAAATGAACTGGGTTCCATACAAACTAGTGAAGAGGCATCTCTTAAATTTATACCTTCCTGAATGTTTTGAAATACGTATTCGTATATATTATTGACATTCTCATGATCTTTACCGTAGGTATCGGGAAGTGAAGATGGCAACGCCAGAAATTCTCTGTCCTCAATTTGAAGCAAAAAATTAAAAACCTTCAGCAATTCCAGGTATTTTTCAAGTCCTGTAAGATTAACCATTCGTTTGAGTGTTACAGCAACTTTAGCTGTAAGCGGGCCCCTAAACAGTATTCCACCACCGGCTTTACTCATCAATTCCACCACAGGCCCCAGTTCAGGAATTTTGAAAAAATCTGAACTTATGAGGTCTTCATAAAAGTGAGTTACAATACATTCTGGTTCCACATCAATTTCACTTTCCAAAACTTCCCAGCAATGCATAATATTCGGCCCTAAAAGCACCAAATCGCCCTTTGCATAACTTGAAATATTGTTTCCAACTATTCTTCGGCCCGAACCAGAAGTAATTAGGTTTAGTTCAAAGTTTTTATGCGAATGAATTTTTTCGGAGTTCATATCCATCCTTAATCTTCTTGTAATAAACGAGTTCTTCTGGGGCACATAAATTTTCTCGTATACGAATTCCATTTATTTGCTTTTTAAACCTAAAAATGTAAATGCCGAAGCTAATTTTGATATTTTAGTCAAATTTCAATGTAAAAAGAACAATATACAATAATAAATCCGATGCTCATTGATGTTCTTTTGTATGAGTAAACCAATTTAATTCTGCCTGGTTTGGGTATCAATTAGAACTATAAGACCGTTGCAAGGCAAATATTAATTTAACTAATTGATTTACAATAAATTAAACACATTTTTTCTTGTCGTATAGGATATTTTTCCGTACTTTAGGGTATGAAAAACGAACAGAAACTGGG
>Ga0105050_10009583_pt1 | contig 10808 bp, 10 predicted proteins | sample FRY01_FD_78088 | JGI IMG/M metagenome (GOLD analysis project Ga0105050, IMG submission 78088) | Freshwater microbial communities from Lake Fryxell liftoff mats and glacier meltwater in Antarctica - FRY-01 | ecosystem: Environmental > Aquatic > Freshwater > Ice > Glacier meltwater ... | reverse complement strand
GTGCGCGACTTCACCGTATTTGTGCTGGAGGATGGCTGCGCGGCGTTCGACGTGGCGACCCATGAAACCGCCGTGGCCGCACTGCGCCCGGTGGCCGGCGTGGTCCGTGTGGCCGAGGCACTGCGCGGCGTGGCTGGCCTGACAGTCTGACTATTCGACTATGTGCGTGACGACGCTGGACGCTCTCGCCGGGGCGCGGGCTTGCCCGGCCGAGTGGATGCCGCGACACTGTGCGATCGAAGGCAAGGCGAGGGTCGCGACATGGCACTGGATTTCACCGGCAAGCGGGTGGTGGTGTGCGGCGGCAGCCGCGGCATCGGGCGGGCGATCGCCCATGGTTTCGCCGCCGGCGGCGCCGCGGTGTCGATCTGCGCCCGCGGCGCGGCTGGGCTGGAGGCGACGCGGGCGGAGCTGGCGCAGCACGGCCACGCGACCCATGCCGCCCCCTGCGACCTCGCCGACGGGGCGGCGATCGCCGGCTATGTCGCCGCGGCGGCCGCGGCCCTGGGCGGGATCGACGTGCTGGTGAACAACGCCTCCGGCTTCGGCATGAGCGACGACGAGGCCGGCTGGTCCGCCGGCATGCAGGTGGACGTGATGGCGGTGGTGCGCGCGAGCCAGGCCGCCCTGCCCCACCTGGAGGCGGCAGGCGGCGGGGCCATCGTGTCGGTGTCGTCGATCTCGGCGGTGCGCGCCTCCACCCGCTCGGCCCCCTACGCGGCGGTGAAGGCGGCGGTGAACAGCTACACCGCCAGCCAGGCCGCGATGTGGGCGCGCAAAAACATCCGGGTCAATGCGGTGGCCCCCGGCTCCATCGAATTTCCTGGCGGCACCTGGGAGAAGCGCCGCGAGGAGGGCTCGCCTGTGTACGACGCGGTGAAGCGCGCGATCCCGTTCGGGCGGCTGGGGCAGCCGGAGGAAGTGGCCGATGTCGTGCTGTTCCTGGCGTCCCCGATGGCGCGCTGGGTGACCGGGCAGACCATTACCGTTGATGGCGGGCAACTGCTGTTCAGCTGACAGGCCCGCCGGCAGCGACGATCCTTTGTACCAACCCCTGGAATGGCCGACTCTTCCGACCATTCCAGGGGTTGGTACCGCGCGTGGGGATGGCCGGCGGCCGCGCGCAAAACAAAGACTCATGCCGACCCGCGTTGATCCATTCTTCATGGGTCAACACAAAGGCGGCTTGGTGTCAGACCGCGGAGATATGGCAGGCCGTGACCGAGATGGTGATGCTGTCCTGCCCAGCGGGCAGCACGCTGCCCAGCCAGTGCGTGCCGGTGATGGTCACCCGCGTGTATTGGCCGGTGGCGCCGTTGCAGGTTGTCGCCTGCGAGACGGCCACGTCGGCGGCGGAAATGATGCCCGGGAACACCCACTGGCCGGCCAGGTTGACGGCATAGCTGGCGGGCGATGCGCAGGTGGGCGCGCCGAGCGCCACACAGCGCGCGGTGGCATGCGCCGCAGCCTGGAGGCCGCTGCGGGTCCAGCTGAGCAGCCCGGCGCCGACCAGGCCCATCGTGATGGCCATCATCAGCATCCCGGCGACCGCGAACTCGACCGACACCACGCCGCGCCGGTCGCCGGACAAAAAGGTGCCGCGCCTCATCGCACCATCACCGTGGCCGAATGGGTGAGCGTTCGCGCCGCCGGCCCGATCACATTGGGGAACAGGGGCGAATAGCTGTAGGTGCCGGTGACGGTCAGGTAGCGTTGCGCAACCGCCCCGCCGGGACAGGTGGCGGTGCAGGTAACCGCCGCACCCAGGGTCCGCGGCGTGCCGGCGGGGCAATGGCAGGACACGGCACTGGCCGATGCCGTGGCGCCGGCAAGCCAAGAGCTGCGCGTGGCGATCGATTGCAGCGTCGCGGCCACAACCGCGGCGCCCATCCGCGAGGCATAGCCCGCCGCATTGCCGACCCCCGCAGTCAGCTGCGCGTGGCGGCGCAGCATCAGGCTGTAATCCACCACGTTGCCGAGCAGGACGAGCAAGATCGGGAAGGCTATCGCCACTTCCACCGCGGCGGCACCCCGCCGGCCGAGTGCCCCGGTCATCGCACCAGGGCCACGTTCGCCGGCGAGGCGGGCACGCTGGCGACCGCCGCGTTGATGCCGGCCGAGCCTGCGACGTAGATCGTGCTGGCCACCACCCGGAAGTTGGCGCCCGCGGCGGCGTTCATCTGGATGTTGTTCGTCATCTGCAGTTGGCCGCACTTGGCATAGAAGGCCCCGGACATGGTGAGGGTGGAACCGCCGGCCATGGTGTTGGTCGGCGCGGTGCCGTCGGCCTTGCAGGTCTGCCAGAACAGGATGTTGGCGGTCGGGCCGGAAGCAGGCGCCGTGAGGGCGTAGGTGTTGGAAAAGTTGGTCCAGCTGATCGCGCCGGGATTGCCGCCGTTGCGGCCCAGCAGCACGAAGGAAACGCCGGTGGCCGTGGTGATGTTGGAGTTGTTGAAGGTCAGGTTGCCGTTGATCACGTAGTAGACGCCCGGCGCGAGCTGGTCGGCCGTGCCGTTACCGCCGATGGAGGTGTTGCCGCAGAACACGCCGCCATTGGCCGGGCTGAAGCTGCGCGGCGTGGACTGCCAGCTGGTGTAGGCTTTGTTGACCACGTTGGTGGCGGTGGAGGCGACACCGCTGACCGTGCCGGTGATGGGCGGGATGCAGCAGGCGCCGTAGGTGGCGTTGACCGAGCAGTTGGCGGGCTGGACGGGCGAGGGTATCGGGAGCGCGGCGAAGGGGTCGATGGCAGGTGCCGTGCCGGGCGAGATGCAGGAATTGTTCGGGATGGTGGGCGAGACGGTGTTCGAGCCGCTGTTGGACAGGCAGGCCTTGCCAGGGGTGCCGATCGACGAGCCCCTGAGCGTGCCGCTGTTGAGGTAGATCGCGGCGTTTATGCCGTTGCCGGACGAGCTGGAGTTGGCGACGATGGCGCAGCCCGGGTTGTCGATGCGGCCCATGTTGTCGATCCTGATCGCCATGGCCGCGGTGGGGTGCGTGGCGATGACGCAGGCGGCGGAGCCCGTGCCGCCGGCCGGTGGCAGGTTCCAGGCCTCGGCGGTGGCATTGGCGGTGACGGTGCGAGTGGCACCGCCGCCTATCAGCCCGGCAAAGGCCATCGACACCGGCCGGGCGACAGACACGGCGACAGAGATGCGGGAGGGATCGGTCAGGCCGAGCCCGACGGTGACGGTGGCCTGCCCGGCCGAGAGCGTTCGCGAGCCGGCGTTCCAGGTGCGCGTGGCACTGGCGGCGGCACCGTTCATGTCGGCCACGTCGGCGGCGGCGGTGGCGGCGCGCTGGTCATCGACATCGCGGCCATAGGAGATCGCACCGGCCTGGGCACCGAGATCGGCGGCAAGCTGCACGGCCTGGCGCGCGAACATGCCCTGGCTGACGTTGATGGCCACGCCTCCGGCGATCAGGAACAGCGGCACCGCCATGGCAATCCATAGCGCGACGCTGCCTCGCCGGTCGGCGCCCCATCGCAACCGAGGCAGTGCGACAGGGTATCGGATCGGGGAGAGGCTCGCGCTTTGTCCTGGCATCGATAAATGTCCTGTCCTGCGGCCGCCTGGCACGGGAACGAGCGGTGTTCCCTGGATGGTATGCGACGAAATGCCACATATTTCTTACGGACCGGCTACAGAGTCGGCGGCGCCGTCCCTTGGCGCGGCACCGGCGGCCGGCATAGCCTGCCTCCCATGGGCACGCGGCGCACCGACCAGCACGATGGCCCCTCGCGTCTCGCTCGGCTGGGTGCATGGCGGCACGGTAACCGGCCCGCCCGCGCCACGACCCCTCCCGGCGAGTTGGCAAGGCTTGCCACGGGCGAGGCGCTGGACGCGGCGTTGATCTTCTTGCGCACCACGCCGGTGTTCGAGGCAGCCGAGGGTGAACCTGAATGGCCGGCGCGCCACATTCTCGTGGCGACAGGATAACGCCATCTCGATGGGGTGCTGATCCGGTTCTCTGTGGTGAACAAAGGCGCTGTGGGCGCAAAAAGGGAGTAAAAAGACGTTTCTGATATTTAGTTCGAACACTTCCGACAGGCCCCCGTCAAATAGATGAAGTTTTTTTGCTTCTTTTTGTTCACAAAAAGAAGTCTACCTTCCTGTCGTCCCGCACCCAGTTGATCCGCCTCGCGGCAAGGCTATCGCACCGCCCTCGGCTTGGCCTAGGCTGCCTCCATAGAGGGAGGATCGAATGTACATCCTGCAGATCAACTACCGCTTCCAGAACGTGACCGCTGAGGAGTGGGCCCGCCGCTACACTGATGCCACCGGCCAGAAATTCCTCTCGGTTGATGGCCTGGTCTGGAAGATCTGGCTCGACGGCGAGGGCAGCCATGTCGGCGGCATCTATCTGTTCGCCAGCCGCGCCCAGGCCGAGGCCTATCTCGCCGGCCCGATCGTCGCCGCGATGAAGGCCAACCCGAACGTGGCCGATTTGCGCTTCACCCTGTCGGACGTGCGCGAGCGCATGAGTGCGATCACCCACGCGCCGGTGCCGGGCCTCGCCCCGGTGCAGCAGGCGGCGGAGTAGGGCGATGTCGGCCGGTTCGAACGAAAAGAAGACAGGCCTTCGCAAGGGCCTGGCCACCTATGGCGACGCGGAATTCTCCCTGTTCATGCGCCGCGTCTTCATCAAGGCGATGGGCTACACCGACGACGCGCTCGACCGGCCGATCATCGGCATCACCGACACCTACAGCGACTTCAACCCCTGCCACGGCAACGTGCCCGACCTGATCGTGGCGGCCAAGCGCGGCATCATGCTGGCCGGCGGCATGCCCATGGCCTTCCCGACCATTTCGATCCACGAAAGTTTCAGCCACCCCACCAGCATGTTCCTGCGCAACCTGATGGCGCTGGACACCGAGGAGATGGTGCGCGCCCAGCCGATGGACGCCGTGGTGCTGATCGGCGGCTGCGACAAGACCATCCCGGCCCTGCTGATGGGGGCGGCGAGTGCCGACATCCCGGCCATCGTGCTGCCCACCGGCCCGATGCTGGTCGGCCACCACAAGGGCGAGGTGCTGGGCGCCTGCACCGATTGTCGCCGCATGTGGGCCTCCTTCCGCGCCGGCACCATCGACGAGGCGGAGATCGACGCCATCTCTGGCCGCCTCGCCCCTACCAAGGGCACCTGCATGGTGATGGGCACCGCCAGCACCGTCAGCTGCATGACCGAAACTCTCGGCATGTGCCTGCCCGGCGCAGGCTCGGCACCGGCCACCCACGCCGACCGCATCCGCCTCGCCGAAGCCTCCGGGGCCGCGGCCGTGGCGCTGGCGAAATCCGGCCGCAAGCCCAGCGACATCATGACGGCGTCCGCCTTCCGCAACGCCTTCACCGTGCTGCAGGCGATCGGCGGCTCCACCAACGCCGTCATCCATTTCACCGCCGTCGCCGCCCGGCTCGGCATCAGGGTCGACATGGCGGCGTTCGACCGCATGGGCCTCGAAGTCCCGGTGCTGGTCGATCTCAAGCCCAGCGGCGACCACTACATGGAGCATTTCCACTGGGCCGGCGGCGTGCCCAAGCTGCTCAAGGAAATCTCCCGCCATCTCGACCTGACCACCCTGACCGTCACCGGCGGCACCCTGTCCGACTACGCCGCCGGCGCCGAGGACATTCCCGGCCAGACCGTGATCCGATCGGCGTCGAACCCGATCGCCGTCGGCGGCGGCCTCGCCGTGCTGTCGGGAAACCTCGCCCCCGGCGGCGCGCTGATCAAGCGCTCGGCGGCCAGCGAAAAGCTGATGGTCCACGAAGGCCGCGCCGTGGTGTTCGACGGGCTGGAGGACATGGCCGCCCGCCTCGATTCCGACGAGCTCGACGTTCAGGCCGACGACGTGCTGGTCCTGCGCCACGCCGGCCCCAAGGGTGCCCCGGGCATGCCCGAGGCCGGCTACATCCCGATCCCGAAGAAACTCGCCCGCAACGGCGTGAAGGACATGGTGCGCATCAGCGACGCGCGCATGAGCGGCACCGCCTTCGGCACCATCGTGCTGCACATCACGCCGGAATCCGCCGTCGGCGGCCCGCTCGGCCTGGTGCAGAACGGCGACCGCATCCGCCTGGACGCCACCGCCCGACGCATCGACCTGCTGGTGGACGATACCGAACTCGCCCGCCGCCGCGCCGAATGGGTCCCGCCCCCGGCCCATCCCGGCAGCGACCGCGGCTACCTCAAGCTCTACATCGACGAGGTGACCCAGGCCGACCAGGGCTGCGACTTCGCCTTCTGCCTGCCGCCGCACATGCGTTGAATCCCGTTGCACCCCACCCCCGGGACGTTGGTCAAATCGATCACCGCCGGGAGCACATGATGACCACCACCGACCGCGTCCTCGCGCAGGACGAGTTGCGCGCGCTGTCCCTCCGCTCGAACTGGCCCGGCATCATCCGGCTATCGATCCACGTCGCCCTGCTCGCCCTCGCCGGCTGGTGGGTGGCGATGGCAGAGGGCTGGGTGCTGCTGCCCGCCATGCTCGCGCTCGCCCTGGTACAGGCGGCGCTGTTCGCCCCCTCGCATGAGACGATGCACCAGACTGTGTTCACCTCGGCAAAGGCGAACGCCATCGTCGGCTGGATCACCTTCCTGCCGGCATTGCAGTCCAGCCACTTCTACGCGGCGTTCCACTACATCCACCACCGCCACACCAACGTGCCCGGCCAGGACCCGGAGCTAATGCTGCCGGAGCCGCAGACGCTGGGGCAATATGCGCTGCGCATCCTCGGCGCCGGCTATTTCGGCGCCCGCCTCACCATGATCATCGATGCCTGGCGCGGCGACATGGCCGGCCCGAAATACTTCTTCATCAACGACCGCCAGCGCCCCGGCGTGATCCGCAACGGCCTCACCAACACCCGCACCACGCTGACCAACCGCCTCGTACGCCTGCTGATGTGGGACATGCCGTTCCATGCCGAACACCACCTCTACCCGTCGATCCCCTTCCACCGCCTGGCGGACGCCCACGCCCTGCTGCGCGAGAAACTGCGCTTTGTGCAGCCCGGCTATGCGCGGTGGAATGCGGGGTTCGTGCGGGAGTTGAAGGGGAAGCGGTAAGGAAGGAAGCGGTTCTTTTTTGAAAAAAAGAACCAAAAAACTTTGCCCCTTCAGACCCGATCCATCCCGTATGGCACAGCGTAAATGGTAAAAGTCTTTTTGCTTCTTTTTCTTCAGAAAAAGAAGGATCCTTGCTTCCCTCTCCCGGTATCTGGCGCAATCCCTCCGCCAGGGCTATCCAGGCAGGGGGAGAACCGCCATGCCACGCCTGCACTACGCCTGGGTCGTCGCGAGCCTGACCTGCCTGGTGCTCGCCGTCTCCGCCGCCATGCGCGCCGCCCCCGGCGTGCTGCTGTTGCCGTTGCAGGCGGAGTTCGGCTGGAGCACCGGCGGGATCTCGTTCGCCTTCGGGGTGAACCTGCTGCTGTATGGCTTGGTCGGGCCCTTTGCCGTCGCGGTGATGGACCGCTGGGGGGTGCGCCCCACGCTGCTGGGCTCGCTGGCGCTGATCGTGGCCGGGGCGGGGCTGACGCCGTTAATGACCACCCCCTGGCAGCTCACCGTGCTGTGGGGGCTGGTCGCCGGGCTCGGCGGCGGCGTGATCTCGATGGTGCTGGTCCCGGTGGTCGCCGGGCGATGGTTCACCACCCATCGCGGCCTGGTCACCGGCGGGCTGACCGCGGGTGCCGCCGCGGGCACGCTGCTGCTGCTGCCGGTGCTGGCATGGCTGGCGCAGGCGGCGGGATGGCGGGCGATGGTGTTCGCGGTCGCCGGCGCGATCGCCGCCCTGATCCCGCTGATCGCCTGGGGCATGCGCGACCGGCCGGCCGATATCGGGCTGGCCCCCTACGGCGAAACCGGCCCGCCGCATCCGGTGCCGGTACAGGACGGCAACCCCTTCCTGCGCACCCTGCGCGCCCTCGGCGAGGGGCTGCGCGACCGCACTTTCCTGCTGCTGGCGGCCTCCTTCATCATCTGCGGCGCCACCACCAACGGCTTCGTCGGCACCCACCTGATCCCGGCCTGCATCGATGGCGGGCTTTCCCCCGTGGCCAGCGCGGGCGTGATGGCGGTGATGGGCGTGTTCAACGTGATCGGCGCGCTGGCCTCCGGTTGGCTCACCGACCGCTACGATTCGCGGCTGCTGCTCGGCGTGTATTTCGTCACCCGCGCCATCGCCCTGGCCTTCCTGCCGTTCAGCTTCGACAGCCAGGTGGGGTTCTGGATCATCATCGCCATCAATGGGCTGGACTGGGTGGCCACCGTGCCGCCGATGGTGCGGCTGTGCGCGCAGCATTTCGGGCCGGCGCGCGGCGGGCTGATGTATGGCTGGATCAACGCGATCCACCAGGTCGGCAGCGGGCTGGCCGCCTTCCTCGGCGGCGTGCTGCGCGACCATTTGGGCAGCTATCTGCCGATCTTCATCGCCGCCGCGGTGATCTGCCTGGGGGCTGCCCTGCTGGTCAGCATGCTGGGGCGCGCCGACGGAAAGGCAGAAACGGCGCGCGCGTGATGGTGCACCGCACACAAGCCATGGCATAACGCGCGCCGCAACCGCGCCAGGCCCCCTGCCCCATGATCCGCCTCGACAATGTCAGCAAGCAGAACGGGCGCCAGCTCCTGTTCATCGAGGCCTCGGCCGCCCTGCAGCGCGGCGAGAAGATCGGCCTGGTAGGGCCGAACGGGGCCGGCAAGACCACGGTGTTCCGCATGATCACCGGCCAGGAACAGCCGGACGAGGGCCAGGTGCTGGTCGATCGCGGCGTCTCCATCGGGTTCTTCAGCCAGGACGTGGGCGAGATGGCCGGCCGCAGCGCGGTGGCCGAGGTGATGGATGGCGCGGGCGACGTGAGCGGCGTGGCGGCCGAACTGCGCGCGCTGGAGGCCGCGATGGCCGACCCCGACCAGATCGAGCGGATGGACGCGATCATCGAGCGGTTCGGCGAGGTGCAGGGACGGTTCGAGGCGCTGGGCGGCTATGAGTTGGAAAGCAAGGCACGCGAAGTGCTGGCCGGGCTGTCGTTCAGCCAGGAGATGATGGACGGCGACGTCGAGTCACTTTCGGGCGGCTGGAAGATGCGCGTCGCACTCGCGCGCATCCTGCTGATGCGGCCGGACGTGATGCTGCTTGACGAGCCGAGCAACCACCTGGACCTGGAAAGCCTGATCTGGCTGGAGCAGTTCCTGGCCGGCTACGACGGCGCGCTGCTGATGACCTCGCACGACCGCGAGTTCATGAACCGGGTGGTCGGCCGGGTGATCGAGATCGATGGCGGCACGCTGACCACGTTCGCCGGCAACTTCGCCTTCTACGAGCAGCAGCGGGCGCTGAACGAGAAGCAGCAGCAGGCGCAGTTCGAGCGGCAGCAGGCGATGCTGGCCAAGGAGATCAAGTTCATCGAGCGCTTCAAGGCCCGCGCCTCGCACGCCAGCCAGGTGCAGAGCTGGGTGAAGAAGCTCGACAAGATCGAACGGGTGGAACCGCCGAAGCGCCGCCAGACCCTGGCCTTTGATTTCCCCCCCGCCCCGCGCTCGGGCGACGACGTGGTCAGCCTGAAGGGGGTGCACAAACGCTACGGCAACCGGGTGATCTATGATGGGCTCGACCTGCTGGTGCGCCGGCGGGAGCGGTGCTGTGTGCTCGGCGTGAACGGGGCGGGGAAGTCGACGCTGCTGAAGCTGGTCGCCGGCACCACGGCGCCGGATGCCGGCACGGTGGCGCGGGGCGGCAGCGTGAAGCTGGGCTACTTCGCGCAGCACGCCATGGAACTGCTCGACGGCGCCATGACGGTGTTCGAGGCCTTGGAGGCCGATCACCCGCGGGCGCCGCAAAGTGCCTTGCGGGCGCTGGCGGGGTGCTTCGGCTTCCCCGGCGATGACGTGGACAAGAAGTGCCGGGTGCTGTCCGGTGGCGAGAAGGCGCGGCTGGTGATGGCGCTGATGCTGTTCGATCCGCCGAACCTGCTGGTGCTCGACGAGCCGACCAACCACCTGGACATGGCGACCAAGGAGATGCTGATCGCCGCCCTCGCCCAGTATGAGGGCACGATGTTGTTCGTATCGCACGACCGGCATTTCCTGGCCGCGCTGTCGAACCGGGTGCTGGAGCTGACCGAGGACGGGGTGCACCAGTACGATGGCGGGTATTCCGAATACGTCGCGCGCACCGGGCACGAGGCGCCGGGGTTGCATAGCTAGAGATAGGCGATGCCGCGGCCGGCCAGGACGGCGGCCGTCCAGGCGAGCAGGGAGAGGCTGGCCTGGGTTTTGGCGCCCGGGATCACCAGGCCCTCGGCGATCGATCCCTGGAAGCGCCAGTGGAACAGGGCCAGGTTGGCGATGCCGATGGCGATCGCCGCGAGCTTGCCCAGGAAGGCGGGGTTCCAGGCCATCGTGGTGGCCTCGGCGGCGAACAGCACCAGGCCGGTGAGGAGTTGCAGCACGAGGCCGATGGCGGCGATCGGCCAGGCGGCGCGGCCGATGGCGCCGACGAAGCGGCTCGCTCGCAGCACGGCGACGTCGAAGACGGCGATGGCGCCCAGCAGCAGGGCCGCCCCCAGCACGTGCAGCAGATTCGCGGCAGGGTAGAGCTAGGTGGTGCCGCGGGCGGCGACGCCAAGGGCCGAGGCCTCGTAGGCCGCGAGCAGTCCCTGGACCGTCTCCACGCCGCTAGTACATCCCGGCTGAAATATCGACCCCAAGTCCTCGATCACTGTTTGAGCGGTTTGCCCTCGTAAGTCCACTTAAACGGCTTGGCGAGGGTTTCGTTAAAATAGGCAATGAATGCCTCG
>Ga0105050_10009582_pt1 | contig 10809 bp, 26 predicted proteins | sample FRY01_FD_78088 | JGI IMG/M metagenome (GOLD analysis project Ga0105050, IMG submission 78088) | Freshwater microbial communities from Lake Fryxell liftoff mats and glacier meltwater in Antarctica - FRY-01 | ecosystem: Environmental > Aquatic > Freshwater > Ice > Glacier meltwater ... | reverse complement strand
CATATTCATTTAAGAAATCTATAACCTTACCTAATCTATAACCATCAAATAAATATAATATTTCTGAAACTGGATTACTCTGATAATAAACTTCACCATCAAAAAATTCTGGAAAGCTATATAAATCCTTTAAGTAATTATTATAACAATTAAAATAACCACCTACTGATTGTGGACATCCCTCTAATGTAGTCAGTTTGTTAAAATTACAATTAAAATTACCACCTACCTTACCAAATTTTAATGGCAATTTAGTTAATTCTTTATCAAATAAATGGACATCACCATCTACATCTACTGTACCGTCAGAATTTATAGTATAATTTTTAATATAATACCTCTTACAGATAAAAAATATTTTAAAATTCTCAAATAATTTAATCAACCTCATAATTTTTTTAAGTTTGGTATAACTTAAAATATGTTTTATCTAATGGTATTGTTAAGATAAATTTTGCAGGAAATTTATCAATCCTATTTATTAATTCACTCATAGAAAATCCTGATTCGTCTTCTGGATCTGGTCTTAAATTTTCAATTGGGATGTTTAATAACATAATTACAGTATTACAACCCTTTTCTTCTGCGAACCATAATGCATCTTCTGGTTCAGATGATAAATATAAATATTTAGGATTGCCCATATTTCCACCATAGCCATTATTTAATGGTTTCCAACCATTTTCAATTAGATTCTTACCATTAGCCTCACAAGTTCCGTGATATAATGTTAGTGTTCTAAATTGTTTGAACGATTTTACTTTATCTATCATTTTTCGATTTTATTTGAATTATTCTACTAAGGCATTAAGTCGCTTTTTTCAAAGTAATTCTTCAAGCACTTCTATAATTTGAACACTCACAATATAATAAGATTTAACTACTTCACAATTAACTAAATACAACATATTTTTTGATATTTAAAGGTTTATTTAATATACTTATATTATCCCGTAATTTCTTTGTAGTCATTTTGGTAGTGGTGGACACTAAATTTCTTCTCATGTTCTTTTGAATAAGGAACTGCAAAATAATCAAGCCAAGACTCTCTTTCTTCATTATATACTTCTTCTGCCTCTTCGTCAGATTCTATTCCATCTTCTTTCATAATATCAGAAATACTACGGAGTCCATTAGAGCCTGAATATCTTTCATATTCTTCACAAGCAATCTGCCAAGCCCAAAGTTCAGCTTCTTCTTGATTTTCTACTTGGATAACCTCGAAGTTTCTAATACCTCCAAAACCACCAGATAGTCCATATCCAATAATAAATAACCCTTCAAATTTATTTTCTTTTGATAATTCAGTTTCTTCATTAAGAAATTGTCCAAAATTATTAATCTTGTTTATTTGTTCTTTCATTCTTTATATATTAATTATATAAATATACTAATTAATTTATAAAAACCAAAACTCACATAACAATATTCGGATCATATCTTGGTACTACAACTGTTTTTGGCGCATCAGTTGATTTTGAGTTTGAACTTTCCCCACATTTCTTACAGTTCACTTTTGGAATTACATTGTTATAATAGTTGTCATCATCATAACCGCTTCCACTTCTTTCAATATGTCCGCAATGTTCACAGGTTGCATCGTAACTAAAATCTCGTCTACTCCAGTTGTAGGTTTTTGTAATTTTCATTTTATTTAGTCTTTAAAAGTTGGTCCTGAAAATCCATCAATATATAAACACCACATTACGTGAGTTTCTGCTTGCTCTGGTGTTAATCCATTTAATATTTGTTTATCAATCATGGCTTGTCTTATTTTGATTTGTTTGCCTATTTTAGCCTTAAACGCTTTAACTGATAAGCCAGCTTGTTTTGCCATATTTTCTAAACTATATCGTTCAGTTAATGGTATTCTCGGTAAAAATTTTACACCTTTAAATCTTTCAGTCAGTTTCACTCTTGCATCCATTTTTCAATCGTATTTTTCATAAAATTATGTTACAGGAGTATCACAAACAGCTATTATCAGCCGTAAAGATTTTCTACAATTATCTATAACATCCTGTTCAACATGTAAACTGTTAAATGTTATCAATTTATTTATATAATATTTTGATAACTCTTTAAGTCCATCATCAGATATCAAATAATTATATCCAATTCTACCTAATTCATAATCAAAATCGTTATCTCCTTGATTTATTTTTATATACTTTATTAGAAAATCTTTATCAAAGATTCCTTTATTCGGCTTAACCTTATATCTATGAACACCACCATAAACTCCTTCATATATATTTTCAAATAAATCCGGGATACCTCTCATTCCTGTGAAGAAATCAATAATCTCATTACTGTAATTCATATTTTCTTTTTTAATTAATATTTCATTTTAATAACCATCTAGATTGCCATGTTGAATATAATAAAAATCATATTTATTAACAATCATGTTCACCTATCGTTTCAAATGAAACTATGATACCATTCGAGTTATTTATTTCATTTACATCGCTTGAATTAATACCTGCTCTATTCTGCATTGAAACCGCTCTGTTACATTCAAAAGACAGGCGTTTGTTGCCATTAAAATCATCTAATACTTCTAATGGTTCTATACCATTTTCATTAACTAAACATTTTCTTGATAACGACCAAATACAAACTGATGGTGCAGACGATACTATGATTTTGCTTTGTAAAACACCAGCATCTAAATATTTTTTTATTTCTTGTGTAACCTGTTTTTCAGTTAGTTTATGCATTCTTCTTGTAAGAAAAACTTGTGGATCGACATTGTTCATATTATTCATTTTATTTTATTTATTTATTTATTCTTGTCATAAAATTCAAGTAAATGATAAATACACTTCGCGTCACCACTACTACTATAAGCATATTTATTTCTTAAATAGTCAGCCATTTGTTCAAGTGATAATGTATTAAAATCCAAAATGTTTGGTAAATCAATAATATCTTTTTGAATATTGCTGTTAATTGATTGAAAATGAAGACGTAATTTATTTTCCATTTCAGATTCTAATTTCTTAACTTTATCTCTCCAATATTGTGTTACTGTAAATTGCGCACTCCTGACATGATTATAAGGATGAACATGTCCACTCCATCTTAGTTTATATTCTTCTTTTTTTAAAACTTCCTTTGCCTCTTTTAATTTATCTTTCATCATGAATTCTAAATTTTTTCATCATTTCTATTACTTTATATTGCGTATCTTCATCTAGCATTTGCATAACATCATACAATGCTCTACAGCCAGCTCGATTACCAAATCGTGTAAATCTAACTTCTATATCTTCATCTTTATTTTTCAAATCACATGAGAGCTGTGCTTCATGTTTTGATATGAAATTATATATTTCTTCTTTAATATCCATATTAATTTTTTAATCCATTAAACAAGTTTTGAATTTTTATAATTTCATCTTCTTTCCAAGGTCTATTTTTAATACCATCTTCTGATATTGTCAAATAAGAATGATCATATGCTAGTGGCCTTTCAATTAGCCAAGGTGTTATTGATTCACTAACCAGCCATCCATCTTTATTTTTACCAATTGGATTAGTTCCTTTCTTAATTTCTTCACTACCATCTAATGGTAATAAATATCTATCTTCATGTTTTATTATTGTATCTTTAAATAATTCATAAACCAAACCAACATCTTTACCAGTCCAATTTGTAATTTCATCTTGGTATTCATATTTTTTGGTTAAGAAATATGAATTTTCTTTTGTTTCTAAAACATAACTTTGGTGTAGTATTTTTCTACACTCTCTATTATATTCATCAATTACTTTTTGAGTATCACCATTTGTTGGTGCAAAACGGTGCTGGCTAAGTTTGTCTTCACCAACAAATTTTTGGTTATCTAAACAAGCCAATAACATTTCAAATGATTTTTCAGAAATAACTATATTTCCTCCACCATCTTTAATTGCTTCTACTTTCATCATTTATTTATTTTTAATTAACATTTCCTTGTATGCATTTCCAGTATCAAATTGTTGTTCAAATAGTGGATTTGGATAATTTTCTATTTTGATCCAATTATCGTGGTGTTCAAATGTTCTCCATCCGTTTTCTCGAAGTTCTTTTATCATTTTAGTTAATCCACTTCCGATTTTCATATCATAAGGAATTACTACATCACCATTTGGCGTTACTTTTACAATTGTTTCTAATTTCATTTTAGTTTATTTTTCGGTATATAAACGGCACGTCAAAATTTACCTCACCATTTTTTGACATTTCTAAACAATACAATCTTATAAGTTGAATTGATTTAAACACGGTATCATCTTTTTCAAAATAATCTTGTTTATTCAATACAAACATTTTGAATATTAGTTCTCTTATCGTTGAATAAACTCCTACATTAATTAGTAGTTCTTCGGTTGCATCTTTAATATTAAGAGATTCTCCGACTATCACAATAGCCTTTTCTAATTGATTTTTAGATTCTATCATTCTTTAAAAATTTTATTCTTTATTGTTATAAATTTCGTTCTTTAAGAAGTTTTAATGCTTCTTCACACATGATCTTAATAGTTTTAATAATTTCTTTATTTTCGGAATCATATTTTAAAACAGGCCCATTATCGAAGTCATCAATATTAATTTCAATATCCTTTACTTTTACAATTAATTTCATTTTTTTAAATTTTTTGTTTATTAGTTATTTTTTATCATATTGATATTCCAATTGAGTAATATGAAATGCGTATATAAATCCATTTATTTTAGCATCATACATTGTTTCCATACCACCCCATTGTGTTGCTTCTATAATTTCTCCACAATGTTCATTTTGTTTATCTATTACTTTAAATATTGGAAATTTTCCTTTTAAGTCATCCATATAATTAACAGATAGTTTCAATTATAACTATTTTTTCACTATTCACTATTGAATATCCTATTATTTTATGTTTATCCTTTTCAAGATATTCTCCTATTTGCACAGGCTCTATACAACTTGACTCTCTACCTTGATTAGTAGAATATCTTAAGCATCCAATATCATTGATGAAAAAATCAGTAGATTCAATTGGTACTTTTATTGTTATAAATTTTTCCATTTAGTTAGTTGAAGTGGTATCGGTTATATTTGTTAAATTTGAGTTTTCCAATATTTTTGTCTCTAAGGAGTTCTTTAAATTTTCTACCATCAATTTATATAAATTAATAGTATCTTCACTACTAATTTCTTGTCGCCTATTACCTATTTGCATACCATAAGTCAGTATAGCTCCAACCAATGTTTCTAAATTTGTTATACCTTGATGCACATCGCTATAAGCAGTATTTGGTAATGATAAAGTTTCAGGTAATGATAAAGTGTCTCCGCCTGGACCAAATCCCTTAAAATCCTTTTCATACTTAGAAATCTCATCCATATCTTCAAACTCTTCAAAAGTTTCTAAATATTTATCGTATTTTTTTGGTTTAACTTCAATATCCCAATGTTTATTTAAAAATTCAACAATGTCAGTAGCTAATTCTTCAAAATCAGATATATCATTTTTACTAGCTTTATTAATTCTTTCCCTCATTTTATCTATTTTATCGTTTTATTAAATCATATCCAAAGTAAGAAAATTCATTGAAATCCTCATCATTACTCGAATCATATACACACCTAAATTTTAAAACACGACCTCTATAAGGTTGCTCAACTATAAGTGTTATTTCACCAGTCGATTCCCTATTAAAGTCTGTTAACTCTTTCATGTTATTTTCACCTAAATATTTATCATATTCTATATCTGAACAACCAGAATCGAATAAGTGTTTTGTGAACTTTTCATAAGATATATCTGGTAATTGGTATTCATTACCATCATTATCAAATTTAATTTTTATTATATCCATGTGCTTTTTTTATACTTTAAAAAATCTATCTCACTAATTCTATAGATCAATAATGCCTCTTTGAGAGCGAAATAGCCATCTTTAACAGATTTTTCAACAGATCGAGCCCTCATCTCTAACTCTCTAATTTTAGAAGGTGATTCTTGACTAACAGAAGAATCTTCAGTTAATGTACTTTTTGGAACTGGAGGCATTTCTTCATCTATAAATGCAATAAGATATGGATATACTGTTGATATTCCTTTTGTTGACATATCTTCTATAATGCCAATTGTTTGTTGACACATTTGTTCTCCATTATATTCTATTTCAGATCCCCATTGGTGAAAAAATCCCATCCTTTCATCAGTTAAAACTCTTTTACCTGTTGGAGATTGTCCAGGTGATAACCATACTTGATATTTTACTCTTCTCATATTAATAGCTGAAATTAAACTCCTCACGAATTGAAGATACACTTACTCCCTCAATTATAGATACTAAATTTATTAAATTATCTTGAACTGAAATAATTGCTTGTAGTTCAGTAATCATTTTAAGACTTTTAACTCTATCTATAGATAGAAGTTCTTTCTTTAATTGTATAATCTTATTTCTATCTCTTGTAACATTAACCAATAAATATCGGTAATTTACTCTATCTTCTCTATCCATTTTTATCTATTTTTTAAGAAGTCCTCTGTAATTTTTAAATCATATTCATCCCAACTTCCCAATTCATCAAGTAATAAGTTAGCAGATGTTTCTTTACTCTCTAAAAAATCCTCAATAATTTGTAAATGTCTTTTAGTATAATTTCTAATTCCTAACTTTAATAGTAAATCTTTTGAGTCTGTCATATTATTTAATTTCTATGTCTTACAAATATATATTATATATTTTAATTATACAAACTTTATTTAAAATTAGAGTATACTTGTAAGATGTTATTAAATAAGAACTATGAAACTAAATTTAAACAACAAAATATTCGTTGGAAGATACGATAAAAATGGTAAATTGATTATACTTTTAGATGATGATTTTGATATACTATTTTTTAAAAAGTGGCAAGATAAATGTAAGAATGTATCATGTAAAAATGATTATATAAAAGATATTGATTTTGTAAAAGTATCTGAACGTGGTGTTTTAAAAAGTTGCTTTCCAATATTAAGTAGGAATGAAGATTTCGTTGAATTAATATATGATTTATACGATGTATATGAATAAAGAATTAGGAGTTTATCCTTACCTGCATTGGAGCGTCTCATACCCCAGTGTGTCTTTCTATAAAACACTGCTTGATAAATCTATCTCTAAAAAAAAGATGGAAAGTTTCACTGCGAAGATAAAGATTATATTAGATAATATTGAAACACATGGTAGAATTTAAAATACTAAAATTTTATAAGTAATGGAAATAATCTTTTTAGGTGAGAAAATAGACACCAAAGAAATCAAAGCTATATGGGAAATTGAAAAAGAAAAGAAAATGTTTCTTAATCGTGAAGCTGGTTTTGTCATAGACTATATGGACGGTTCAACTAAAGTTTTCAAGGAAAATATACCTTATGAAAGTTATCCAAGCGAGATAGCTTTTAAGAAACAAAAATGGTCAAAGCTACAAAAAGAAATTACTGAACAATGGGAAACCACCAACAAATTTTTTTCTACTGAAGATGTTAATAAGATACTTGATGAGTACAAGTTGAATGTCAATTAAAATATAATAGTTTAACTTTGCCCGATGCAAGAGAGTGGTTTTCGAAAAGAAATTTAGTAAACAATATTAATTAGCCAAAATTTTCACTACAGAGAAGATTGTAGTTCGACTCTGTAATGAAAATTTCAGATATATTATTTATGAAACAGTTAAATTATTTATTTTTTCTTTCTAGCTTCAATTGCTTTTCTTAAACCTTCTGGCAATTTCTTTTGTGCCGCTGTTAAGCCTTTAGAATCTTTTTCTTTAGAATCTTTTTCTTTAGAATCTTTTTCATCTTTATTTTTGGATCCTTTTTTCAAAAAATCTGGCTTTTCTTTTTTCTTAGATTTTTTATATGAATTTCTTTCTTCAAATTTCATTATATGAGATCCTTCTGTTTCTTCTGTTTCTTCTGAGAACTCTGAATTTTGATCTCGTGAAAAATCATCTTCGTTTTCTTCATCCCAATTCTCATTTTCATCATCCTCTTCCCACTCCATATATTCATCATTCCAATTATCATCATCATTTCCTAAGTCATGATCATATTCACTGATTTCATAATCTTCCTCTTCCTCTTCTTCCTCACATGGCTCACAATCACCATCATCATCAGGCATAATTTCTTCCATATTATTTGGAAAGTTATCATTTTCTCTATCTGTATCTGTATATTCAGATGGGAAATTTTCGAATTTTTTTAAATGTTTCATAAAGTTATATTAATTTTTTATTTAAACTTATAATGTTATATATTAAGTTTAAATATGGTATTTATTATTTTTAAAATAATAACAATATATTTTAATATATATGTTTATGATTAAGAATTATAGTTTATCCAATAATCCGGTGGAGAATGATCCACTATCTAAAAATATTTATAGAAGAAGAAGTAAATTATATGATAGTATAATTTTATTATCAAAACAAAATGTAAACGATGGAATTGCCGGTGAAAATATAGTTAGAATATTATTTGATGGAGTTAACTTAAATCACTTATCTAAAAACCATCCTCATGTTGATATAGCAATTATAAATGGTATAGATGGGGTTGTTATTGAGGATGAAATTATATCAGTTAAATCATCATTAAAACTTAATTCATCAATATCATCAGTTATCAGTGATACTAAATCAATAAAATTAGAATCTCTATTTAGTTATGTTTTATTTTCTAATTTTAACTTTAATTTAACTTATGAGTCTCTTTTCTTTAGATCAAAATCTATTTTAAATAAGTCTATAATTAGTATTAGAGAAGGCACTGGAACTGAAAAAAATTATAAAGCTGCTATAAATATTACGTTTTATTATTTGATGTTTAAGAATTCTAAAGATCAAGAAGCTAATTTTGCAGAAGATATTGAAAGATTATCATTATCTAATGAAGAAGTTGATTATGACCTTATGAATGGTAAATACTCTTTATATTCAGCAATGGTTGAATCAAAAATAAATAGGTTAGATTCGCCAATATCACTAGCTGGATTATATCTTGATAAAAATCGTGATAATTTAACATGTATTCTTAAAAAAACAAATACTATACCAATAAATACTTATTGGTATAAGTTATTAGAAATATGGATAGATAATAAATTTTTTGATACAAAAACTACTAAATACTTATCAATAAAGCATGTAAAAAAGTTATTTAATATAACAGACTTTCCAATAGAAATAAGAATATCTATTGGTGACTACACACCACCTGTACGAGATAAAACACGACATTCTGAAGATAGAATAAATGGTATTGCTAGAAAAAGAGGTATTAAAAAGACTAATAAACTTTATGTAGCTACTAAATTTAGAGATGCAGACTTTAAGAATAAAGAGATTGAAGTGAATGATTTTTTTAAAAAAACTATAGACATTCTTGAGAAAGAACCTAGACTTATACTAAACTTTAGTACATTCTTAAAAACATTAGTATAATTATTCTTTATTGTATTAATTTAAATCTACTTACACTATTATTATTATGATTTGTAACCATATCAAACCAAATATTTAATGGTCTAGCATAAACTGAACCAAAGTGAATAGATTTATATATGACAAGAGTCTCATCAGTTTCAGTATGCTTGCAAAGAGTGAGAACCGTATATTTACCTCCTTTATAATGTTTATAAGTTTTATTGATTTCTGGATAATTCAATGCCGATTTTTATTGAATTATATTATAGATTGCCTTATTTGTTTATTTTTGATTTGAGTACTTCAAGACTATTCAGAATAATTGTTCTTGTTGGTTCAAGATCTAATCTATTCAAATAGAAATCTGCAACCTCTTGTTCTAGTTTTACAGCTTTCTTATAGTAATCATTTTTAGTCTGTATATCGCCTATTATATCAGCTTGTTTAGCTAAAAATGAGAAATTCATTGCTTTTCTATGTTTATCTATAAGTTTCATAAGGTATTTTTTACAAATATAAACAATCTTTATAAATATCCTACATTTAATTTTGAATATTTTCAAAATATATATATAAGATATATGAAATGGATTAAATTATATGAATCATTTGAAGATATCGATTCTATTTGTAAAAAGTATGGTATTGAGAATTATACTATAAATTCGGATGGTACGGTAGATATATATGATCGTTATGTTAATTTATATCGTAAAGGATTAACTAAATTACCATTAAAATTTGGTAAAGTGAGTAATGATTTTACTTGTCATTATAATAACTTAATATCATTAGAGGGATGCCCACAATCAATAGGTGGTGATTTTTCTTGTGTGAGCAATAACTTAACTACATTAGAGGGATGTCCGAAGTCAGTAGGTGGTTATTTTTCTTGTACTAAAAATTTCTTAACTACATTAGAGGGTAGTCCACAATCAATAGGTGACCATTTTGATTGTATGGATAATAAATTAATTTCATTAGAGGGTTGTCCACAATCAGTAGGTAGTGATTTTAATTGTAGCTATAATCACTTAACTACATTAGAGGGATGTCTACAATCAGTACGTGATTTTAATTGTGGTAATAATTACTTAACTACATTAGAGGGATGTCCAAAATCAGTAGGTGGTTATTTTCATTTTATGAATAATCAATTAAAGGATTTATATGGCTTTCCAGAATTTTTTAATGGTAATATTGATTATGATAGTAATCCAGTTTCAGAGATATTAGATTTATTTAATACTAATAGATTGGGAAAAGTTATAGATTTATTAAATGAATATGGAGTAATACAACAAGATGGTAAAGTAGTTATATTAGATAGATTAGAAGAAGT
>Ga0105050_10009578_pt1 | contig 10812 bp, 5 predicted proteins | sample FRY01_FD_78088 | JGI IMG/M metagenome (GOLD analysis project Ga0105050, IMG submission 78088) | Freshwater microbial communities from Lake Fryxell liftoff mats and glacier meltwater in Antarctica - FRY-01 | ecosystem: Environmental > Aquatic > Freshwater > Ice > Glacier meltwater ... | reverse complement strand
GTCCCCGCGGAATGACACTCGTCGGCGCCCCCTTGCCGTCAGCAAGGTACTTCTTCACATAGATGTTCCATCGGGCTTGCTTACCGGTCTCATCTACAAAGGGACCTGTACTGGTCTCCTTGAATGTGATCGTCCCAGCCGCCATCTCCTGCTCGAACCGAGGCTGTATAAACCTATAAATGTATCCCTTCTTCGGGCGTATGACCTGCCCATCGGGAGCCGTGATTGGGTAGATCTGATTCGGATTTGTGGAACTGTTCTTCCACGCAAAGTCCTTGTCACGATACCGTCCCTTGCTATCCGACAGTTTGTACTGGCTTACTGCCTCTGGCGACAGAGATGCCCAAAACATATCTGTCTCATTCGTATCTCGCACGTAGCACAGGACATATTGATGGCTTACGTTAACGTATTTGGCCCGGATACCTCCACCAGTGCTCGAGTGCCATATGAACTGCGTGACAAAGTTCTTCTCGCCGAATACCTCGTCTGCAATCTTCCGGAGATGCGCGACCTCCGAGTCATCAATAGAGACGAAGACTACGCCGTCCTTGGTGAGCAGATTTCGGGCGAGCTTTAGGCGAGGGTACATCATGTTCAACCAGTTGGAGTGATAGCGCCCCTCCGACTCACTGTTGGTCGAGACCTTCTTCCCGTCCTCGTTGATCTGCTTTGTCCACTCTAGGTAAGTTTCCAGCCCCTCCTTGTAGTTGTCGGGGTAGATGAAGTCCTTGCCGGTATTGTACGGAGGGTCGATATAGATCATCTTCACCTTGCCGTGGTAGTGCTTTTGGAGGATCTTCAGAACTTCAAGATTGTCACCCTCAATGAAAACGTTCTTCGTACTGTCCCAGTGCTTGCTATTGCCCTTATCTGGACGGAGCGTGGCAGTTGTTGGTTCTTGCGCCGCACGAAGCGCGCGCTTCTTGCCTGGCCACAACAAGCCGAATCGCTCACTAGCATCGGCCACATCTCGATCCAGTAGGTCCGCAAGCTTGGCAATATCGACTTTGCCATCAGCGATGGCCTCGGGTACCAGCTCCTGTAGCTTTCGCGCCAGTTCCGTTTGCAGGTCTGGGGTAGTACTCGGGATGTCGTTGATGTCGTCGCTCATTCAGGGTTCCTCGTTGAAGTGTTCTTTGGGCTAATTGTACCAAGATCATGCGATAATGATAAGGCTTTAGTCACGCGTTGATCCGCCAATGAATAGAGAATAGATCCTCAGTCTCATGCTTGCCTTTGAGCGATTGCTCGATCAGGTCAAGGTACTTATCGGTTTCCTCACGAAGCTTGATGCGCTCACCGCGAGCCCGGTCGTCCTCATCCTCAGCCTTCTGTGCCCAGCGCCGAGCTTCCTTCTTGTGCCGCAGTTGCTCCATCGGGTCGTCGGTCAGCCGCGCCGCCTTGCGGCTCTCCTTCTCCTTCTGGCGGTAGTCCCGGATCAGCCCCTCGGATTCGGCCTTGCGGTCGAGGGTGTTTCGGTAGAGCAACTCCTCCTGCTGGTCGTAGTAGCGAGCGTTCCGAGCCTGCACTTCCTTCTCAAACTCCTCCCGCAAGGCATCAAGGTGTGGCCTGAAGGCTGACTCATCGATCGTGACCGCATCGTCAGAGACGTTCGTACACGCCAGGTCCATCAAGTCGGCCACGTACTCGTGGTCGAGCCACTGGCCATTGTCGGTCAGCAGTCCGGCGAGTGCGTAGGACTCAGAGATGTTCTCGGTGCCAGCCTTCATGCGGAAGGTGACAACCTTGCTGATCATCTGGCCGCTCTGACCTTCTAGCGCCTTGATCGCAGTACTGGCCCGCTCCGACTGCCCGAGGCTAAAGGTCAGCTCACGAGATGGTGTCTCGGCTTCCTTGGAAGCAGCGACGACGTACTCAGCCAGTGTGCTCGCGAAGCGGTACTGGTGCGCATGCTCCTGAGGGTGGGACTTGAAGTAGTACCGACCAGTCTTGGCTTTTGGAACAGGCGCCGTGTGCAAATCAAACAGGCGACCGTCGCCCTCAAAGGTGGCAAGGTCATCGAGTTGGTACCTGGTGACGGCAAGCAGGAGGCGCTCAAACTTGTTGAGTATCTCACCAGACTGGGCGTCGTAGGACTTCAGGCGGTCCTGGACATTGGGGTCAAGGTTGTCGAAGACCTTGGCCTTCGCGCTGGCCATCTCTTGGGAGATCTCGCCCTTGAACTGCCGCTCCAGGTCGTTGAAGGCCGACTCAATGTCACTAGCCGTCTTGCAGCGGTTAAGGATGCCGCTGATGGTCTTCTCGAAGTCCAGCCCATCCTCGATAGTGCCGAGGACTTCGTCGCTGGCGCCGAATACACCCTTGAACAGGTGGAACTTGTTCTCTAGTAGCTCAAGGATGCGCTGCTCTGCGAGGTTGCCTTTGTTGGAGAAGTTCACTACAACGACGTTGTGCTTCTGACCGTAGCGATGGGCGCGGCCGATGCGCTGCTCCACCCGCTGGGGGTTCCATGGCAGGTCATAGTTGACGACCATCGAGCAGAACTGCAGGTTGATGCCCTCCGAGGCTGCCTCGGTGGCGATCATGATCGTGCCCTCGTCACGGAAGTAGTCGACAAGGGCCTTTCGGCGGTCGGCCGCCAGGATGCCGGTGATGAGGTCGCTGCCCTTGTTGCGCTCCAGCCACTCCCGATAGATCGAAGTGGACTGCGGAGAGTCGTTCTGGCCGTTGAATAACAGCAGGCCGTCGCCGCGACCGGCCTCAGCCAGCGACCGGGCGATGTAGTCCTGCGTCACGGTGGAGTCAGTAAAGACGATTGCCTTCTCTGGTGCTCCCAGCTCGCGCAGCCGCTCAAAGCCCATGTCGATGGCGTGGTTGAGCTGCACGGCCTTCTCGTTGACGGTGATCGAGCGGGCCAGCGCGGCGTACTCACGCAGTTCGCGAATCTCATCCTTCATTGGTTCAAGATCGCCTAGGACCACATCGGCGGCCTCGGCTCCGGGTTCCTCGTCGAGTTCCTCTGACTCCTCATCCGTGAGGTCGGCGTCGATGATGAAGCTGTCGGCTTCGGCCGAGCGCCGGCCTTCGCTGAGCTCTCGCTCCAAGCGCCCCGCCACCCGCTCAAGGGTGCTGGCAATGGCGTAGGTCGATGAGCCCAGCCGCTTGCGCATAATTAGTGCGCTTAGATGGCGTGTAGAGTTCGAGAACGCGTACAAGTCCTCGCGCTGGAGGTAAGCATTGACCAGCTCGTAGAGACGCTGTTCGTCCGGCGATGGCTCGAAGCCGACGGTGAGCGGGAGGCGCTCAGTGAAGCGGATGTACTTGTCGGCGTCTCGGCGCAAGGTGCGCTTGCTGATTTGGGCTACACGGTCCCCGAGATCATCGAACGCGGCCGGTTCCCGGTTCTTGATGTACCGTTCGCGGAACGCATCTAGTGAATAGAAGTAGCCAGGGTCAAAGATCGAGACCAAGCCATACAGCTCCTCGAGCTTGTTCTGCAACGGCGTCGCAGTGAGCAACACTGTCTTGTAAGAGCCCTCTACGATTCGGGCGACAGCGCCTGCGACTTTCGTTTTACCGCTCCAGTGGTTACGCAAGCGGTGCGCCTCGTCGGCAACCACTAGGTCCCAGGGCCGGATCAGCGAGATTTCGTGGCGCTGGGCGAACTCGTAGGAGCAGATAAGCACCTCGGTCGTGTGGCCCGCTCCAAGCAAACGATCCTTGGACTTCGCATCGAGTAATGACGATGAAATTAGGAACTTCTCATGGAGCTCCTGCTGCCATTGCTGCCGAAGGCTGGACGGGGCGATAATCAAAATATTCCGCCTGCGCTCTGCCCAGTACTGGGTAATGACGATGCCTGCCTCGATGGTCTTACCGAGGCCTACTTCATCAGCCATAATTACGCCTTTAAGAAACGGCGTCTGCAGCGCGAACAGTGCAGCATCAATCTGGTGAGGCTTTGGTTCAACCTGAGCATCAAATAGCAAACCGGCCAAATGTCCGACATGGTCATTTGCATAACTACGCGTCAATTCGTACGCGTAATACTTTGCTTGATATCTAGAAAGTTTTGCCATGTATTGACAACAATTGTACTTGGTAAAGCCCGAGTATCAGAGGGTACAGCGCGAGATTCCATTGCTGGTCTTCCATAATGCCCCAAGCGTCCGTCTGTCCCGCTCTGAAGTGGCGATCGGTCGGGTGAGCCGACCTTGGCTGACTCCGTTCGTCATCCGCAACTCTGGGTTCCCACCTCCTCTCGGCCTCTTCGGTCACCTAGCCGGTAAAAGCCAGAGTCAGTCAGCAATTCGATAATGAATTACCGATGTCTGGGGCAAGGGCTAGTTGCGCATTAGGTCTTAACCCGCCCATCTGCATTGCTCACAGGGTTGCTGCCTGCTCTTCGCCTGGATTAGGTCGCTCACAGGGTTCACCGCAGTCAGCCGCTTTCTGCAAGACTGAACCTCTGGTGAATGAGGAAATTGGGTCGGCACCTACCGACGACGAAAGCCAAATCAAGGCACAGGGCTTTGATCTTGTGCCGTGGCAGCGCCAGGCAGTGGACAAGTGGGTCAAGGGCTCCGACAGCCCTTACTCAGGAGTTTTAGAGGTCTTCACTGGCGGCGGCAAGACCCTCTTAGCCATCACAGCAATGGCCGAGGTGTCAGCGATAGCTCCCGGTCTAAAGGTTTGTGTGGTTGTCCCAACTGAGGCACTCGCCCGGCAGTGGCGGGAGAATATTGAGCGGTTCACCAACCTCGATGCTCAGGACATCGGGCTGATGGGTGCTGGAGGGCGAGCCACTCCGGCAAAGGTGCGCGTGCTCGTTGCTGTACTTAACACTGCGGCTAAAAAGCTGCCGAAGCTAGTCGCCGATCTGTCACAGTTGGACTCAGAACAGGGCTCGCTCAATCCACCCGAACCTGCGCCGTTCATGCTGGTGGTAGATGAGTGTCACCGAGCTGGAGCGCCATCGTTCTCGAAAGTGCTCGACACTCCGGCGCAGTTCCGGTTGGGCCTGTCGGCCACTCCTGACCGTGAGGAGTTCGACCAGAACGGCGAGCCGCTGATGTTTGATGAGCAGCGCGTCGGCAAGGCGCTAGGTGGCGTGGTCTACCGGTTCTCCCTGAAGGACGCCCGTGAGATTGGCTGGCTACCCGAGTACACGATCCACCACCACGGAATCACGCTCCATGAGGAGGAGCGCAACCAGTACGAGAAGCTCAGCCGTCGTGCCGATGACATGGCCGAAAACCTGCGGCAAGCTGGAGTTGCCTCATCTCGCGCCTTTTCCATGCAGCGCCAGCAAGGTGAACTCGGCGACTTGGCTCGGGCGTATGTGGCGGCGACCGCTCGCCGAAAAGACTTTCTGTACCGTGCCAAGGATCGATCGCGGGTAGCAGCCAAAATCGTGGAGAAGGCAATGGAGTCGGGCGAGCGTCGTGCGCTGCTCTTTCACGAGCGCGTGGCCGAGGCTGAGTCCCTGCACTCGCAGTTGTCGGCGTTGCTCCCCGATATTCCAATGTCGCTGGAGCACTCGCAGCTACCCGAAGGCGAGCGGAAGTCGGCGCTTGCGCGATTCCGGACTGGCGAGGCACCGGTGCTGGTGTCAGTAAAGTCACTGATTGAGGGCATTGATGTGCCCGAGGCCGACTTGGGTGTGTCGGTGGCCTCCTCCTCGAGTGTCCGGCAAAGGATTCAGGCGCTGGGCCGTGTATTGCGTCGGACCTTCGATGAGGAAGCTTCCAAGCCCAAAGTCGCCGAGATGCATGTGCTATACGTGCATAAAACCGTCGACGAACTCATCTACGCCAAGGAAGACTGGGGAGACCTCACCGGCGACGCTCAGAATTTCTACTGGCTCTGGCCTAATGACCCAGAGGCCGACCGGATTTCGCAGGACGGGCCCCCAGCGACGCCGCGCCCCACCGAGCAGCAGGAGTGGGAACGGCTTGGGCAGCAAGTACCGGTGAGTCCAGTGAAGTGGGAGGCCGCATTTGTTGGACAGGAGTACAGCGCCGACACGCTCGGCAACGTGCACAACATGCACAAGGTACTTATCGCCAACCCGCAAGCTGCGGACGCGATGGTGGCCGCCGTTCGAGGACGGCCGGGCGGGAAGTTTCGCGTAACTCCAGGTCACCGGCTGGTGCTTGTGGCGCAAGAACCCAAGCAAGGCGGCGGCATCTATCTGGCGGGCCAACTTTCTGATTCGTTCATTGCGAAGGAGCAGCCCGAGCCGCTGGCAGCAAAGGAGCTTGACGTTGCCTCGTTGAAGCCTGGCGACCCATACCTAGGTCCGGCGGACGCCGAGGGAGGCTCATTCAAGGCTGGCCAGCGCGGCGGTGGTGTCATTGAGTTGAAGGAGCACAAGGAGACCCTTACGGCGCTGACCTCGAGTGAGGCCCAGCCCGAGCTGGCCGCTAATGCGGTACGCCTGCTCGAGGCGTGGAAGACTCTGAGGGGTAAGGGGTTAACGTTCAAGATAAACGGACTGGGTCATGCTTGGTACGAGGCGGAAGGGGAACGCCGTTTCCTTGCTGCTGTGCCGGGCGGGTTTGCTTGGCCCGTTTAGTCAGCAAGAATAGCTCTAAAAATGAAGACGGGGCATGCCCCAAACCCTACAGAGAGGAGAGGATCTGTGGCTGTTCTGTATCCAGGGAACATCCCTTCAAACGTCGGCAAGGACGCTAAATACTCGGTGGTCAGCGGGGCGGACGGGTATGAGATTCGACTCACCTACCGAGTGAGTAATCGCGAGCGGGCGCTCCTCACCACCGACGCTCATCCTGAGCTTGTTGAAATGGTGAATGCCGTCAAGAACGAGGTCAATCTTGTTCCCGGCGGTGCTTTCTACATCAACGAATACCTTGATGTGCTCGTACCGTGCACAGATCGCGAGTGCTACTTCGCCGGCAACTACCGGCACACGCTCGAGTTTGATTTCGACGGCCAGAAGGTCAGCCCCAAGGCCCCTGATGGCCTCCAGCCCGGTGATGAATGGCCCGGTCCCCGCGTTGGGATTCGCTTTAAGATTAAGGCGGGCGCCCGAGACATTGCCTACCTGAGAAAGGCCGGAGGACGCGAGACCGAGGTGTGCCTCTCCGAAGTGCACGGGCCGAAGGTTGCAGCCGAGTTGGCCCGCAGACTGGCGATACATAAGGGCGAATCTGGCGGTCGGATCTACCTCAACGAGGCATTTGAGTTCTTTGGGCCGCCGTCGACTCCTGGTGATCCGTTTGTCTACATGGGCTCGCTAGGTGACGACCTTTGGTTCCCGCCGCCTGCCGTTAACCGCTCGTGAGCGAGCCATCTACCGTCTGGTCGGCGCTGCTGGTCGACGGAATCGCTCCGCCCTCCACGGGGTTAGTTGCTGACGAGCTTCAGGACGGTTCTGGTTGGACCGTGTTTGTCCATGAGGACTTCTTCCACTGGCTGCACGACGACCATCAAGACGTTGCGCTGCGCAAGCGGGCCAGGTATTGCCTGACTGAGTTGCTCTCCACAGGCACATGCGCACGCCGGAAGCATGTACGCGGCGCCGCCGAGGGCTGGGTCCGGACCCAGCTCGGCGGAACTGGCGGCAGTCATTACTATTTGTGGTGGGCCTACTCCGGCTATCCGGCCGTCGAAGGCTCAGACCTTCCCGATAAGTCGGTGCTCGTCCGGATCGTCCGGCACCACGACGACACCGATCAGCCACTCAACCCCGGGTCGATGGGCGACTGGGACATCCTGACGCCGCGAGATATCGCCACCGCCGACGACTCCGAGCTCACCGAGCAACAGCAGCAGATCGTTGCGCTCGACGCAAAGCCGGTCCGGATAGTTAAAGGGTTCCCTGGGAGTGGGAAGACCACGTCGCTCCACAAGGCGGCATCAAGTATCTGGGGAGACAAGGCGCTCTACTTGACCTTCAGCTCTGCGCTCGCGTCCGATGCAGCGAGCTACTTCGCCGCATTCGCGGCTGCCGGGACCACGGTCGACAGCATGACCTTCGGCGACCTTATGGTTGCGCTCGGCGACGACGGCTCAGGAGTAAAGGAGCCGATCCCAATGGCCCAGCTCATCCAGCGGTTTGAGGAGCGTACCCGTGCCTTCCGGCCACAACTCGGAAAGTGGCAGCGTCGTTCGGACGAGCTGTACGCCGAGCTCCACGCGTACGCGTTTGGCATGGCTGTCCCGCTTGAGTTCCGCAGTGTCCCTGCGTCGAAGAAGCGCCACATCGGTCGCGATGCCTATGTGGAGCTCAGGAAGAGTGCGCTCAGTAAGAAGGTCGCAGGGCACGCAGTAGAGGCAGCGAAATATTTGGAGGACAGGGGACTCGTGGACGAGCTGTTCCCCTCGGTCTCAGCGGCCAGACGGCTCCTCGACAACTCAGTGGTCGACCTCCCGGATGAGTTCGTCGGGTACTCCGCCGTGATGATCGACGAGGTGCAGGACCTCACCGTTGTAGAAGCGATGTTCGTTATGTCGGTGGTCGGGCGTATCGGAAGGCAGTCAGGGCAGATGCCGCACCTCTTCGTTGCTGGCGATGAGTCGCAGACGGTGCGTCCAGCGGCGTTCTCTTGGGGCTGGTTGGGTGACGTCCTGACCGCAATGCTCGGCGCGGTCGCCCGTGAGCGTGATGAGATCACGCTCACGGCGAATATGCGGTCGCCCCAGTCGGTCGCAAAGCTCATCGAAGCCACCCGTTCGCACTACAAGATGCTTGATAGAGAGGAGCGTCCTGGCGACTTTGCTTCAGTTGAAGCCGACCAGGAGCGAGAAGGAAAAGTCCTTTACTGCCACGCGCCCATGGGTGACTCTTGGGACCGGGTTGTTGAGCTTTTCGGAGGCCAGCTGTCTGCGCAGCTCGTCGTACCCGGCATGACGGTCCCTGCAGAGCTGGTCGACCCCAGAGCACAGGTTGCGACAGCCGACCAGGTCAAGGGGCTGGGCTACGACCTAGTGGGAGTGGTCGATGCTGGCGAGCGCCAAGTCGAACTGCTCGAGCTGGCAGAACGTGTCAAGGAGGAGGACGACCGCATGTCGGGTTCGCTCGGCCGGTTGAAGGCCGACCAGTTCCGCGTAGCGGTCTCCCGTTCGCAGGAGAACCTTGTGCTGCTCGACCGCGGTCCGACCGACCTGAGTGACGCGATCAGGGACCTTGTGGCTCACGTCGATCCCGATCTTGTCGTCCGAGTCGACGTGGACGAACTCGCTGCTCATCTTGAGGAAGAAGCTGCGGCGGTTGACCTAGTTGAGGGTCATCTGTCTGAGGCGAAGTCCGGGCTAAGCATGGACCCCGTGTTTGCTCTCGGCAAGGCCCGCAGCGCAGTGGACCTGCTTCCTAAAGCCCACCGCGAAGGTTCAGTGCCGCAGCCGCTTGTAGAAGATGTATTCCGGGTCGCCGGTGTTGCGGCGCGCCAGGCTGCCAGCGTCTCCCGACACCTTGGCGACGCTAGAGAGGCGGAGGCCCGTCAGGCCGAGGCGGAGAAGTACTTTGAGGACGGTGGGTTCGGGGATCACTACCGAACCCTGAGCGAACTGAACAAAGCAGTCGAATCCAATGCGGGGTCGGCTGACCCGAGAGTCATCCTGTCCGCTGCAGGAAGCTACGACGGTATCAGTGTGCACCTGCCCCAGCTCGCAACCGAGGTGTTCAACAGCCTTGGGGATTGGCTTGGCGAAGTCTCGAAAGTCGGCTATTCGACCGACTACGAACTCTTGGCTTCAATCGCAGCCTCATCGTTGGCGGCTGAAGTATTTGAGGAGCGCCAGGCGGGTACCGCCAGACTCCACGAGCAGGCACTGCGACGGACCGCCGAGCTTGCGGTTGACCGCAACGACTTTGAGGGCGCCCTCACTTGTCTGGAGTCTATTGAGGACGCTGACGTGGACCTAGTGGCCCAGTGCTACGAGGGCGCCGGTCTGTGGGTCGAGGCTGTGGGGCATTTTGAGGTCAACGGCCGTCCGCTTGACGCGCTGCGCTGCGCCAGGGAAGCAGCCGATTTCACTAAGGCGCTTGAGCTGGCGCACATCGTGGCGCCTGAGCAGGTCGGACGCATCCGCTGGTCTCAGCGCCTAGTCGAGATGGTCGCTCCCGAGCTGACCGACCGGGGAGCGCCGTTGTCTTTGGCAGAGCGGCGTGAACTCCTGAAAGTCTTAGACCAAGGACTTCTTCGCGCAACAGGGTCAGTCCCAGGTGAGGATGACCCGGTCGACACGATGTGGGACGAGTCGACTGTGATCGTGCCTGCCGAGAGCGACTTCTCCGAACCGCTCGACAATTTTGCCCCGCCAGTGTTCGCAGGGATCAAGTCTGTGAAGGACTTCTCGGACGAACCAGTGACCGCAGCCGTAGACGAGCTCCCAAAGGTTGACGTAGATATTCCAGCGGCGGACACGCGTGGGTCTGAGGAAGTCGATCCAGTAACTCCAATTGTGGACGGCTTCATCTCGCTCACAGCACTCGGAGCTGAGGTCGGCCAGGGCCACGAAGACCTCGTCGCTCTATGCACCAAGCTCGGTATTGCGCTGCTTCCAGGCAACGCAACCGTGACAGACGCGCAGGCCGATCGGATCAGGGGACGCGTAGCCCGAGAAAATAGGGGCTAGATATGGCCACCGCTGAAACAATTGCTCAACGGCTTGACGAGAGCCTTAAGGTCGAGGGCATTGACCGTCTCGTCGCCGCCTACTTCGCTTGGGGAGATTCGCCGTTCGCAGGCAAGACGCTTAAGCCGCTTGAGCCGTTTTACTGAGGGCTGCTACTGTCAATTTCGGAGGGGAGTTCGACGTGGCCGCAGGCGAGTCCGCAGCAGAACATGCGCGTCGTGCGACAGACGCGGCCGCAAGGCTGCG
>Ga0105050_10009576_pt1 | contig 10813 bp, 6 predicted proteins | sample FRY01_FD_78088 | JGI IMG/M metagenome (GOLD analysis project Ga0105050, IMG submission 78088) | Freshwater microbial communities from Lake Fryxell liftoff mats and glacier meltwater in Antarctica - FRY-01 | ecosystem: Environmental > Aquatic > Freshwater > Ice > Glacier meltwater ... | reverse complement strand
GCACGCGGTCAGGATGTACGCGTTGAATATGCAATGCGTTACGGTAATCCGGCTCTGCCAGTCATACTCGACAAGCTGAAAGACGAGGGCTGCGATCGCATCCTGATACTGCCGGCTTATCCGCAATATTCCGGCACCACCACCGCCTCTGTTTTTGATACCATTTTTGAGCACTACACCTTGGTGCGCAATGTGCCTGAACTCAGGCTAATTAAGCATTATCACGACAGCCCTGCTTATATTGCCGCACTGGCCGAATCGGTGCGTGCGCACTGGCAGGAGCATGGCCGCCCCGATAAACTGGTGATGAGTTTTCATGGCGTGCCAAAGCGTACCTTAATGTTGGGAGATCCCTACCACTGCGAGTGCTACAAGACGGCGCGCCTGCTAACCACCGCGCTCGGTCTGGGAAAAGAGGATTACCTCGTTACCTTCCAGTCCCGTTTTGGCAAGGCCGAATGGCTGCAGCCCTATACGGCGCCCACGCTGCAAAAACTCGCCAGAGAGGGTGTCAAACGGGTGGATGTGATGTGTCCGGGCTTTACCAGCGATTGCCTCGAAACCCTCGAAGAAATCGCCATGGAAGCCCGGACTGACTTTATGGAAGCCGGTGGCAGCACTTTTCATTACATTCCCTGCCTGAATGAAGCGCCGGACTGGATAGAAGCGATGGCCACAGTGGTCGAACAACACACCGGTGGCTGGCCGACGACGGCTGATCCTGCGCTGCACAATGCCCGTTGTGCTGACGCAGAGACAGGTCGTCTTCGTGCCCTCGAGATCGGGGCGGCGCAGTAACAGTCATAGCCGGGTCGGATTGCGTAAGTTATTGCCAGCCAGGCTTGGGAGAAAGGCCGGTTGCACTGCTTTTTTTCAGGGCACCTCATTTTTTGTCCCCACGGTCTGTGGGGGCTTGAAAACGCTACGGGCATCCCCACATTCCCCAAACAGAATATTTAAGCCATTGATATTGTTGGAGATTTTATGAGCCAAGACAAGCCAGAAACAAACGGGCCTGACGCTTTTGCCTCCCAGGACGCGGTGCAATCGGGCGCGCAAGCGCCCCTTGAGTCAGCGGCTGCGCCCGACACTGCCGCACCAAGCCTTGAACACATGCTCGCCGAGGCCCAAGCCAGATCCGCGGAATTTCAAGATTCTTTTTTGCGGGCCAAGGCAGAGTCGGAAAATATGCGGCGACGTGCGCAAGAAGACATTTCACGCGCACACAAGTTCGCTATTGAAGGTTTTGCCGAAGCCATGGTGCCGGTCAAAGACAGTCTTGAAATGGCCCTGAAAGTTGAAGCGCCATCCATCGAGTCTTTGAAAGAAGGCGTCGAAATAACACTCAGACAGCTCAGTTCGGCCTTCGAGAAAAACCGTCTGCTGGAGATTAACCCCAGCGTCGGCGAGAAACTTGACCCGATGAAGCATCAGGCTATTTCCATGGTGCCCGCCGAGCAGGAAGCCAATACCATCGTGACTGTCCTGCAAAAGGGCTACATGATTGCTGACCGATTGCTGCGCCCCGCGCTGGTTACAGTCTCGCAAGAAAAGTCCGCGTAAATTTTTTGCCTGTTTATATTTTTCTGATGGCGTAACAAGGCCAATAGCAGCGGGCGCGTGCCTCTTGAAAGTGGCGCTTTACGCCGCATATCAGCGTTAACCGAATCATCTACCAAAGTTTTGAAGGGACATCATCATGGGCAAAATCATCGGCATTGACTTGGGCACCACCAACTCCTGCGTCGCCATCATGGAGGGCGGTCAGCCTAAGGTTATTGAAAACTCTGAGGGGGCACGCACGACGCCCTCCATCATCGCGTATCAGGAAGACGGCGAAATTCTGGTTGGCGCCCCGGCCAAACGTCAGGCTGTGACCAATCCGCAAAACACCTTGTATGCGGTCAAGCGCCTGATCGGCCGCAAGTTTGAAGAGAAGGAAGTCCAGAAAGACATCAGCATGATGCCTTACAAGATTATCAAGGCAGAGAACGGTGACGCATGGGTTGCCGTTCGCGACAAAAAGCTCGCGCCGCCCCAAATCTCTGCAGAAGTGCTGCGCAAGATGAAAAAAACCGCCGAAGACTATCTCGGCGAAGAAGTCACGGAAGCCGTCATCACCGTGCCGGCCTACTTTAACGACGCCCAGCGTCAGGCGACCAAAGATGCAGGCCGTATTGCCGGTCTGGACGTCAAGCGCATCATCAATGAGCCAACGGCAGCAGCCCTGGCGTTTGGTCTGGATAAAACCGGCAAGGGCGACCGTAAGATTGCCGTCTACGACTTGGGTGGCGGCACCTTCGACGTCTCCATTATCGAGATCGCCGATGTGGACGGTGAAATGCAATTCGAAGTCCTGTCGACCAACGGTGACACCTTCCTGGGTGGCGAAGATTTTGACCAGCGCATGATCGACTTCATCATCGACGAATTTAAAAAAATAAACGGCCTGGATTTGTCTAAAGATCCGATTGCCTTGCAGCGTATCAAAGGCTCGGCCGAGCGTGCCAAAATCGAATTATCCTCGTCCCAGCAGACCGAAATCAACGAGCCGTATATCGCAATGACCAACGGGGCACCGGTTCACCTGAATCTCAAAATCACGCGTGCCAAGCTGGAGTCGCTGGTAGAAGAATTGATCAGCAAGACCATCGAGCCGTGCCGCATCGCGATTGCCGATGCAGGCGTTAAAGTTTCTGATATCGATGACATCATCTTAGTGGGCGGCATGACGCGGATGCCCAAAGTGCAGGAGAAAGTGAAAGAATTCTTCGGCAAAGATCCGCGCAAGGACGTGAACCCGGACGAAGCCGTTGCCGTCGGTGCGGCGATTCAGGGCTCGGTATTGTCGGGTGACCGTAAAGATTTGCTGCTGCTGGATGTGACGCCCCTGTCGCTGGGTATAGAGACCCTGGGCGGCGTGATGACCAAGATGATCAAGAAGAACACCACCATTCCCACCAAGTTCAGCCAGGTGTTCTCGACTGCAGACGACAATCAGCCTGCGGTCACCATCAAAGTATTTCAGGGTGAACGTGAAATGGCAGTCGGTAACAAAGGGCTGGGTGAGTTTAATCTGGAAGGCATTCCACCATCGTCACGTGGCACGCCGCAAATCGAAGTCACCTTTGACATCGATGCCAACGGTATTTTGCATGTCGGTGCAAAAGACAAGGCAACAGGTAAAGAAAACAAAATCACCATCAAAGCCAACTCCGGCCTGACTGAAGACGAAATCCAGAAAATGGTGCGCGACGCTGAGGCTAATGCCGAAGAGGACCTGCGCATGAAAGAGCTGGCTGAAACCCATAATCAGGGTGACGCGATGGTGCACTCAACGCGCAAAGCCTTAGCCGAGCATGGCGATAAGCTCGATGCCGGCGAGAAAGAAAAAATTGAGGCTGCGATCAAAGAACTGGAAGCCGCACTGAAAGGCAGCGACAAGGCTGCGATTGACGCCAAGGTCGCTGCACTGTCGTCCGTTGCGCAAAAGCTGGGTGAAAAAATGTACGCCGACATGCAAGCGCAAGAAGCGGCTGGTGGTGGTGCCGAGGCAGCGGCGGGCAGTGCCGGTGCTGCTGGCAACAAGCCAGCTGAAGACGATGTCGTCGATGCTGATTTTAAAGAAGTAAAAGATAAATAAACCGTCTCCTCCAGTCATGCAGAGGACAGACTTTCTGTGTTGACGTACCGGGCTAAAGTGGCTGCAAGCAGCACTCAGCCCGGTTTTTTGCTTGTGTAGTCAGGACACTTAACGATGGCAAAACGCGATTTTTACGAAATACTCGGTGTGGCAAAAAATGCCTCCGACGAAGAAATTAAAAAGTCTTATCGCAAGATGGCGATGAAACATCACCCGGATCGCAATCCGGACAGCAAAGGCGCAGAGGAAAAATTCAAAGAAGCCAAAGAGGCTTACGAGATGCTGTCTGATCCGCAAAAACGCGAAGCTTATGACCGCTTCGGTCACGCCGGTGTGGATCCCAATATGGGGGGGAGCGGCGCAGGCGCAGGCGGATTTTCGGACGCGTTTGGGGATATTTTTGGGGATATTTTTGGCGGCGGCAACGCGCGTTCGCGCGGCGGCCCGCAAGTGTATCGCGGCGCCGATTTGCGCTACAACCTCGAAGTCACCCTGGAGCAAGCCGCCAGTGGTTTTGACACCACCATCCGCGTACCCTCGTGGAATGAATGCGACACCTGCCATGGCTCAGGCGCCAAGCCCGGCACTGCACCGACGACCTGTAACACCTGTGGCGGTCACGGCCAGGTGCGTATGCAGCAGGGTTTTTTCAGCATTCAGCAAACCTGCCCGAAGTGCCATGGCACGGGCAAAGTCATTCCTGAACCCTGCCCCACTTGTAGCGGCGCCGGCCGTACCAAGCGCAACAAAACCCTCGAAGTCAAGATTCCGGCCGGCATAGACAACGGCATGCGGATACGTTCCTCCGGCAACGGCGAACCAGGTATGAATGGCGGCCCGCCGGGTGACCTGTATGTGGAAATACATATTAAGCAGCATGCTGTGTTCCAGCGCGATGGTGACGACCTGCATTGTGAAATGCCGATTTCCTTTGCCAAAGCGGCACTGGGTGGCGAAATCGAAGTGCCGACCCTGTCTGGCAAAGTCTCCTTCACCGTACCGGAAGGTACCCAGTCCAGCAAAACTTTCCGCCTGCGTGGCAAGGGTATCAAGGGCGTGCGTTCCGGCTTTGCGGGCGACTTGTTTTGCCATGTCGTCGTTGAGACGCCCGTCAAACTGACCGAACGCCAGAAAGACTTGCTGCGTGAATTCGAGAAACTCACTGAAGCTGGCGGAGCCAAACACAGTCCACAAAGCAAATCCTGGATGGACAAAGTCAAGGAGTTTTTTGAATAGACCGGGTTGCTTTTTCCGTACCTGCCCGAGAGAGCCTGGCCGCACAGATTGGCCCAATGGTCAAACGGTCAAATGGTTATTGATCCATCTGTGCGATTAAAAACTTCAGCAAGCCGTCCCCTTTAGCACCCGAATAAAAAACCGCTGCCACCGGTCAGCGGTTTTTTATTGGCGTTTCCCTATCTTGCAGCAAGATAGGCAGCAAGCTCATCCCGTATGCACATGACAGATTGCTAAATACGGCGACCCGCCCAATTGCCACTGTGTCTGAATGTAAAATTTTTCATTAAAGAATTTTACATTCAAGATATCAGTGACATGACCACTTGCAATTCCCTATTGTCTTTCTTTCTCAGGTCAACGCCTGCATGACCGACACCAAGCCCGGCAAAGTCATGCCTTATGCCCGCTACCCCTACGCAGACGGGCGGCGCGATAGTGAACTTGAGCAATCGATTGTCCGCATCCTGATTGGCTTATTTCTGGTGCTCTATTTTCTGCATCACGATCAATTCAGCTCGAATTCCACATTGCAACTCCCACCAGAACTCGTCCAGGTGCTGATTGGTTTTCTGACGGTTGCCGTTGGGGTGAGTGTGCATGTGGCTTTTCGGCCCGGCATTGTTCCGGTACGCCGGCTGCTGAGCGTGGTGCTCGATGTCGGCACCCTGACGTATTTATTTTTCAAGGCTGAAAGTTATGCCGCTCCGCTTTATTTTTTTTTTTTGTGGATCATTATTGGCTATGGGTTTCGGTTCGGGAAAAAATATTTATTTATCTCATTGATCTTATCGCTGGCCGGGTTCGGCGCCGCCATCTTGCTGGTTCCTTACTGGAGAATGCAACCTGGCCTGTCCCTAGGCCTGTGGCTGGGCATCCTGTTCATCTCGGTCTATCTCAGCACATTGGTGGGTCGCTTATACAAGGCGCTCGATCATGCTGAAGTGGCCAACCGCGCCAAGCGCCAGTTTATTTCCTCTGTCAGTCATGAATTGCGCACGCCGCTCAATGCCATCATTGGCATGGTGGATCTGCTCAAGGACAGCGATGTCGATCGCGAGCAGCAAGATATGCTCGAATGCATGAGTACGACCTCGCAGGTCATGCTCTCGCAGATTGAAGATGTTTTAGATTTTTCCAAAATTGAAGCCGGAAAAATGGCAGTCGAGCACACTGACTTTGATTTGTACCAGCTGGTGTTTGGCATCGTGGATATCTTTCGTTACCGGGTGGATCTGGCAGCGGTTGAATTTCTCACCAGCATAGCCAGCGATGTGCCGTATGCCTTGCGTGGAGATCCCCGCCATCTCCGGCAGATTCTGGTTAATCTGCTGGCCAATGCGCTCAAGTTCACGGAGCAGGGGCGCATCACCATCCGTATCCGAAAACAGGAAAGCCTCGACGGGAGCGTGCGCTTGCGCTTTGCCGTCAAAGATACGGGGGTTGGCATTGCTCACTATGCACAGGGTCGGATCTTTGAAAGCTTTACGCAGGCAGACGAATCCACGGCACGCCGTTATGGCGGTACCGGCCTGGGCACCACCATTTGTAAGCAGTTAGTGGAGCTGTTGAACGGACAAATCGGTTTTTCCAGTGAGCCGGGACTTGGCAGTGAGTTTTGGTTTGAACTGGATATTCCTATACAAAGTCCTTTGCCGGAAACACGGCCGGTTGAAATGCGGCCGATACGCTGCATGCTGATTGGCGCCGACACGCAACACTTACCCCTCATGGCTGATTTGCTAGAGCAATGCGGCGCACCGGTACAGCTTGTTGACGAATTCGATGCCGGCCTCGCGAAACTCGAGCAGACATTTTTGTCCGGTAAACCTGTGCGTCTCATCCTGATTGAAGAGGCACTGCCACAATCCGCAGCTAACGTCATACCAGGCTTTGCGGCCATCTTGCGGGAACGCGTACTGGCTTTACGTGCTGTTGCAAACGATACACCGCTTAGTCTGATACTCGTGATGCCACCGGGCCTGAGCGAAGAATCCGCTGAGCAAATTGCAGAGCTGGCCGGATTTTCCGCCTTGCTCCCCGTGCCGATTGATCGCAGCGCGCTGCATAATTTATTACATGCTCACAGGCTCATGCTCGATGCCGGGGTCGCCGTCAAAACAGCATCCATGCCCTTGCCAGATCCGAGTCTGTTAAACGCAGCGAATCTAAACCAGCGTACCGACCCGCGTTGTTACCACTTGCTGGTTGCCGAAGATAATCCGACCAATCGTAAAGTCATCCAGAAAATTCTGGAGCGTGCAGGGCACCGGTGTACCTTGGCAAAGGATGGGGAAGAGGCCTTAGACCTGATTGAAAAAAAGGAGTTTGACGCGATTGTGCTGGATATGAACATGCCTCTTATGACGGGACTTGATGTCGCGCGGGCTTACTGCGTGATGCGTGGGCCACAGGGACGTGGTCCGATCATCATGTTTTCTGCCAATGTCACCATCGAGGCCCGGCAAGAAAGTCTCCATGCCGGGGCGGATGAATTCCTACCAAAACCGATACAAATCGATTTGTTCCTTCACACCCTGGATGCCCTTATTGCCAAATATAAAGCTGCGGGAATTGTTCGTCCAAACCAGGAAAATCTGCCGATAAAAAAGCGACTTAAATTACAACGCGCTGAAGAGCCGAATCTGAGCTTTCGCACACTGGAAGACCTTGAAACGGTGAGCCGAGATCCGCATTTTTTAGACGAGCTCATACTGGAATTCATTACTGAAAATGGCCGGCTGATGGTGCGCTTCGAAGCTGCGCTTCTCATGCTTAATCATGAAGAAATAAAAGAAATTTTGCATGCCCTAAAAGGCGCCGCTGTCAGCATTGGTGCTGTTTCTCTGAAGATGATTTGCAAGCGAATCGAAAAAATGAATCAATCCGAGATGGAGATGTATACGCAGGAAATCCTGCAAGTCGTTAAACAGAGTTTTAACATTTTATGCGAGGAACTAGAGGAGTACCGGCATCAACGCAGGCAATTATTTTTTGTGGAAAATTAGCCGATCAACATTCTATAAAGGGGAATGACATTGACATTTTTTATCCGATTAATTGAAGAAACCGATGCCAGTCGTCGTGATTTGGAGGCGATACCAAAGGTGCAGGATATGCTGCATGGCCGCTTTTCTCATCAACAGTATCAAAAATTTCTCAGTGACTTGTATCCGATTGTCTGGCATTTTTGCCCGATTATGGCCGCGGCTGCCAGCCGGTGCATGGATGATTTCATTGAAGTGCGGTTGCACCTATACGACAGCATCCATGAAGAAAAAGGGCACGAAAAAATGGTGCTGAACGACCTTGCCAGTCTGGGCGTGTCCGCATCCGAAATCATTAAGGCTAGCCCGTCAAGTGCTGTCCAAGCAATGATTGGGTCGAATTACTATATGGCTGAGCGCTGCCATCCTTGCAGTGTGCTTGGCATGCTGTATGTATTGGAAATTATTTCCTCTGTATACGGTGGGCAAGTCGCTTCGGCCATCGCAAGCGGGCTTGATCGTCCTCTGTCTTTGGGATTTTCATTTCTTGAGTCGCATGCATCGATGGATCTGGATCATATGTCGAAGCTGCGAACGCTACTGCAGTCTATCGAGCTACCGGATGCGCAAAACGCGCTGATTAACAGTGTGAAAACTAATTTTTATCTTTTTATGCAAGTATTGAAAGGCTAACTTAGCCGAGTAAAAAACGGCACCCTCTCTACGAGGGTGCCGTGCCTGAGTGATGTGCAACGTGCTGTATTCCCCATCAAAAGATGCGTCGCCGTATCGATGCAAGCGATCAGTAGACCTTGGAAGAAGTGCGCTTTGAAGTCGCTTATCAGCAGATTGGTGGTTTTTTACGCGACAACCACGCAAGCCGACTGTAATCGATTAACGCTACGCGCACCCCTGAGTACCAAGGGGTTCACTCAGTGCCTGCTCGTTTTTTATGCGATCAGGCTGCGGCCAGGCTTGTTCCGGAATGGTCATTTCTTGGTAAGCCCTGCGCACGCAACGTCTGTTGCCGCATTTGTGAGCGAACCAGACGGCTCATCATTTTCAAATCATTGTCTTGCAGCCGCAGAGATGCATCAACCCACAAGCTTGTAATATTCATCAACTCAGCATAAGAAATCGGATTGAAATGACGGCGGCATTCATACATGGCTCTTAAGCCGTTGAGACGCTTTCCGTGTTGGCGTGTCAGATCAAATACGGCCTTTTCGCCCTCCGAGTCGGGTGCCAGTACGTCGACCACGCCAAGCTTGTGCAGGTCCTCAGCGCTGTAGACATTACCACTGGCGATCATCTCTTCAGCCACTTTTGCACCAACCTTGCGTGCCAGCAAGCTATACGCGCCCATACCTGGAAAAAGATTAAAAATGATTTCAGGAAAGCCCATCCGTGCGCTACGTTCCGCCACAATCAGATTACTGGCCAGCGCCGATTCAAATCCGCCCCCCAGGGCGTCACCCTGCACAAGAGAAATGGTAATGGCTGGTGAGCTATAGTTGATTGCGCGGGCATAGATGCAATCAACGCAGAGCTTTGCATAGTGCATGAGCGCTTCCCGGTCTCGCGACTTGATCAGCATGATAAATAGCGCAAGGTCCCCGCCCAGATTAAATATCTGTGGGTCGCGTGAGGCGATGACATGATAGTCGACAGGACACATCACCTCGTCGAAAAAAAATTTTCCGCCATTTCTTTCTATTTCGATCGCGTTTTGGTGCAAATCTTCCAATAAGCCCAGGTTGAAGCACGGTGTACCGACAGGCTTAATGAATGTCCAGAGCATACGAATCGCTGGGTTATATTCCACATCAATCTGCTGATATTGACGAACGGTGTTGTCGCTTCCGGAATAATTTTGCCTGGATGTCATCGCCTGATCCCCCTTAAATGAAATATAAATGCTTGATTGCCGAATAAAAGGCGCTATCAAAATTGGCGCTGCATAGCGGCGGGTTCTCTTACCAGGCGTACCGGCGCAGACAGATCACATCGCTGACAAGAAAAGCGATTTGGACGGTCAAGCTAGCGTGTGCCGTGTGCCAGTGCCACCTTTGCCTCGACTGTAAAAAATTCTATAAGGCAGTGCGGCATTGCCCAGCCAACGACGTTGTGATGGAGGCACTCAGGACAGCCTGTTCCGCAACAATGAAGGTTAATTAGCGAGCGTGAACTTGTAAAATAAAGTTAGTGAAATTGTGCTGGCCGCTAATAACTCTTTTTAGATTTGGTGGTTTATGCTGAGTCGAAATATGTGCTTCTTCGCGGTGAGGAGCCTTTTAAAGCAGTCTCAAGGGCTGAACTAAAAGAGTAATGTCCGTCGGAGCAGCACAAGACGGGCAAACAAACGCACAGTGAGGAAAATGGGGCCATTCATTGGCAACATAGAGGAAAATCTTTCTGCCCCCTATGCGTCATCGCAGCACTTATCGAGATTGCAGTCTGGTCCTACTGTAAAATCCGGCAGCTACTTTGAAGTGGAGAGCCGCATGAGTAATGAAAAATTTGACGCCACGTTAGAGCAACTTTTCGTCAATAATCGCGAATGGGCGCAAGCCATGATCGCCAGGGACAGCGAATTTTTTAAGAAGCTGGTGTCGCAGCAATCACCGGAATTTCTTTGGATAGGCTGTTCGGATAGCCGGGTGCCGGCGAATGAAATTGTAGGTTTATTACCCGGCGAATTATTTGTTCATCGCAATGTGGCTAACGTCGTGGCGCATACCGATCTCAATAGTTTGTCGGTGCTGCAATTTGCGATTGATGTGTTGGGGGTGAAGCACGTGATCGTCTGCGGTCACTATGGCTGCTCGGGTGTGCATGCAGCACTAGATCGGCGGCGCGTTGGCCTTGCAGATAATTGGTTGCGGTGTTTGTCAACCAACCTGTCGCGTGACCTCACGCAGCTTTCTTTAATTCCTCAGGCCGAATC
>Ga0105050_10009567_pt1 | contig 10822 bp, 10 predicted proteins | sample FRY01_FD_78088 | JGI IMG/M metagenome (GOLD analysis project Ga0105050, IMG submission 78088) | Freshwater microbial communities from Lake Fryxell liftoff mats and glacier meltwater in Antarctica - FRY-01 | ecosystem: Environmental > Aquatic > Freshwater > Ice > Glacier meltwater ... | reverse complement strand
CTCGTCTTTGAACTCCTGGGCGAAACGTCGACGTGTGGCGGACATGCTGTTCTCTCTTTCAGTGACACCCTCATTTTAAGAGGGCCCACTGTCCGAAAACACCGTGGCAGTCCAATGGCCTCAATTCCCAACTTCGATGCGTTCCACTGCAACAGGCCTTGAGACGCTCAAGATTGGAGCCGAAAAGATTCCTCGGAATCTGCAATTCAACGAGTGAAACCATTTTCAGTTCCTCATTTTGTTGCTCCATAACTTTTCAATCACCAGCCCACCTGCTGGGAGTCAAGACCATTGTTCCGGCTGAGAAAAGGTTCCAGAAATGGTCGTCCAAGATTATAAACTGCACCGGGAAAATCCTTCCGGAAAGGTGCCATGGTACTAGCCGTAATCTTTTACCTTCCCTGCTATGTCAGAGTACGAGACTCTTTGGCGGGCAACAGGAGGCGTTGGCACGCAAAAAACAAGCTCACGCGCTTGATATTTTTTCCAATGGATATCTATTGCGGCCTTTGCCGCAGGGACTCCTTGACTGAGAAGGCTCGCACTTTCTTGAAAAGAACGCATCAAAGCCTGTGCTGCGGACACTTTTACAACATAGCAGGCAGTAGTCTGCACGTTGTTGGCGATTGCGAGTTCAGAGGACACCTTGACTTTCGGCCCCCTTAATCGGTAAGCCAGACACAAAACGTCGAGCTCGGAGTTAGCAAGAAATTCGATAATTACTTTTGATAACCGGTTGGAATCTGCTAGAAAATCGATGTCATCCTCGCAGACGAGAAGAGGGTAAGAGGAGGAATTGGTTTCACGGAGTACCGCTGCGTGGGAACGCGCGCAACCGAGTGGACCATCAGAGCTTTCAATCGCAGAAAAACGGCGGAGATTTCGAAGCCCTATGGCCTGCAACTCTTTCTCGGTTTCAAGCCTTCGATCAACCCTTCTTGCCAGATTTATGTATGTCACCGGAATCCCACCCACTTGGAATTCTTTTGAGCTCAACGCCTCCGCGCCAGAAACGCTGGACGGCCGGCGTTTCCTGAGCTGCGTCCTGAAAACAATACCTAGCGCTCTGGGAAGCCAGAAAAAGAAACGCCAAAACCCAGAGATGTGCTCGAAATGACCCGAAAGCGCAATAGCCACCTGAATCCAAAAATGCCGGACTAGGGCGGAGCATCTGTTCCGATTGAAGCGCATAACCTCACCCCCTTATTAATGTCTTTAACGCTCTTGGCTTCCCCTCCTAGCCAGAGCCGATCTAACGCTAATCCCACCTAATTTCTAATATTACTCGCTCATTTCCGTATGGATTACTTGTTCCTCGAGGGTCCTACGCTTTTGGTTACGCAGCGGTGGAGAGTGGTTTGAAGTCAAGATGGCAACCTGAGCAACCAACGTTCAGCCGGAACAACGCGCTTGCGCCCTCCTAGGTCCACGTCTGGGGAAGGAGCTTGCATCTATTGAGAATCCAAAAGTTTTCGAAAGGTTATTGGATTGGATACCCGCGGCGTCTCAGTCGATTTGGGCTGGTGAACGAGAGAGGAATGGTGATAAGGAGTTCAATCTCTTACCGCGAGCCCCACTGTGCAGAGCTCAATTTACGGCGCCCCTCAGGAATCAATGAGACGCTCAAAAGTATAGATACCGCAACCGTAGGTCAGCGGGGGGATGGAGTCAGGGCGCGCTTGTTTGATTAGATCTCCTGAATCATCTACGTAGTCAAATCTGACAAGCTTCAGCTTCTGCGGTAGCCAAGAAACCGGCTCCTCCGGATGAAACACTCGGTGAGCATTGAAGTCGACTCTAGATTCACCTGCGATGGGAAAAGACAAATAAAGCCTGCCAAGTGGGTCCAACGAGTTTACTAAGTTATCCAGGCCCTTGAGGTGTCCGAGCGGGTCGATGGCGTCTCCGTATCGGCCGAGCCCAAAATGTTCCAGTGCATGCAAGCAAGATATCGAGTCATAGTTGACTTCCGGAGAAAGTTCTTGCAAATCTGAACGGTTGTATTGAATATTTGGATGATTTGTTGGTGGCAAGGTACGGATGTCCAACACATCGAGCTGCCTGAAAGATGCAACGTGAGCGACAAACCCCTGAACTGATGAACCTACATCTAAATGCCTCGCTGGATTGTGATCATGGACGAATTGGGCAACAAGCAAATCTTGGTGAAAATACTGCCCGCTAGCAACCCCAGCCGATTCTTCCCAATCGTCAGTTATCGGCCAGTCACGAGTAATTACTCCTCCAGCCCGAAGCCAAGCCTTCCTTTCTGTTTCAAACCTCGCCTGCTGAGCGAGAATTTTTCCGTCATGCGGCTTAGTTGCAGCCAACAGTTTTCCTAAGAGTCGGGCAAAAACGATTTGGGCTTTTAGCTTCCAATTTTTAAACATTGCAATCTTTCACCCTAAGAAACTGCTTTGAATCCCGCAGATAAAACAGAACCAGAAAAGAGGACGAAAGAAACCAAAAATCCTCAAACCTCCAGATATCGCATGATTCTACATCCTCCCATATAGTAGCCTGAGTCTTTCAGAAAAATTCCCAGCGCCGGCTTATTTTGAAAAATCACGATTCAATCTATAGAGTCGTATCGTGGGGGAGCAAGAGTGTCCAGGTTAGGTATCGTTATTCAAGGACCTTCTCGGTCTGACGGTGGCTCTCGGTTTATCGATCGAAACTTCGATTGTTCGCCTGCGGTCGAGGCGACTATTGGTCTTGCCAAGCAGTTTTTCGATGAAATAGTTGTCAGCACCTGGGCTGGGCACGAATTTGCCAACGAAAGCTGGCCGGACAGCGTCGAACTAATCAGCTCAGAATTGCCAAGCTTCGGTCAAAGAAATTCACGAAAACAATTTATCTCAACTGCCAAAGGCATTGAGTACTTGAAAACCCGCAATATCGATTACTGTTTGAAAGTTCGGACCGACCAAGTACTGCCGGAATCAGCCTTTGAACATTTGCTTGAGTTCTTTTCTCTTCCTGAACATCAATCCAAGCTCCTCCTGTCAGACTATGTGGCGAACTCCCCTTTTTACGCCGGTGATTTTGTGTTTGCAGGAAAGCTAGAGGTGGTGGACAGTTTTGTCAGCTCCTTCCTGACATTTGGGGCTAAAGACTTGCACCCAAATGTTGGGCAAAACTATGTTTTGAAGTATCTCTGCGCCACAGACGATTTGTTTTCTGACAATGTTAACCCCCGCGTACCTATGATCGTTCAAATTTCTGATCCTAGGAACTTTCGGGCTCGCAGCTACTGGAGCGAAACAAGGCAAAAACGTTTCAGTTTCTTGCGCAGAGAAGACTTTGCTCAAATTTTTTGGCGGGGCCAAATTATGGCTGAACTTGTCAATGTCGACGGATTTTCTTTTCAAGTTGATAATGAAAGTAGCGTGCAAGGTACTTCCCTTACCCCTCCTCCCCGCCGTTCCCAAATTTCTCGCCTTCGTGCGTTTCGGGAAATTTTCGCAGTCTTAACTCAGGAATTGAGAATGCTTAGAACGAGTGGTCAGAAAAATACTGTGTGGCAGTTCTTACGAGGACTTCAAACAGGGAACTACTCGAGCTGAATCGCGGTGCCTTCTGCATAGTAAAGCGGGAAAATGGCGGAATTACCATTTCGGGTGCCAATGGGATAAAAAGGGAATCCGCGTAGACAATGTGCTCTGGGGTTGGGCGCTGGGTCCCGGCGCAGCTCTATCTGCCATTGCAGCTCAAGATTTCCCTTTGGGAGCGCCAAGAATCGTTTTAGAGTCAGGTGCGCGGGGTAAATTTTTGCCGGTCGGGTCACCACAGGCTCTATCTCGTTGTATGGTCGCAGTGAGTGTGAGTGTCGCCCCTAGGGATTGAAATCGGAGGAGGATGCGAAAGGCAAATGTCACAGCTCATTACAGATAATTAGACTAACAGCGCATTAGTCGGGACACGGCGAAGAAAAGTGAAAGTAGGGCTCAAAATTTGTCAAAAGTAGCGTGGGTCATCCCAACTCATCCGCCGAAATACGCAGATTACCGCAAACACCTGCGTCTAAGCAGGCTTTTCGTTCGGGACATTCAACATGTTTGTGTTTTAACTTATAGAGACGAAGCAAAGTCTTTCCTAAGAGGGTCAATTTTCAGGCCTGATCATATTATTGTTTTAGAAGACCACTTTTCGCGTGAGGTAATCTCACTATTTCTTACGACACGGTCCATCATCAACGTGAAAAAACTTTTAGCCGTGAAGCTACTTCAGCATGATTTTTCGCATATCATCGTGTCCGATTCCGAAGTCCAAGTTTTTCGTCATCTTCATTCCGCAGACATAGTGCACCGCGAAGCTGTTTTTCCATTTCACAAGGTTGATAACCCCCGTTGCCTTGAAATAATCGCTGCGCCAGTGGATCTATTAGTTGATACTTCTGAAAAAGATTTCATCAGAAAAAATTTTGTACAACCCGGTCTTTACGGATGGTTCTCAGATCTGCCGATTTATACCAGCGCGCATCTAGAAGGATTTTGGCCGCGGTTCGGACTTGAACGACTGGAAGATTTTTCTCGCATCAATTTTGATACATTCGACTTCATTCTATTTCAGTACCATATGGCGCTGGAGGCTCGAAATTCAGACAAAAAGTGCTGGTTTGTCTACGAGTGGGATTTTCCATCATCCGGTGGATCATGTTGGGAGATGGGTTACATTTCTGACACTGGAATCGACTATTTACGTCAGGATGGAATTATCCGACGGCCACTCTGGATCTCCCACCGAAAGCTTGTCCATGAAGTTCAGAGTGCAAAAATTATTTTTAATTCTGATAGAGATTTCCTCCCGAGCCGCAAGGAGAGGGAGTACTGGCGCAGCTCTCGATTCAACAGGCTGCTGTCGCATTTGAAGATTTGAGAGGGACCTTGAATTCTTCAGCCAAATTCTCTTTCTTTCCACTCAGTGGCGCGTTCACTAGCGGCCAATGGTTGGTTGGAGAATACTCCCGATACAGCATTATCGGTTTTCAGGCCACCTGCACCCCCGATACAGGCGCTGCAGGAACCACAATTGGACTTCGCAAATTTGTCAGTATTTGAAAAATCAACCGTGCTCCCTGTGTCGCAGGACGATCAAGCCGCGAAGCGATAGCGTTTCCAAGTCGAAATATGGTGTACCGCGCTCTAGCTATCGGGCCTATCTTCACAAGCACGCCAGTGCCGAACCAAAAAATTGGCAATTACAAGGTTGTCCAAGTCGCAGGAATTAGGTCATCGGTCGGCCATCCTTTTGGACCAAACCAGAGTGAAGGAAAAACTTTTTTGGCGCCTTCGATGTCATTAAGATAAGCTCCCCACCAACTTAGTGAACTGTTCGCTCCAACAACGTGATCTGCTTTTGCCAATAGCGTAACCACGTCACCAGGGTGGGATATTGTTCGACTATCCGCAAAAATTGTGCCCTGAGGAACAAGTGCCTTTGCGTCTTCGATATCTTCAGAGAAGACGACAATCTCGTCCGTTTCGCTCACTCCCAAGAAATCCAGTGATCGAGAGTAGTAACTTCCGTCTAGAATAGAAAATATCTCGGGAAAGTTCAAGTAGTCTCCTCTTCGCACATGGACGCCAATCCAAGATTTCCCTTCCAACTTTTGTCTCAAAACATGCGAGTCCGGCTTTGGCGTTGCGCCGTCTGACAAAATCTCTCTGATTTCGGTCTCGTAATGACTGAAGTAACGCCAGGACTGAAAGTACCCCACTAATCGAGTTCCTGCTTGAACCCTGTCGATTTGGCGATCAAACCGAAAGCCAGACTCTCTAAATACGTGATCTGCTGAGATCCCTAGTGTCTGCGCGCGGTGAAGAATCTTCTCAATAATTCGTGGGTGGTATCTGGGCCTTGAAATGGAGAAATAGTCCAACTCGTATTTTCGGCGCGAAAGGGAACTATCGAACCTCTCAATATTTCTTGTCTCGACCGCAAGTGCTACATTCAGCCTGCGACTCAACGAATAGGCCGCCGCCCACTGAAAAAGCTGGTTTCCCAAACCTCCAGCGAGAGAAATCGACACACCTCTGGAGGTCACCGACAGTCCCGGACCTGGGGCTCAATGCAAGATCTCTGAGTTCTTAGAAAGCGGTTCATACGCCGTCCTGTTCTTTCAAAGCTTCGTTGAACTTCGGCGAACCCCAAACTAAGGTCACGTTACCTGGATTAGTCGCTGGCTCCTCCGGGAGTAAAACCGACCCTGGCAACATGTCCGAAATTTCCTTCACACTGTAGCCCCCCAATGACCTTTCACTCAGTGTGTTGTAATGCATAAAACCTCGCTTCGCCCGAAGGACTACTTTTTCCAGATAAGCAGCTTGGAGTTTAGGCTCTAGCTCGCTAAACGCGAAGTTGCTCACAAGAAGCTCGCTCTCGATGGGCACCGGCCTCCGCCCATCGTGAAGGACTAGATCAACCCCGCGGGTAAAGAAATCTAACGTTCTACTGGCCAACTGGTTCACCTCCGGTAGGTCGTAGAATACAAACCTCCTTGCTCCAAAAAACCTATTAAGTGCAATAGCCTGGCCGCCAAAACCGACGCCAATCTCTGTAATTTGATGTTTCGATAAATCAGGAAAGAAAAATTCGAGGTCAAGAGCAGTCTTTGCGAGGCGCAAAACCGTCGGAGAGAACCGTCCCAGCTCCGGATAATGAAACTTTATGGGTCTTCCAAAATCACTCACGTCCGCTAAATCCTTTAACCGCTCTTGGCCCCCACGTCCTACAATCGCCAGAAGACAGGCCAGCCCCTGCGTTCGGCTTACGTGATCGTAGGTAGCAATAATCGCCACGTTGGACCGAAACCTCGAGGCTGCAGAGCTATCACGGAGTGCTTCTGCAACAGCAGAAAGGAAATTCGGCTCATCGGTGATACTCGATGCCTGAGACAAACCCGCCTCAGGCCGACTTGCCCAGAGTGCCCGGTAATTTGCTATTTCATCGAAGACAAGTTGCGGGGAAAGCGAGAGCAAGGCGTTCTTGATGCGCCTCCTCGCCTTAGATTTTTGCTTTGGTGACAGATTTTGCCCCATTACAGTGAGCTCCTTAGTTCGAAATTGTGATTGACGTTTGGAAATTTATTTGCTCAAAGCGCCCAACCTCAAATCACTTGATTTCCGGCATACATGTGCTGATTGCAGAACGCGCTCTAGAGTCTCTAAACTCTAGTGCTACCGCCGCACACTCTGGCCACTTTTAGCCCGGCGCGGGACATAAGCGACACTCGTGCCCCAATGGGAATGCTAAAAACCTAATTTGCCAGGTACTTCTTCACATCGATTACGAAATTATGGCCTCTCTGAAAGGGTGGCGCTTTCATCCTTCAAGATTTTTCTCCAGAACGTAAAGTGTTGAGCTCTTTGTTAGGGCAAATTTTTGAAACGCCTCATCGCCAAAGTGGTCGACACCTAGTTCACGAACCGTAAATCCGGCCCCCTCTAGGACTTCTCTCAGCCCTGACTTCGAGTAAATCCGCACGTGATCACCCTGCCCAAAAAACTTCCATCGATCCTGCTCGGAGAGTTCACCTTCTACCTCCCAGGTTTTTTCCAACAAGCGAATTATAGGCACCAAGACAATTCCAAAGCCTCCAGGAGCTAAAGCCCGGAATAGTTGCTCGGCAGCAATGGAATCTGAATCGACATGCTCCAAGATATGAGAACAGATAAAGCCGCCGATTTCACCCTCTACCTCCGAGAGGTCAGTTATGTCGAAAGAATTTGGAAACAATTTTTCTGGCCAGGAAGTTGGTAAATATTCAAAAAAGCCGCGCGTCAAATAGTGAGCCATCCCAGGCTCAGGATCAAAATGAAGGAGAGGTGACCCGCTCTTTTTGAGGCGCTCGAAACCTTCAGTTTCCATGAACCAAGCCACGAGCCGAGCCTTGTCAGGAGCCCCGCACAGGTCACATGCAAAATTTTCTATATTCAGAAATTCGTAGTTTTCTGGGCCAATAAACTGTCCATCAATCCACACTGGCCGCACCAAAATCCCCCCGGCGATTTTACGCAGCGAAACGAATTTTCGGGCCCGACTCCCACAAACTGGACAGACGTGTTTACCCCCGCCATAGACCACAAAACGCATCATTGTTCTTGCGCTAGAAACCAGTGAACGAAGCACTAATCCCCAAATATGCCTACCAAGCGCACTCAAGGTCCAACCGCGCCGTCCAACCATGATGTAGCCTTCCCCGAGAATTTACTAACAAGACAATGTTAGAGGGTTGTGGGCGCGGAGCCATATCGGTGAGCAGTTCTTTCGAGCTCGAGATGGTTGGCCGAAAGAATGTATATTCGTGGAGCTTGTCAGGAGTTCCACGGGAATTTATGATGCCAGCTCGCCTGACAATGTCAGACCTTTTGTGCAAGGCTGGCCATAATCAAATAATCGCCGCTAACGATGGGGAATCAAATATAAATATGAGTCAACAAAAATTGATTGTCTTTGACCTCGATGGCGTCCTCGTGGAAACGAAGAACCTACACTTCGAGACTTTGAACCGCGCTCTGCAGGAAGTTGATGCAACAGCAAATATTTCGCAAGCTGAACACCTTTCGAAGTTTGATGGGCTTGACACCCAGACGAAACTCGAATTACTGGTTAGGCAGGGACGACTAGATTCAAATGCGGTAGACAGGGTGTGGGAACGAAAACAAGAGCTAACCTTGGCGGCTTTGCAGGGACAGGATGCTAACCCCGAAATCCGCGAAGTCTTCGTTATTCTGAAGCGGTCGGAGTTTGTAACGGCAGTTGCCAGCAATTCGATTCGGGCCACTGTCAACGCCGAGATTGAACGCCTAGGGATTTCAGATCTGGTAGACATTATTTTGTCAAATGAAGATGTCGTTCAACCCAAGCCCCACCCCGAAATTTACTGGAGGGCGATGATTTTGGCCAAGTCGGGTCCTGAGCACACCACGATTTTGGAAGACTCTAATGTTGGACGCCGCGCCGCACTCGCCAGCGGAGCAGAGCTCATTCCTATAGATTCACCGTCGGATGTCACAACGCAATTCGCCGAGGAAGTATTATTGGCAATCACCACTAGGCCGCGAAAATCTGTTTGGAAAGCGAAGAACTTGAAGATCCTTATCCCGATGGCAGGCGCTGGTTCCAGGTTCGCAGCAGCCGGCTATACATTCCCAAAACCATTAATCGAAATCCAGCGCAAACCAATGATTGAGGTTGTTGTAAAAAACCTGGCAATTCGAGGCGACTTTATTTTCCTTGTTCAAAAAGAGCACTTCGAGACTTATAGCCTTGGAAGCTTCCTAAGCCTCCTAGCTCCTGGGTGCGAGATTGTTATTGTCGAAAACTTGACCGATGGTGCAGCCAGGACGGCATTACTCGCCGAAGACCTAATCGACAATGACACCCCCCTTCTGATCGCAAATTCAGATCAGTTCGTGGATTGGGACTCCAGCGAGATTCTCTACCAGCTAGGTTCGGAGGGTATCGATGGGGGCCTAATAACTTTTGAGTCGACACACCCGAAATGGTCATTTGCCAAAACTAACGATGAGGGCTGGGTCACTGAAGTTGCTGAAAAAAATCCAATCTCAAATATGGCTACCACGGGAATCTATTTCTGGTCGAAGGGCTCGGATTTTGTGAAGTATGCCAAACAGATGATCCAGAAAGATATCCGAACTAACGGTGAGTTTTACATCGCGCCAGTTTACAACGAGGCTATCGCGGATGGGCTGAAAATTAGGGCCAGATCGGTAAAGCAAATGTGGGGACTTGGCACCCCAGAAGACTTAGATACTTTCCTTAACGACCCAATTGCAGTCCAAAAACTTCGAGAACTCTGAGACAATAGGAGAATCTTGACTGGCCCGGTAATCCTCATCGCGCACAGAGGAAACACCCGTGGTCCTCAGCGCGGCCTTGAAAACCGACCAAGCTATATTGATGTGGCGATTGCTCAGGGATTTCAAGTGGAGATTGACTTGTGGGTGTCTCGTGGGAGCGCGTTTTTAGGGCACGACGGGCCCCAGTATGAAGTTGGACTTGAGTGGTTGACGGATCGACAAGCAGAACTCTGGGTTCACTGCAAAAACGGCGCGGCCATAAGTTTTGTTGTCGAATCAGAGCTCAACTGGTTCTATCACGAAACGGACCCCTACACCGTGACCAGCCACGGATTTATCTGGACATACCCGGGGAAACAGATTTTGAAAGGACCCTCGGTAGGTTTATGGTTCGGACCAGAGACCCCGCTTGGAAGTGAGCATCATAAGGACGTCTACGCGATTTGTGGGGATTATGTGGGTGATTGGAAAAACAGTGTGAGCTAAATTAGTGGGTGGTGCGAATTTTTTGTTCAATTCGCAGCAATCGAGAGGGTCCCTGCGTCACAGTCAGCGAGAAGGTGACCTATTTCCCGTCTCGTTCGAAGAATTTACCGCCGGACACCCGCGGCAAGCTTTCTTTGATTGATGTCAGTAACGGAAATGGCCATCATCCAAAACATTTGATGCCAGAAGACATAATTTGGTTGTGAGCTTTGAAGCCCAGCCTGGCCCAGACCAGACCAGAGTAAAAAGCGCACGATGCGAGTAACCTTAAGGTCCTACAGTCTCCCTGCAAGCCCTGAACCGGCGGACCTAATCGAATAACACTAGGGACTAATGCAGGTTTAGGGGGCACCTAATGTGGCTAACCCGGAGGGTTGGCTGGCAGGATGTTCTGGACTGCCACGGTGTTTTCGGACAGTGGGCCCTCTTAAAATGAGGGTGTCACTGAAAGAGAGAACAGCATGTCCGCCACACGTCGACGTTTCGCCCAGGAGTTCAAAGACGAGTTATGT
>Ga0105050_10009565_pt1 | contig 10823 bp, 16 predicted proteins | sample FRY01_FD_78088 | JGI IMG/M metagenome (GOLD analysis project Ga0105050, IMG submission 78088) | Freshwater microbial communities from Lake Fryxell liftoff mats and glacier meltwater in Antarctica - FRY-01 | ecosystem: Environmental > Aquatic > Freshwater > Ice > Glacier meltwater ... | reverse complement strand
TGAAACTTTTCAATTCAACAGTTGAGGTCTTTTACGGCGAAGAAGACGTAAAAGCAAAAGCCGACCCGCAGACGGAATACGACGAGATACACGACTCTGAAGATCCTACTGAGGACCAGAAGAACCACGTCGAATCAGTTCTCGGATTAGACCTAGACGAACTTTTCAAAGATGAATAACATGACAACCACCCACCACTTCGCATCAATGGAACGCTCAATCGTCATGGTCGCCGAGGGGGTGATTCGCGCAGCGTCGCTCATCACAAAAGGCGAGGCCACGGGACATTTCGACGACAAAGGGAGGCAAGTCGTCATTGACGACGTGACCCTTGAGCAGCTTTTCAACGTCTGCAAAAAGCTCGGAAAAATCAAGGTGAAGGCCGACCACGGAAGCGGGGTCATGGCAACGGTCGGATGGGCTGACAGCTTCTGCCTCACATCCAACAAGGTTCTTGCTGACCTCCACCTCTACGACTCCGAACCCTCCCGCCCCCGACTGCTTGAGATCGCAGACAAGAACCCGAATCACATCGGGATCAGCATGGAGTTCAACGGCAAGGACAAGCCGAGCGGCAAAATCTGCTTGGCGCGATGCTCCGAAGTATTTTGCGCGGCCATCGTGAGCGACCCCGCAGCCAACAAATCTTTGTTTCAAATCCCAGAAAAGGAGGAGGAGCAAGAACCTGAAACCAAACCAAACCAAACCAAAATGGAAAACGAAGAAACCACCGATGAGCCCACCTGGCAAAACATCATCTCGAAGCTTGAAGAAATCGGCACGCGGTTGACGGCTCTTGAGACGCCTGCCGATGCTGACAACGAAGAAGACGACGAAGAAGACAAGGCGCTTGAAGAAGAGCCTGAAGTCGTCGCTACCGACCCCGAAGCCCAGCCCGCCGAGCCTAAGAAGGTTGAGGTGGACGAGGAGAAGAAGATCGAGCTTGCCGCCAAGCGCGGGGCAGAGATGGCCATTAAGGCTTTCGCCGCAAAGCTCGGCATCACCAAGCTCGGGAAGCCTGGGGCAGCCAGCCAATCCAAGCCGACCACGAAGCACTTCGCTGAGTTCGTCGCGGATGAAGCACTTGCCCATCACGACGGCGACCAAGTCAAAGCCACGGCTCATATTCTCTCCAACAAAGCCAAGTTTGGCGATGCGTGGAAGGCATACGAGTCCCAGCGCACTGTTAAAACCGCCTAACTCAAACCAACAAAAACAAATCATGAGCAGCCAAAACGATAATGGCTTCAAGTCATTCCTAGCATCTGGGGCAATCTCGGCGTATCTCGTCGTTACGATCCAGTCCGACGGAACGATTAAAGCCGCAGCCAATAACACAAAGGGCAACGGTGTCCTTCAGGAAGACGCCGCAGATGCAAATTATGCGAGCGTGAAACTCTGGTCCGCACCAGGAACGCACATGGCCCAGATTAGCGGGTCAGCAGTCACCGCAGGGACCGCATACGGGGTCATCACTGGTGGATTCCTCGGCGTTGTCACCAACACCTACGTTACCGCGCTGGAAAGCCAAGGCGACAACGACGGCGCGGTGAAAGAATTCGTGGTCAACTAAGCAACCCGACAAACGATAACACACTAAAAAAATGGCCTATACCAATGCACAAGCCACGCCGCGAAGCGATATTTACGCTCTCGCGATGCAGGCAAACGCCGACTTCAATCAACTCTGCATCGCTGACAAGATTTTTCCTGTCAAGGGCGAGGACGTGAAGCGCGGCATCTACATGCGGGCGAAGCTCGCTAACGCGGAACTGCTCAACGGAGACGCTAAGCCACGCGCAGCAGGAGACGGTTACAACCGAATCAACCGCAAATATGATACCGACACATATGACGCCGAGGAATACGGCCTTGAGGGAGTCATCGATGATTCCTACGAGGCCGAGACGGAGCGGTTTATGAACCTTGAGGCCACGGAGGCCGCTCTTCTTGAGCGTTCCCTCCGCATCTCCTACGAGGTCCGAGTCGCCGCAAAGTTGATGAGTGCCTCCACGTTCACCGCCACATCTGCGGCCGTGAACTACACGGAAGCCAACTTGGCGACCATCAACGTCCCCGCCGACGTGGCCGCCGCTAAACTGCGGATGCTGAAAAACGGCCTGATTCCGAACGCAATCGTGATGAGCGCGAATGTTTACGAGCGGATCTCTCGTTCGACGTTGCTTCAAAACCAAGTGTTCGGAGTAGTCCCGAAGAGCGCGGGGCAATACCTCATCCCATCGGATGCGGACATTGCGAACGCGCTCACGGTTTCCAACATCTACGTTGGACGCGCCCCGAAGAACTCGGCCGCGAAAAACCTCTCCTACTCGGGAGCGTTCATCTGGGGCGACACATACATTGCCGTTTGCCAGATCAACGGTGGCGAATACACGGCGGGCGGAGTCGGTCGGACTATCCAGTGGACCAAAGACACCACGGGACTGTTCACCCCCGAGACCTATCGCAGCGATGAGCGTCGGTCCAACATCCTTCGCGTGCGTCAGCATGTGGCGGAAAAGGTGATCGATGAAACCGCGTGCGAACTCATCACCACCAGCTACTCCTAACCGATAGCGCAACCATTCCTGCCCCCTGAAAGATGGGGGCGGGAACCTTTTATATGAAAATCATTCTATCAGCGATTACAGGTAACGAGGAGGCGGTCATTGAGCGATTCGTCAGATCGTTTGCGCCAGCCGTGGACGAGTTCGTTTTTGTCCGAGCCATTGGAATCCAAGAACCAGACGAGACCGTCGAGATCATCCGCCGAACGTGTTCGGAGTTGGGAAAGGTGGTCGATTTCCTGACCTACGAAAACAAGACCGAGTTTTGCCATGTGGACAATTTCGGGACGGCGCGGCAGTTGTCGCTAACAGCGGCCGCAGACGGAGCGGAAGAGGGGGATTACATCATTTGGGCAGATGCCGACGATGTTCTCATTGACGGCGGGGCCGAGGAGATTCGGGCGGCGGCAGAATCAGGGAGCCATGACGTTTTTATCATGCCATACCATGTCCGAGGTGACAAACAAGTCGTGTGGCGGGAGCGGATGGTCAAGGCCGATCTAGGGGCGCAATGGGAACATGCTATCCATGAACAGATGAGTTTTCCGCGAGAAGTCTCCTGTAGAATGATCCGGGGAGCGGTCATTGAGCACTCCCCACTCGACGCCAAGGCGGGGGGGCATGAGCGGAACCTTGCCATCCTCCAATCGGAATTGCGGGACACGCCAAGGAATATGTTCTACCTCGCGCAAGAGCTTTTCCAGAACGGGAAGCTGCGGGAGTTCCGCCCGATTGCCGAGGCCGCGCTTGTCATTCCCGGCATGGACACGCTGGAGCGTTACGAGATCCTGATGCAGCTCGCCCAGACGCCAGGGACCAAGTCGAAGGATTTGGCGGCGTCAGCATTCGCCCTCATGCCAGATCGACGGGAGGCGCTGGCGCTGCTCACCAACTACGCCATCATTGACGGCGACCACGCCAAGGCGATGAGCCTTGCCGATGTGATGATGTCCATCCCCAAGCCGAGGAAGACCTACTGGAGCATGAACAACGAATGGTATGGCTGGAAGGGCGATGAGCTTTACCGCCAATGCCTCCGCCTGAATGGGAGGGAGGACGCAGTCGTTAAATCCGCATGAGCATGAAATCCTACATGAAAGCGGACCTGTCCGAGTTGTTCGACCGAGACATGCCGGCCGAATGCCGAATCGGAGCGCAGACCATCACCGTCTTGATCGATGACATGATGAATGACGAGATTGAGGGATTCGGAGGCCCCGAGTCAATCGAGACGCAGCGGGTCCATTTCAAGATTTCCGACAAGTCATCCATTGAGATCGGCTCGCCCCTTTCGATTCGTCAGAAGCCAGAATCGGGCGAGCCCGCCCCCAAGTGGAAAATCATGATCGTTCTTTCGTCCATCACTTCGGCGGATGGGAATGAGCTAATCGCAACCGTGAGGGCAACATAACCATGATCCTCCAAGCAGCCGCCAAGTCGATTCAAACGCTCCTACAAAAGAGCGTGGATGCGGCCCTTGGCAAAAAGAACACGGTCCATGTCTATCTGACCGACGCCGACCTGACCAAATCCCCTATGCCGTATATCGTCATCGATTGCTCATCCTCGGAGGAGATCATCGATCCTGGGTGCGGCATCTTCAAGGTGGCTGGAAACTTGGAATTCCGCAGTTACACCAAGGCGACAAGCCCCGAGATCCGGGAAAAGATCCTGACGGCGATCAACAATTTTGCGTATGACGACACCGCCGAAAAGCTGTCCACGATGAAGAACTTTCATTGCCACGGATGGCATCCGACAACGGGGGAGATGACCCATGACAACGAATACAAGGCGACCGTCTACACGATGTCCTATTGGGTTTATTGCATGGAACTGGACGAGGCAGGAGACAACACGATTCCGCTATGAAAACCGAACAAAACCAAACCACTAACTACAAAAAATCATGGCCGTAATCACCATCGGAGCAACTGGGGCAGCATGGGGCCTCGCCGCAGAAACCGGACTGCTTGTGCAGACCACCACATCTAAGGACACCCGCGAGAAGAACCAAGTTCGTGACGAGCAAGGCGACTTTGCGCTGGTGAGCTTCTACAACCCGACGCAATCGCTTTCTATCTCTGGCGTCATCGTCGGGACAACTGGAATCGCCGCCGCCGCCCCTGGGGTCGCGCTGACAGTCGCCAACGTCAACATTACTAACGGAGTGACCACTGGCGGAATCTACACTGACGACGTGGACATCTCGAAAGGAAACACCGAGTTCAAGAAGATCACGGCAAACGCGACCCGCTACAAGTTCGCGTAAAACAAACAATATGAAATCAATCTACGTTACCGAAATAAAGCTGGCGGCAATCCTGATTGCCTTTGGAGTTCCAAGGCGGGATTCAGATCCCACCACCTGCGAAATCAGGAAGGACTCCAGGGGCAATGATTGCAAGAAATACATGTTTTGGTTTGATGTCGGGAACGGCGTTCATTCCGAGATTGCCGAGAAGACGATTTCCGACTTTTCGGCGGCGAAGGATTGGGAGACTCTGAATCGGGACATCGAAGACCCGCTTTATTGGATGAAGGGGGTGCTTGAAAACAGGGACTCCATTGTCCACGAAATGCACAACAACGTCGAGGCCATGCGGGTGATCGAGGTGGGAGACAAGACCATCGTCATCGGACACCGAGCAAGCCAAGGACTCAAAGACAAAATGAAATCACTACTATGAAAACAGACGAACTAGACGACGGCATGTTCACGACATGGGAATTCAAGGGCGTGGAGATCAAGCCGCTTTCCTATGCGCGGAAGTGGCAGATTTCCAAGCTCGTCAATCTTGGGGACGGGACTCCCTACGATATGGCAATGGCAATCTTCCTGTTCGTTTGCAAGCAAAGCGACATCTCGAAAGGGATTCGCAACCCCGCTTACATTGACGCGAAGTTTGAAGAATGGATGAACAAGATCGAGTTGGAGTTTGACGACTTCAACGAGGGCGCTGGGAAGATGATTGGTGAGGTAATGGCTCACTCCAACAAGAACCGAGCGTCTCCCGTTGATTCAGACGACCCGAGCCTGATGGCCGATCCGTTGGGAAACTAATAGAGCCGCCCGATGCGGCGGCATACGTTGCGCTAATATCAAGATACACAGGATGGACCGAGCAATTCATACTTTGGGAACTCCCCCTAGCGAGGGGGAATGCCTATTGCCACGCGTTCATGAGGATGCAAAACGTCAACACCGAGCCGCCGCAGGACAAAACCGAACTCTACAACCAGATTGATGAGATTTGACCCGTCAGGACTTGAGAGAGCGTTTGACCGCATGGAAGACGGGGCGAAGAGGCACGGCAAGACGATGGCGACCGATCAAGGGAACATGTTTCTCAAGGTCATGAAATCGGAGTCTTGGAAGATTGCGCCGACTCGGGAAACGCTAAGTGCGGTAGCGGAAAGGTTGAAGGGTCGGCTCAAGCGCAAGAAAGGCGTTACCCCAGCGAAGGAACTCGCAAGGCGCATGAGAGCAAGGGGGACGTTTGCGCGGGGGTGGGAGATCACCAAAGTGGAGAGCGCAGGCTTTCGCATCAGGATTTGGATGGAGGACAAGGCCAAGGAATCGGGCAAAGTGGACGATGAAAAGGGCGTGTCTGACCGAGCGGAGAAGATCGCTGGCAAGTCCTTCAAGTCGAAGTTGGACAAGCTGGCCAGCAAAGTAACAGGACTATTTTAAACATGTCAGAAGCAAAAGCCACAGGATACCTAGAGTTGAATCTAACTGGATTCGACCAAGCAATCGGCACCGCGAAAAAGGCGCTGGTCGGATTGGCGGCGGCATTCCTCACATTCAAGACGGCGAAGTATTTCAAGGACGGGATTGTTGACGCGATCACGTTTGGGAAAGAGATGCAGGTGGCGTCTAACAAGATGGGCGGATTCGACCCGGGCAAGATGTTGATCGTCCAGAAGGCATTGCAGAATGCTGGACTTGGGGCGGAGGAAGCGCGGGGAGCAATGTCTGATTTCGTGGACAGCGGGCGGGACATTTCGACCATCTTTGGTGGGGTTGACAACTATGCGGAGGCGTTGAAAAACGCGGCAGCAGACAGCGGAGAGCAAGCGGGGGTGTTGACTCGATCCGCGAAGGCGCTGCAAACAGTCTGGAACACGATGGAATCCATCGGATCGAAGACGAGGACATTCTTCCTGACGATGACGGAGCAGTTTGTGAAGCCGTTGCAAGTCGTTCTGGACTACATCAACACCATAGACCTATCGGGCATTGGAACGTCCTTCGGATCAGGAATCGCCCAGGGGGCTAACATCTTGATCGGACTGCTGAAAAACGGCGACTTGTGGAAAGTGATGGGGACGGGGATTCAGTGGGCGTTTTGGTCGGGGATCAGCGTTTTGCAGAGTGGATTGAAGCAGGCGATTGCGTTCTTATCAGGGGCATTCAAGAGCATCACCGAGAGCTTTGCGAAAAGTCTGTTTGCTGAAGAGGTCCTGAGTGTCCTATCTGTAGTATTCGATGCGCTGGGAGCAATTCTCTACTCCGCAATTCTTTCGGGAGCAGCGGCGTTGGCGGGCGTGTTGGGACAAAAAGAAGCCGCCTCTTACTTTTCGGAATCATCTGATTCGATGTCCGAGACTGCTCGCGCACTTATGGAGAACGCTAGCCTTATGTTGTCTGAGATTGATTTTGGCGAGGTGGAAGGCGATATTGACGAAGCTCTAAAGGCTGGCATGGAGGCAATGGGAAAGGCGGCAGAGGGTGTCGAGTCTCCCAGCGAAAAGGAGGCGCGAGAGTCATGGGAGAAGATGGCCGACACAATCAAGGACGCGATATTCACCGCCGAAGATATGGGCGATAATTCTGGCAAAATCAATAAGCCTCCCGACATCCTGAATCAGCTATCGGGAGGAGGAGGGGCGCATGTCATCGCGGACTCGCTCGCCAAGGTGGGAGGAGGCGGCAACTACCTAAAGGTGGGGATGAGCCTTGCAGAGCGTTCGGCGCTTCGGACGGCTCGGGCGACCGAGCAGACGGCAAAAGCAACCGAGGCGCTTGAGCAGCAGGGCAAAAAAGATCCGAAAACAAAACCTGTCTTGGGAAGATAATCATGGCCACAATCAAAATCGGGAACGTCAAAGGCGCAATCTATCAGGCGGAGCAGCCGATCCACCTGAACCCAGACGGGAGCGCCACGGCATCGATCACCTACAAGTGCGCGGAGGAAAGCAGCTTCGCGGTGATTCCCGCGTATATGACGAATCACCCTTACCTTCCGAACCTCAAGGCGTTTGAGTCGGACCTTGATCGGGAGCCGGGGGGCATCATCCGAATCACCACGATCTACAAGGGAGTTTTGGCGTCGAATCCCGAGGCGCTTGCGCAGCATGATTTCGCGCGGACATCTTCGCAGGCTCCCATCGAATCACACCCGCTCTTTTCGCTTCCGAGGGATAAGCCTCCCGTGTCAGTGGACGAGATCGATACCATTGAGCTTGCCTTGCAAAATAACGAGCACCCCGTGAGCCCGTTGGGATACAGGGCGAAGGTGCTCTATGACAAGAAGCGCCGAGGGATTGAATCCTACATGCAGACAGGGAGCATCTATCGGAAAACCTATGCCTCCGCGAGCATCCCTCCCGCGGCACTCCTAAATGATGTCGGCAAAAGGAAATCGCCGGGGAGTCCCGCCCCCGCCGCGCCACCGGGGCAGTCGTATCTTTTCGTCGGCCTAACTTGGAGCAAAGCGGCAGGGGTGGTCAGCATCTCCGAAGAATATCAACTCTCAGGATTGGGGCCTTGGGATCAAGACCTTTACGAATCAGCCTAATGTCTATCTTCGACACTCCAAAGTTTGACCCGATGGGGCCGGCCACCCAGGTCGGGGCGACAAACCTGAATCAGATGTCCAAGGCGATTGAGTCTCGGACCATCAGAGCGGGCTTTGGGACGCTCTCGGAGCAATCATCCTCGGGAACAACAGTGTCGATCAAAAAGCCGCGGAAGCCCCCTGCGGGGAGCGCTCACCACGGCAACCTTGACCACTTCTTTATTCAGTATTACGAGGGGAGCAAGGGCCGCTGGCATCCCGGCTCGGCCTACGTCGTCTGCTATCGTCGAGGGTTCTACGTGGCGTTGCTGACCGCAGTCATCAGCTTGGATAGGGAGACGGTTGGGATTGACGACACCAATGAAGATTGGCCTCCCGTGGGAGGTTTGACCGCCTCAAGCGTCCTGATCGGCGGAATTGCTACTTTGGAAGCCGCAGACGGGAAATTCCTGAAATGCGCGACCGCAACTTGGCTTTTGAACGTTTAGCCTCCCCGAATCGAATTGACTATCCCCCCAACCTAACAATAATACAGCAATGCTTTTCTACGACATCGGGCAATCCGCTTGGGTCCGTCAGCCTGGAAGTTCGGAGCCTCCTTGGATGGTTCCGGTCCTGACAGTTGGGGCAACTCATGCAATCTCAGTTACGTTCGCGGACGGCGAGGATGTCCTGAATTACGGAGGGTCAACTTGGTTCTTGGGGATCAAGTCTAATCTGGACTTTGCGGGGGATTACGTGGCTTCCAATTCCGCCCCGACCGAGGACGGGGAAAGCGCCATCACGTTCGTTCTCGATTTGGACACGGCGGCGGCGAAAGCATATTTTACCGCGAACCCCACCGAGCCAACCTTGTCTTGCGAGATGCAAATCGTTTGGACAGACGACGTTAAGCGGGTGACTGCCCCGCTCAAGATCGTGCTGCAAAATACCTACCTTAAGGACCAATGACCCCAGGCGAATACAAATACGGCGATCAGGTCAACTACTCTGATTTGGATAGTGTGCCCTTCCAAATCTACGTGAACGATCTCGCCCCCGCGTCTTCTTTGTCGAGCGTGGACGCATCATTTTCTCGGAATGGGGCCGTCACCTTGGCGCTTCCCTGCACCGTCATAGATGCGGGAGATGCTATCTTCGACGTTGACGCGGTAGCCGCTGCCGACTTCACGCTAGACCACGGGGCGCACGATTTCACGGCGACATGCACCTTTGCGGATGGCTCCGTTAAAACCTACGTCCACATGAAAAACTCGGTCAACATCATCCAGAATCCACAATGAGCGTTAAAGTAAAAGTCGAGGTGACGCCAACGGTCAACAGGATCAAGGTGGAGACCAGCCCAATCGGCGCGGCAGGTCCGAACACGGTCAGCGCGGCGACGACCACGGCGTTCACGAAGTTCCTCAAAGGCGACGGGTCGAACGTGGTGGAGTCAGACATTTTGCCAGCGTGGGAGGCGGAGTTGCTGACGGCGGGGACGGCTGATGTCGGGGGGCATTTGTTGCCGTCCACTCACTACATGTATGCTCTGGGTTCGGTGACGAAGTATTTCCTAAATGCATACATCGATACTATTATTGCTGGCTCCACGATATACGTTGGATATACAAGTAGCGGAAGCGTTGCGGGAACAATCAGGCTTTTCTCGGGGGCGGGGGAGGGTTGGAGATATACGGAGATCACCAGCATCGCTACGGCATCTCGCGCATTAGTCCTTCCCGACGCGGACACCAAGCTCCCGATCTTTGGCCATCATTGCACGTTCGCCGGTCCGACGACGGGGCGCACCTACACGCTGCCGGACGCGCACGCGACCTTGGTGGGGACGGTGGCGACTCAGACGCTGACCAACAAGACTCTGACGACCCCGACCATAAACGGGCTACTGCATAGCGGTGTGGTCCAAGGGACGCCGGGGGCGTTGACGAGCGGGGCGACGATCACTTGGGCCGTGGGGACGGCAGGAAATATGGCGACGCTGACAATCGGTCACAATGCGTCGTTGTCCGCGCCGACGGGGATCACAGCCGGGAAGGCGGCGACGCTGATTTTGCAGGTCACGCAGGACGCGGCGGCGGCAAAGACTCTGGCGCTCGGGGCAGGGATCACGCTGCTCGGCGGCGGGTCGATCAACGCGACCCTGTCCTCGGTGTCGCTGGTGACGCTGGTGACGATGGACGGCGGAACAACCTATAGCGCCACCATTACGAAATGAGCCTGATTGTGCCGGTCGGGTTTATCGCAAGCGGACTGGACCCAGACGCGGCGGCTTATATCGCTGCGGTAAAGGCGGCGGGCGGAACGGTGAGCGGGACTCAAGAGACCGCTATTAACGACTTCTTTGTCGCTGGCTGGGTTTCTAGCGGAGTCCTCAAGCGGGGGTTCCTCACGATTTGGGCCAACGCCAGCGCGGACTCGGTAGAGTTTACGGGGGTTGGCTCGGTGGCGT
>Ga0105050_10009564_pt1 | contig 10823 bp, 10 predicted proteins | sample FRY01_FD_78088 | JGI IMG/M metagenome (GOLD analysis project Ga0105050, IMG submission 78088) | Freshwater microbial communities from Lake Fryxell liftoff mats and glacier meltwater in Antarctica - FRY-01 | ecosystem: Environmental > Aquatic > Freshwater > Ice > Glacier meltwater ... | reverse complement strand
TGATGATTTCAATTTGCTGCGCTTCCAGCATCAGGTAGCCAATGGTCAGAATCAGGCCGTCGCTGCCAATCACCACACCTGAGCCACTGCGGTTCAAACCCAGGGTTCGGGCTGATCGTGCGCCTTTGACGATACTGACTTTGACGCCCACCACCGCCGCATTGGCTTTGGTCATGGCGTCCATGATGGATTGTGCGCTGCCGGCGCTGGCTGCAGGAGCGGTGGCGGCGTGGCTTGAGACAAATGCGGCCATTGCCAAGGGCAGCGCCAAAATCAGTTTGAAAATGGAAGGTTGCATGTGAGGGCTCCTGAGCGTGCCGGGCGGGATGGACAGCACGCAGACAGAGAATGCGCTTTTTTCAGCTTTGCTGCAAGTGTGGGGATTTGCCGGCATCCACCGCCGCTGCCAGACATGCCGCCAGCCGCTCGGTACCGCCCAGTTCGTTGGCCAAAATCAGCACCAGTCTGGCATTCAGGGCTTCTGATTGCTCGCGCGTCAAGCTCAGGTGTGCATCCATCAGGTTTTCATAAAACTGGTCTGCGTCTTCAAGGTTCAGCTGAGTTTTCAAAACATGTCTCCACAGGCGGTAGTCAAGGCGCGCGTCAGCTCAGCATCTATCTGCTGGCCTGTTGCGGCGATGTAGCTGTCTGGCCGCAACAGAGCCCAGAAAGCCCCCCCCAAGCTGGCGGCTAGATGCCCTTCAGGGTCCAGTACATGCTCTTTGGCGGTTCCTGGCCCCTTACCGCCAGGCATCCCGCCCAGCACCTGGCCAAGCACCTGTACGCAACGCATGTCGGTTTGGCGCGTCAGCATGATGATGTGCCTGGCCTGCCCCTTCGTGAGTACACCAAACACCAGCAGCAGCAAACGGCCCTCGGCCCACTTGAGCAAGTCGGCGACGTCGCCCGGACTGCCGTCGGCCCAGCGCAGCGCAACGTTTTGCAGCGCCCGCCCGCCCGCAGGCGTGCAGGCACTGGAGCGGCTGTAGACGTTGGGCGCTGACATGCGGCCCGTGTTGACCAGTTGCCGCGCAAACGCATGGCGCTTGGCCAGGCTGATGGCGGCTGTGCGAAAAACACGTTCAGCACCGTCTGACGGGCGTAAAAAGCGGGCGGTGCGGTTTGTGACCAGCACGTTGTGGGTGGCTGCTTCGTGGCGTTCTTCGTGGTAGCTGTGCAGCAGCGCTGGCGTGGCGCGGCGCTGCATGACAGCAGCCAGTTTCCAGGCCAGGTTGTCAGCATCCTGTACGCCCGAATTGCCGCCGCGTGCGCCAAACGGGCTGACCACATGCGCGGCATCACCCACAAAAAACACCCGGCCATGGCGCAACTGGTCCAGGCATTCGCTGCGGTAAGCGTAGGGGCCGACCCAAACAATCTCGTATTCGCTGGCGTGCACTTTGCGGCCCAGCTGGCCATTGATTCGCTGGCGCACCACGTCTTCACGGCTGACTTCTTCCGGGTCAGCGTCGGGCCGCATCTGGTAGTCAATGCGCCACACGCCATCGGCCATCAGGTGCTGCCACACCGCGCGGCCTTCGTTAAAGGGCGCTTCTATCCAGGTGTGGCGCTCCACCGGCGGTGGGTTTTTAAAACGCACATCGGCAATGCACCATCGGTCATAGCCTTTTTTGGCCGTCACGCTGGCCTGGCACCAGGCACGAAACGGGCTGCGCGCGCCGCTGCAGTCAATCACGTGAGCGGCTTCAATGGTATACGCGCCAGCCGGCGTGGCTATGCTCAGGGTGGCAAAGTCTGCTTTCTGCTCAAAGGCAGTGATGCGGTTGTTCCAGCGCAGTTCTACCTGTTGGGCGTCTTGGGTTTCTTTGGCGTTTTTATACAGCTGCTCAACCAGAAAGCCCTCCACATAAAACTGCTGGATGTTGATAAACGGCGGCTGCTGGCTGACGTTGTGCGTGGTTTGCTGGCGTAAATCAAACGAATACACCTCATCATGCCCGGCAAAGGTGCGGCCCACGCTCCACTGCACGCCAATGGCGGCGATACGCTCATAAATACCCAGGCGCTTGAAAATCTCCAGTGTTTTTTGCGCATAGCAAATACCGCGCGACGACGCGCCCTTCACGCCGACGGTGTTGTCTTCGTCCAGCAAGATGGCGCGTATGCCGTATTGTTGCAACGCGCAGGCCAGCGTGAGGCCCGCCAGCCCGGCACCGACGATCACGATGTCATGGCGCATGACCTGGCCCGTGGTCAGCTCTGGCGGCGGCGTGAAAGGATATTCAGGCAACTGGTAGCCCGTGCCAGTAGAAAACTCATAGCCATTGGCGGCTGGCGCTTGGGTGTAGTTGGGCGTAGCTTGAAGCATGAAATAACGGCTTTTCTTGTCAAAAAAAGGGCTTTTTAAGCCGCTTTTACCAGTGTTTTAGTGCTGCAGACCAATCAATTCGGGCGCAACAAGCTACTGAATCAATATCGTTTCGGGCTCAAACCTTGGCAGCACGTTCAGCCCGCCAGACCTCTTTGCGCGCCGTCCACTCGGCCAGACGGGCATGTACCGTGGTGCTTTCTTTTTGCATGTGGTCCTCGCCTGCCAGTTGCGCGGTGAGTTCCAGCCGCACGCCGTTGGGGTCAAAAAAGTAAATGCTTTTAAAAATCTGGTGATCAGTCACGCCCAGTACCTCAATGCCTTCGGCCTCCAGCCGCGCTTTCATGGCCTGCAACTCGGGGACGGTGTTGACGCGAAAAGAAATATGGTTGACCCACAGCGGTGTATTCGGTGACGGCAGTGCTGCCTCGTCATCGCCGAGGTCAAAAAACGCGATGAACGAGCCGTCTTGCAGCCGAAAGAAAAAGTGTGTGTACGGGCAATATTCGCCGGTGCTCGGCACGATGTCGCTTTGAATAATGTGAAACAGCGGCAAGCCCAGAATGTCTTCGTAAAAATGCCGCGTCTCCTCGGCATCTTTGGCCCGGTAGGCATAGTGGTGCAGCTGCTGGATGGGAGCGGGTGGGGGCAAAGAATCAAGTAATTGTGTCATTTTTAATTCACCTATTCGTAATTCATTTACTGTACCGTAATTTTTGTCCTGGCTTGTGCCGTAGTTTTGATGGCAGCGACGCATGCCATAAGCCCCTGATCACGAAAGCATCGTGCCGCTGAGCGCCACTGCAGAGGTGCGCGAGCGGCTTTTCCCCGATTGGGACATGGAACTGGTCAGCGCCATCGACATTCGGGACGTGTTGGTCGATGCCCTGGACCACGCCAAAGACCCACAAAACGCCGATGCCCTGCGCCTGCTGCTGGCCAGCTTGATTCGGGGCAATTGAGCGTATGGGCAAGTCCTGAGCGGCTCTACCCGCTAATGTGATTCATCTGGAAAGATCAGCACGGACTCCAATGGCTCGTTGGCGCACTGGTTGAACGAATGGTCAGGTTTCACTGCGTTTGGCTGCGGACTGAGGAAGCCCGAACACACGGTCAAATGCCCATGTGAAGCCGATGGCATAAAAGAAGAAGAATGCGAGGAGACCAAGATTTGCGAAAAACGCGTCTAGCAGCGATATATCCAGCCAGAAAGACATGACCGGAACCAGTAAGAAAACCAGACCCCCTTCAAAGCCTGTTCCGTGCGCAAGACGCCTTAAAAATGACCGCCCTTTGACGGATTGACGCGACTCCCAGCGCTCGAAAATAGAATTGAAAACATAGTTCCACACCAGCGCGATGCTGGACAGAACAAATGCGAGCCCGATGGTTGAAGCGGCTGGCTTGTCGAAGGCCAGGCTCAAAACAGGGCCCACGAAGGCGATGGCGAAAACCTCATACAGGACTGCCTGAAGAATGCGTCGATTTCTAGGACTCATGAAGATAGGGCGGTGAACATCTGGCTTTGGTGAAGTCTAACGAATGCAAGCGACTTTTACGTTCCGATGAAGTATCGTGCATGGATGCGGCAGTCGCGTTAAAGTCAGGTCATCGAATTTTTTCCGCCATCCCATCCATGCTGTTCTTACTTTCTCCCGCCAAGTCCCTCGACTACGACACCCCCCCGCAAGTCGCAACCCATACCCAGCCGCTGTTCACGCGCCAGTCTGCTGCACTGATAGAGGTTCTCAAAACCAAATCACCGCAAGACATCAGCCGCCTGATGAAGCTCTCAAGTGCCTTGTCAGGCTTGAACGTCGGGCGCTACCAGGCATGGTCTAAAAAATTCACGGCTAAAAACTCAAAGCAAAGCGTGCTGGCGTTCAACGGCGATGTGTATGAAGGCCTGGCTGCTAAAACCTTGAGTGCGGCGCAACTCGACTGGGCGCAGGCGCATCTGTGTATTTTGAGCGGCTTGTACGGCGTGCTCCGGCCGCTGGACCTGATGCAGCCTTATCGGCTCGAAATGGGTACAGCGCTGGGGACAGAAAAGGGCAGCAACCTGTACCAGTTTTGGGGCTCGCAAATATCAAGCTACCTGAATGAACGCGCCGCTGCTGACACCTCACCCATCATCGTGAATCTGGCCAGTGAAGAGTATTTCAAGGCGGTCGATTTACGGGCACTCAAGGCGCGGGTGGTCAGCTGCGTGTTTGAAGACTACAAAAACGGCAAATACAAAATCATCAGCTTTCACGCCAAGCGCGCCCGTGGTTTGATGGTGCGCTACGCGATTGAAAAGAAAGTGGCCACGGTTAAAAAACTGGAAGGCTTCAATGCTGAGGGCTACGGCTTTGAAGCGGTACTGTCCACTCCCGATCAGCTGGTTTTCAGGCGCAAACTTGAGTGATGCATCCGTGATATTGCCTTGCCCGACGCCTGGCGGCGCAGGGGCAACGCTGGACGCTGGCGACAAGTGGGTTGAAGTGCTGCAGAGGCAGCATGCGCCCGAAGTGGTGGTCTTCGCCAATTTGTTAAGCGCCGCTGAATGCGATGCCTTGATACAGGCCGCCAGGCCTAGACTGTCACGTTCATTGACGGTCGACACTCATACCGGTTGCGAATCGCTGCACCCTGACCGGACCAGTCAAGGCATGTTTTTTGAGCGCTTTGAAAACGACGTGGTCTTGTGCGTTGAAAAACGCATTGCCAAACTCTTGCACTGGCCGGTTAAACACGGCGAAGGCCTGCAAGTGCTGCGTTACCGAAAGGGCGCACAGTACCTGCCGCACTACGATTATTTTGACCCGCGTGAGGCCGGGACGTCCGCACTGCTGGCGCGTGGTGGCCAGCGTGTGGCAACGCTCATCATGTACCTGGCTGAACCTGAGGCGGGTGGGGCTACGGTTTTCCCTGATTTGGGTTTGCAAGTGACGCCTAAACGCGGGCAGGCCGTATTTTTCAGCTACGCAGAGCCGCTGCCGTCCAGCCTGTCATTGCATGGGGGCGAGCCCGTCACTCTTGGAGAGAAATGGATTGCCACCAAATGGCTGCGGCAGCATGAGTTTGCCTGACTTTTAGCGTAAGCCAGCGCCTGTGCTTGGGCTTGTGCCGCCTTCTATCCGCTGAATCAATTCAATCTTGTAGCCGTCGGGGTCGGTTACAAAAGCAATCACCGTCGTGCCGCCTTTGACGGGCCCAGCGTCTCGCGTCACATTGCCGCCAGCCGCTCTTATTTTTTCAACGGCGGCACAGGCATCGGGCACACCCAGTGCAATATGGCCATAGGCTGTACCCAGGTCATAGCTGTCGGTGCCGTGGTTATAGGTCAGCTCAATTTCAGCTTGCGCCGGGTTGCCCTCGTAGCCGACAAACGCCAGCGAGTATTTGTATTCCGGGTTTTCAGACCGGCGCAGCAGCTGCATGCCCAGCACGTTGGTATAAAAGTCAATCGAGCGCTGGAGATTGCCAACGCGGAGCATGGTGTGTAGGAGTCGCATAAAAATTGAGGTGAGTTGAAATTATTTTACCGGTGCAGCTTACCTGGCCATGTCAAACACCAGGCAAGTGCTGGTTGCATGAGCATAGAGGCCTGCCGTTACCTTCGATCATGCGGGCCTATCCTGCTGTGCTTTGCCCCTGCCATTGGGTTAATGTGTCCTGGGAATGGCTCATGGAAATATTTTAAACAGGTGATCAGGTATTTTGGCGCGGTGTAGCCTGCTTGCGTCTTGCATTTTCCCACGGACGGTGCAGACCGGCGTGGTTACCTGCTACCGAATCTGTACGCCGTTCTTAAGGTGGCACCTTCTGGAAAAGTGCAAAGACTGCCAGCGTTGGATTGCGGCATGTAGAAGATCCATGCGAGGCTATGTAGCAGCCGAATGTGAAGGGCTGCTCGCGTCCATAACCAGGTCCACGGTTCTGTCCGGCGACGGTCGGCAGTTTGCAGCACGCGGGTGCTTGTTTATGGCACGCCAGATTAACCCACTGTGCGGATTCTGGCTGGAACTGCCTTGAGGATCAGGAAACCCGCACTGAGCCTGCGGTTGACGAGGATGTCGGAGAGTCAACGCCTTTCGGCGGTCTGGGTCAATAGCACGTCGGCACCCACACCCCGGCTATGATTTGGCGCTGTAGAAAGAATATTTATGCGAATCATCATCCTGGGCGCTGGGCGAGTCGGCGAGAGCGTCGCCGAGAGCCTGCTTTCTGAGCAGAACGACATCACCATGATCGACCCCGATCCGGAACGCCTGCGCGACCTGGAAGACCGGCTGGACCTGCGCGGGGTGGCGGGCAATGGCATTCAGCCGTCTGTCTTGCGCCGTGCCGGGGCTGAAGATGCCGACCTGTTCATTGCCTGTGCGCCGCTGGACGAGACCAACCTGACGGCCTGCAAGGTGGCGCATGACGTGTTTGGCATTGCGACCACGATTGCCCGATTGCGTTCGCCCGAGTTTGAAGAAGGCGACGCCTTGCTGGGCAAGGCTGGCTTTGCGGTCGACCATGTGATCTGCCCAGAAGAGTCGGTGATGCGCTACATCCACCAACTCATTGACTACCCCGAGGCGCTGCAGGTGCTGGAGTTTTCGCAGGGGCGCGCGCACCTGATTGCGGTGCGCGTGGAAACGGGCAGCGCCCTGGCCAACCGCACCATCAGTGAGTTCAAGGCCTTGTTTCCCACGGTGCCCATGCGTGTGGTAGCGGTGTACCGGCTGGACGACGAGTTGCAGGTGGTGCCGACGACGCGCATTCAGCCGGGTGACGAGGTGTTTGTACTGGCGGACAAGGAAAAAATTCACCAGGTGCTCAGCGCCATCCACAAAGACGACCGGCCAGTGCGCCGAGTGATGATCGCTGGCGGCGGCAAGGTCGGTTTACGCCTGGCGCGTAGCCTGGCCGGGCAGTGTGAGGTGAAGATCCTGGAGTCCAACCGCAAGCGTTGCGAGTACCTGGTGGGCGAGTTACCCAACGATGTACTGGTGCTGGGCGGCGACTCCACCGACGAAGACCTGCTGATTGATGAAAACGTCGGCGATATGGATTTGTTCATCGCTCTGACCAGCGATGACGAAGACAATATTTTGTCAGCCATGCTGGCCAAGCGGCTGGGCGCGCGGCGGGTCATTGCACTGATCAACCGCCGCATTTATGCCGAAATGATGCAAGGCAGCGCCATTGACATTGCGCTGTCACCCGCGCAAGCAGTGATTGGCGAACTGCTGGTGCATGTGCGCCGTGGTGACATTGCGGCGGTGCACAGCCTTCGCCGGGGCGCAGCCGAGGCCATTGAAGGCATTGCGCGCGGCGACTTGCGCACCTCGCGTCTGGTGGGCCGGCGCATTGAGGAGATAGGCTTGCCCGCAGGCGCGCGTTTTGGCGCCATCGTGCGCGGGCAGGATGCCGAGTGCAAGGTCTTGATGCCTATTCACGACCTGGTCATTGAAGAGGGTGACCACGTCATCATCTTCCTGCCCAACAAGCGCTTGTTGCGTGCGGTGGAAAAGCTGTTCCAGGTCAGCGCCACCTTTTTCTGACACACCATGAGTGGATTTGCTCCGGTTTTAAATGTGCTGGCCCGCATCCAGCTGGGCTTTGGGTTGATGTTTTTGGTGCCCATGGCATGGGCATGGGCGCTGGACGACCCCGCGCTGCTGGATGTCTGGCTGCAGGGCATGCTGCTGACGCTGGGCGCAGGGACGCTGACCTTGTTCCTGACCTCCCGCAGCAAGCGCGAGCTGCAGCCACGGGACGGCTTTTTACTGGCCAATCTGGTGTGGTTGGTGTTGCCCGCATTTGCCGCTGTGCCGCTGATGTTGTCGATCGACGGTTTGAGCTGGACCGACGCCTACTTTGAGGCCATGAGTGGGCTCACCGCCACGGGTGCCACAGCTTTGACCGGACTGGACAATCTGCCGGTGTCGGTCAATGTGTGGCGCTGCTTTTTGCAGTTTATTGGAGGCTTGGGCATCATGCTGCTGGTGGTGGCGGTATTACCCATGTTGGGGCTGGGCGGCGTACAACTCTACAAGGCCGAAACCCCTGGCCCCATGAAAGACGCCCGCCTGACGCCGCGCATTGCTGAGACCGCGCGCGGTCTGTGGGGTATTTACTTCGCGTTCTCGGCGGCGTGTTTACTGGCTTACCGTTGGGTGGGCATGTCCTGGCCAGACGCGTTTATGCACATGTGCAGCACCATGGGGCTGGGAGGATTTTCGTCGCACGACGCCAGCTTTGGCTACTGGAATTCGCCCAGTATGGAGGCGGTGGCCACGCTGTTCATGGCCCTGTCGGGTATCAGCTTTGCGCGCTACTTCATTGTCTGGCGCTCACGCTCTGGCGTTTCGTTGATTCGCGATACCGAGGTGCGGGCCTATGGCTTTGTGTTGCTGGTATCCATCCTGGGGCTGACCTGGCTACTGATGGCGCACGGGACATTCACTGACCTTGCCAGTGCCTTCCGGGCGGCGTCGTTCCATGTGGTGTCGCTCGCCACTACTACCGGTTATGCGTCGGGTGACTATGCACTGTGGCCGGTGTTTGCGCCAGTGTGGCTGATGTTTTTGGGTACCTTTGTGTCGTGTGCAGGCTCCACCGGGGGCGGCATCAAGATGGTACGCATGGTGCTGCTCATCAAGCAGGCGCGCCGGGAGCTGGTGCGCGCCATTCACCCGCGCGTTGTCAACCCGGTCATCATGGGCCGCGCGCCCATTGCTGCCACGGTGATTGCCTCGGTCATGGCTTACATGCTGATTTACGGTGCCACCACCATAGGGCTGACCATGCTGCTGCTGATCTCGGGGCTGGACATCGTTACCGCATTTTCAGCGGTGGTGGCCACGGTCAACAACATCGGGCCAGGGCTGGGGCAGGTCGGCCCAGCGTCCAATTTTGGCGTGCTGACTGACTTCCAGACCTGGGTCTGCACGCTCGGCATGCTGATGGGCCGGCTGGAGCTGTTGGCCGTGATGGTGCTGTTTGCGCCCCAGTTCTGGCGGAAATAAGCAGAACCCCAGAGGCGACGGCCAGGGTTGACGAAGGCCGCTGGGCCCGCGCTGAACCTCAGGTTGGCGTTCGCGCCTGCTTGCCCTGCCAGCCCGCCACCGCATCGTCGGCCAGCGCGCTGCCGGCTTCGGCATCGACAAGGAAGACCTCGTCGGCCCCCAGACGGCGCAGCAGCTCGACCTCGTCGGCGTACTTCACGATGGCGACGATGTGGCCGGCAAACTGGCCTGCGTTGGCCCGGACCTTTAGCTGCGCCAGCGCATGCACATTGCCGGCATGCGAGGGCATGGCCAGCAGCACCAGCTTCAAGGACTTGCAGATAACCAACTTGTCCCAGAAATCGGAATCCACCGCATCGCCTTCGATGACATGGCGGCCCGCAGCCTGGTGAATTTGCAGCGTCTCGGGGTCGTTGTCCACGCCCAGCACGCTCATGCCGTGGTGACTGTCCAGCCGCTGGTAGGCACCGCCGCCGATGCGCCCCATGCCCAGCACCACCGCGTCCACTGCGCCCAGGGCGATGGGCTGGTCGGCGGCCAGAAGGCTGGGCGCTTCCAGCCGGCTGATCGGCAGCTTGAAGCGCTGGTACAGACGCTCACTGGCGGTATTCAGCGGCGCGGCCAGCACGAAGCTGCCGGCCACTGCCAGCGATATCACCACCAACCAGTCAGCCGACAGCCAGCCTGCCGTGGTGGCCACAGCGGCGACGATGAGGCCGAACTCGGAGTAGTTGGTAAGCGCCAGGGTCGACAGCACGCCGGTGCGCGTGCGCAGCCGAAAGCGCATCAGCACCAGCAGGTACAGCCCGCTCTTGAGCGGCAGCACCAGCAGCAGCAGCAAGGCCATCAGCAGCATCGACAGGTCGGGCAGCGCCCCCAAGCCGACGCTGAGGAAAAAGCCGACCAGAAACAGCTCCTTCAGGTGGAACAGTGATTTGGCAAGCCCCGCAGTGGCCGGGTGCGACGCCAGCAGCATGCCGACGATCAGCGCGCCCAGGTCACCCTTGACGCCCACCGCCTCGAACAGGCCATAGCCCACCACCAGCGACAGGAAGGCGCCGTACAGCACCTGCAGGTCGCCATGGCCGACGCGGTCGAGCATCAGCTTCATCAGTTTCGCCGCCGGCCACAGCACGACGAGACCCAGCGCCCAGGGGCTGGGCAGGCTGCCGGTGGACGCGGTGAGAAAGATGACCGCGAACACATCCTGCATCACCAGAATGCCGACGGCGATGCGGCCGTACAGCGAATTGAGTTCGCTGCGGTCTTCCAGCACCTTGACGGCGAACACCGTGCTGGAAAAGCTCAAGGCGAAGCCCAGCAGCACCATCGCCGTCCACCCCAGATCAGTGGCCAGGGCCAGTCCGGCCGACTTGAGCAGGAACAGCACCGCCGCCAGCAACAGGGTCGAGCCGACGATGTGCAGCGTGGCCGCGCCCCAGACCTCGCCGCGCAGCAGCGTCTTGATGTCGAGCTTCAGGCCGATG
>Ga0105050_10009562_pt1 | contig 10824 bp, 10 predicted proteins | sample FRY01_FD_78088 | JGI IMG/M metagenome (GOLD analysis project Ga0105050, IMG submission 78088) | Freshwater microbial communities from Lake Fryxell liftoff mats and glacier meltwater in Antarctica - FRY-01 | ecosystem: Environmental > Aquatic > Freshwater > Ice > Glacier meltwater ... | reverse complement strand
GTCAGCACGTTGACAAGCTCTTTGATGCTGCCAATTTCGATGGCTGTCATGTTTTTGCTATTCAATGGCAACACGCGAGCGCCATAGCGCACGTTCAGTGCAAGCTTGCCACCATCCACGTCAAACCACCAAGCCTTTACGCGCTTTGTCTGCTGCACTGTCTGCCGCACTCCACCAGCATCTTTAACAGTGCGCATTCGATGCGCGACAAATACAGTGCCATCCACTTTTGCTTTTGCAAGTGCGATCTGTTCTGCAATACGTCCACACAGCTTATTGCGGCGCGCTTGAATGGGTGAAATTTGGGAAGACTTTTTAGCTGCTGTCAGCTTAAGGGATGCGAATGCTGTTGCCATGTGCTTATCCTTTCAAATGTTGTGTAAGCACAGACAATTTTATGTTCGACCATTACGATTGGGCAACCGAAATTCCGTCCATAGTGACGGGTTACCTCCGAATGACGGCGACGATGGCTGCGACTTTGACTATGACAAAGGCGAATGAATTCGTTGACACATGAAAAAAGCCAGCAGCGCTGGCTTTTTCAATTGGGTGATCAAAATCTACTCAGCAGCAATCAGCGCACCATCCAATGTGCCAGCGTCTTTCAACGCTTGAGCCCACAATGGTGCTTTGCCGCGTCCCGTCCATGTCTTTGTCGCATCTTGCGGATTGCGATATTTGGGGGCTACTTTTGCAGAACGCTTGTCAGTTGATTTCTTTGTAGCAGCACGTGGCGTTTTCGTCTTGCGCGTTGCTTTGCTTTTGTCCAAAGCGGCAGTCAATTCAGCAACGGTGACATTGTGTTTCTTCACAAGTGCGACGATCTCAGAAATTACTTTTCCATTCGCTCTGCTGAGCAATGCTTTCTCTTTCGCTTTCAACGCTTCAACTTGTTTGCGTATCTTTGTAAGCTGTGCGTCCACTGTTGTTCGTGCCATATATGCTCCAATCGCTGTTCGTTGATGGTGTTGTGAATAATACAGCATTGGTGCGTACGATTATTGAATGAACATGAAAAAGTCCACTACACATAAAACAGTGGGCTTTTTTCAGTCCAAAAACTTACGCAACCTCAATAAAACAGCTATTTTAACAGCCCACAATCAATGTTCGACCAAGCATGATGTCCAAAGTGTTTGCCATAACGGCAGTGCCTTGCGCAGCAGGCCAGACAATTTTGCGCCTTTGCTACTTGCTGGCGCTTGCGTAGCGTTTTAGCAACGGCTATCAGCTAGTAAAAACCAAAACGGTCACATTTAGGCGTATAAAACGAGACTGTGGCTTGCAGAAGGACAAAGAAGGCAAGACGGGCGCTTTGTACAGTACAGCCTGTTCCACGCATGCGTAACGCTGGAACTGTTGAACAAGGGCACGGACATACACACGCTGAGCAGGCAAATGGGAAATTCTGCGTGGATGATTGAAAGGCACTACAGCAAATTGACGGCGATGATGGCGGCGGATAGACTGGCGTGAAAGGCGTGAAAATGAAAAAACTACCGTTAGCAATCATAGTTATCTATGTGAGTATTGCAGGATGTTCCTAAGTATAATGAAATTATAGAAAGTTACAAATGAAAACCATTAAATTTATTATATTTTATTTCGCACTGACACTTTCAGTAAGTGCCACTGCACAAAATCAAACTGCAACTGTTGGTGAAGCAACAAAAATAAAAATAAATATTGTGGATACAGTAGCTGGTAACAAATGTAACATTGAAGTAACTTTGCCGAATCAACAAAAAATGGGCATTGAAGTTGAAGGCCCACAATTCGTTGCTTCTTTTGACTTCACTCCATCGCAAACAGGATCAAATATTATTAACTGGGAAGGGAAAAACAAATTCAGGGGGTTCAATTCTGTATTTGCATGCCCAGGATCAGGCACCATACAAGTTAACGCAGGATCACAAAATGAAGAAGTGGCCAAAAGGGGCGCTGTTGTTTTACCACAATTACAAACTTCGCAATCATCTCAAGGCAATACGGTCTTAGCAAGCTCAGAACGTGGGAGCAAACCCCCTTTACTATACTTTGGTAAAACGAATGTCGAAAAAAATATGCGTGATGTGTTTGCAAATGTTATGACACGCGAGGAAAAATATGATATAGCTGCGAATTTTGTATATGCAAATAATATAATCGTAAGGCTTACGAAACAAATAGGTACATTTGTTCGGCCTGTGGATGCGTACAATAAGAATATGCCTGTAATGAAAGCAGGACTGAAACGATACTTCGATGTATTTGATTCTCTTGCGGCTAGTCTGGGGGTTTCAAGAGTTCTGGTTATGCAAGAATTTAACATAAACATTGCTGATAATGGGTTGGCTTTTGTAACCGACAGTAATCGTAATCCGCATTATATGGATAACCAAGTAATAGACTATATTTGGTATTTTGGTGGGGACCAAAATTATGGAAGTAAACTAAGCACTTACTACAAGATTAGACCTCCAAATGTACTCTACACATCTGAGGTACAAGAAGTTATAAAAAAAATAGAGCTGCCATTTCAGCGTGTTTTGGAAAATGCGACAAGGGTAGATAATCAGCTATTGGCTATTGAAAATCAGAAGAGAATACGTGAGAAAGAAGCTGCTATACAGCGCGAAGAAATGGCCAAAAGGGGTGCTGTTATTTTACCACAAACAGATCAATATGCTTATATTTCCAACCTATCAGCGCGGAGAATTAGGGAACAAATTATTAACCACGCACTTACTAAAGAGCAAGTTGAAGGTTTTCAGTTTAATTTAGGGTTTGCGAATAGTTTTTATGCACGAATGTCATCTCCTCCAGATAGGATTAGCAAGTACAGTGGTTATTATAATTACATAGCCTTTCTTCCTTTGAAAAGTCCGATTGACAAGATTAATCAAGGTTTTAAATCTTTTTTCAAAAAAATAGCAGATACATTAAATGTAAAAGAATCAGTTATTTATTCAGCCTTTGGTTTTCCCACATTAGAGTATATTCAAGATCACGATGGTAAAGTAGAAAGAAAATTTATTGATGGCAGACTCATGGCAACTCAATATTGGCTTAAATACCCTATTGAAGATGTACCTCGTAACGTAAATGATTGGTATAATACTAAAACCCCGGAAGAATTATTCTTAGACTTCTATCCAATATTATTGGATTCATATATGGATGAATTACCAAAATTATTTAATATTGCATCAATATTAAATAGACAACTCGAAAAAAATGTCAAAGATGCAGAAATAGCGCAAGCTAAAAGGATAGACGAGAAACGGCAAAAAGAGCAGTTTTTAAACTCACCAGAAGGCAAGAAGCAAGTAGCGGTTGAAAAAGCAGAAGAGCTGCAAAGACAGATAAAGTTTGCTAAAGAATTCCCATATTACGCTGAAATAACTTGTTCCCATGGATACGGATCATCTTTCCAAATATACGCTTGCTTTGGAGGTCGAGTGCCTACATCAATCGAATTGAGAAATGGAAAAGAATATAATCTCTATACTCAAATCGAATTGATGACTACGCCTGCATTTATTGGTGAAAATGTACGAATAAATTTGCGAGAAAAGTTTTCCATAAAAATGCAGAATTCTGATGAGAGTTTGGTGTTGGGATTAAAAATAATAAAAAGAACCTCTGACGAAATAATTTTTCAAAAGAAGGCTACACAATTCGGTGTTATTTCTGTCAGAAATTAACTGCTATTGATAGCAGTTAATTTAACTTTATTTCTATGTCTTGCCGACTATGCGGGAGCAGAAAAAGTCCAAAATAGATTAACAGGGTAGATAATGCCTCTATCAAAAATTGCTCGTAAGCCTATACCAAAGTTCAGTAGATCTGAACTTAACAAGGCAGATCTTTGTGCCAAAGCACTTTGGTACGGCATTAACTATCAAACTGGAAAGCCCTGTCGCACAAGTGATGCTTGTCTAATGAGTAAATTTGCTTTTAATTTTTATCACTTCCACACGACCAAAAAACGATTTACCCCAGACATCATTGCTCGTAACATAAAAGAATTAATATTAGCTTGTGGCATTACCAATCTGTTTCGCTGGATGGCACACATCGATTTAAATAAAGGTATTGATAGTTTTTATACAGACGTTTATCCTGAATTTCTAAAAGCACAAAGAGGACCAAATGGAATTAATTCATGCCAAGTAAGCATCCAGTGTTTGAAGAATCTTAACGTCGGACTGGTTAAGAAAGCAAAAAGCAATCAGTTAAATCTGTCTTCGCGTATTTTATTCTTTCTATCGCCCAATCTGCACACGTTTAATATGAATAGAAGCGTTGCTAAGTTTTTTGGTTTGCCAGAACGTCCCAGTTATCATTACGCTGAGTATTTTGAACTCTTTAGTAGGGGTATGGTGACTAACCAAACTAATTTAAGCAAGTACAAGATGCCTTCCGCACGAGATGGGTTAGACTCTAAAACTTGGAATGAAGCTAGCCGTACAGATTGGTGGAAGCGGCGTGTTCTTGACCTAGCTGTACTTCTATATACAAGCCCTAAAGTTACTGTTGATCCGAATCTTCGTGTTTACACTAATCGCAAAATTAAACAAGAGGAATTAGAAAAGCCTTAAATCAATTCAACAGCCTTCCGTTTCATCGCGTCATTAACGTCAATATAGGCTTGCGTTGTGGACAGGTTTGCGTGACGAGCAATGCTTTGCAGCACCCTCGCGCTGACACCTTTATCGGCTAAATTGGTAATCATTGTGCGACGTGGACTGTGGCTGCTGGCACCATCAATACCAACGCTCTTAAATAGGTGATGGTAGAACTGGCAAAGCGTGTTTGCAGTCCAGCCCTCTGCCCTGCGCTTTTGGCTGTAGAACAACTTGTCCGTAATGGCGGCGAATGGCACAGCCTTAATGTAAACCTGTAGCTCCTTGCGTAGCTTTTCGCTGACAAAAACAGTCGCCGCCTTGTTACCCTTCGTCTGCTCCGCTGTTAAGCGTATTTCAGCACGAACTTTTCCCTCTGTGTCCAAAACATCAGAGTAGAGCAAAGCTGCGCACTCCTTAACGCGCAATCCTGCGTAGTACATCGTCAACATCATCGCCCGATTCCGCTCCGCGTGCTTGCGTGTTGCCACGTAGTCCAGCACTCGACGGATTTCTTGTGCCGTTAGTGTTTTTGCTTGCTTTGACATAATTGCTCTCCTAAATGTAAGCTTTCCAATGTCTAAAGCATAAATTCTTTGTTTCTTAATTCCTACCTCTTTTTTCTCTGTTTGTTGCATGTGTATTTCCTTAATGATTTCAACGACTTAGCGTAGAAATTGGTGAAAACCAAAGCTTTTAGTTATTAGCTTTGGTTTTGTATTTACTCAGAGTGCTGCTTAAGTTACATGATTTTTACAAGACTTGCTAAAAGCCCTACACGCTGTTTTTGTTAATCCCAGCTACCCATGTATCCATTTTCATTTTTAAGTGCTTGTAGCTTGTTTAAACAACACATTAAAAGCGAAACTTCGTTTCACTTGCGTATCGCTGCGCTCTCCGCATTTTCTTTCTTTCTTTTCTTTATTTGAATTGGCTAACCCCCTTTACTAGGAAGCATAAGCCACGCCCTGTTAAAGGGCGTGGCATTGTTGACATCTTTACTGAGGGTTAACAACTGATATATACACAACTTGTTTGACACAAGATTAGGTAGGTTTTGCTATCACCTTTTACGTGCTCGTCTTACGCAACACTCACACAGCCTATATCAGTAGCTTTGTGGAGCGTTTGTGGGTTTGATTGTGGCAATCTCACTCACTTTCAGCCTGTACATACAAGTACTTGCCTACATTCGCGCATTACTGCGTTACCAACCATGTACAACATCACAAACGTCAATACACAAAGGTGTAGCGTTTTAAGGCATCCAGCCATCAGCTGGGTAGTGCGAAGAGGCGAACAATGAGAAGTTCGATTGCTTACCGTCACACATCAGAACGGATTTTGCGGCACTATTACAGTCGGCGTGCTAACCTTTCAACCTCATTTATACGTTTATTTATACGTAATCAAAGGAAAGGAGAAATTTTTCTTTAGGTTTTCTTGTGCCCCACTCAGCCTCAACTCACTGCACAGAAAAAGCTTTTTTGGCAATCGAAGCAATCAAAGCAATACTTTGTTGCAAAGCTTTCCTTGCTCATCATATTTTCACGTAGTAATCATTGCTTGGGAAATCACCTTTGGCTGCAGCTTGAATAAGATTATTGGCTATTTGCAAATAGCGTCTTATAGCCCGCTCAGCACCAATATCGTTCCCATCTGTTGTCACTGTGCCTGTGATGGCATCGTATTGAAAGTTTCCAGCTAACGCAGATGGCAAGCCCTCGACCTTGCGTTTGGAATTTTTCCATTTTTCATTCCTTGCCATATAAAAGCGCCTCACCTCTGCAAGCAACACTTTTGCGGGCATTTTGGAGTTTCCAGTTGCTGCAACCAATTTTTCGTGCGCATCGTAGGTGTGTAGATATGAACGCAAGGCACTCACTTTGATTTCAGCTCCCTGCGTAAGTGCATACACACGCTGGGGCTTGGGACTGTGGCCTATAGCGTTGTAGTGGCCTATTAATGCTTCTCTAACTTGGTTGGCAGCCTCTGTTGGTGTCAAAGCCATTGGCACACTCAATTGCACCTGGTCAGCGTTACTTAAGTAACGCTTGACTATCTCAACCTTGTTGAGTGGGAACAAGGTGTCTGTGTATTGCTTCCACCAAGTTTCAAACTTGGTATTGGCAAAGTCACCCCATCCACTGTAGTACTTGGTGTTGATCTTCAAATTTGGCGCTTGAGTTGCCCGTTTTAAAAATTCAAACCACAGTCTGATAGCTTCTTTTCCACTTGCTCTTGCCATTTTAGATCTCCTACTTAGGTAGCACATGTTCAACACTTGGTAATCAAGTATTGAATCTACAAAGACCTGATTATTAACTATTTGGTTTTACAAAAAATTCACAAAAAACTAAAATACATATACAAGAGCAAATAACTTGCTTTTGTTTTTATTAACTTTTAAAAGGATTTATATGTCATACGTAATTAAAACTGAAACTGAACAAATGGCGTTTGCCACTTACATGATCAAGCCCATGAACAAATGCTTTGAAGATTCCTTATACCAACATCTGTTTGACAATGTTTGGGGAGAAAGAGGAAATATAGTTGAGGAGACTGTTTGGGTAGTGTGCGAACGCATTGGCGACAAGGAATGTATTACAGCAGTTAAGTACCAATTTGGCTACGATTTCAGTGAAGAACTTGCTGAGGAAGTTGGTGAGTTGATTGAAGAGCAAATAGGCTTTTGGATTGATAAAAATAATTATAGCGAAGTGGCATTTGCTTAAAACAACAAGATGCTACTAGCAACACATGCTAGCAGCTTTTAAGGAATTATTATGAAAAACACACGCACCAAAATTGATATCAATCACACAATCATCACTCATGCAAACTTGGTTGCTGAGAGGCACGAGGCATACGTTAACGAGTTCGTGACACGAGCGAATTCAGAGTTATATGCCATCTTGGCTGAAATGCTTGAGTTACATGAAAAAATGTGTAGTAGCGCCACAAAGGAAAAGCTGATCAAGCAGATGAAAAAACATTTGAAAGAAAGGTACAACCTTAAAATCCAAGCCAATACAAAAACCACGGCGCTAGTTGTCAAGTATGTAACTCGTTCAAGTCGCAAGACTGCGCATGTCTACAGTCGCGTTCTTGATATTGCTATTAGCAACGGCATTGGTTCTGCGGATTTGGTTGAGTTTATAAAATCCAAGGGTGGCATTGACAAAGTAAGAGTGGCTGTGGACAGCGCTGAAGTTCAAAAGCAGCACAAGGATAGAGAGAAGTTATTACATAAAGTACTCAAAACAAAATTGTTACAGCAAAAATCTATTGGAAATGTAGTTTTTCCAACCACCATAATGTCCTTACCTATAGCATGTGATGTTAAGTTTCATCATTTGCTTTGCCACTTCAACATGGCTACAAATGCATATGAAATTATTGGCGTCATGTACCCATCTAGTGTATTGGAAACTCAAGCAATGAGTGAATATTTGACCATGCTGGATGTTGCTACAAGTAGTGACCATGACACTCTTTTCTATCAACGCTGCAAGGAGCTAGGTTTAAACATGGACATCATGCACAATTGGATGCGTGCAAATAACATTGCAGATGCAGCAGCGGCAAGGTGCATGGGGACTGAACTAATTGACAAAGCTATTCTGCAAATTAGTGCAAATAAAGTTGCACCATTACAGTTGACTGCATGAGTGACACGCAGCGTTACTTAAGTAACGCTGCTTTCTCATCTAAAAATATCACCAGAGTTTTCATTTGTCTCGATGCTCAAGTTTGTCGAACCATTTTTAACTCTAACTAAATAATTTAAATGGAGACTTTGAAATGACAATCAATGAAATAAAAGGCTTGACCAAGCTTGAAGCTGTTACGCCAATGACACCAGAAAAGGCGCGTATTGATTCGTTGAAAAAAACGAAAGATGCAGCAGCCACTAATCTGGAAAAAGAGCGCGATAGGCAAAAATTGGCAAAAGCACAGCAACAAATTTCGACCATAACAACTGGTATTTGAGCGCTTTAAACGCTTTGTACGCTGCCCGTTTTTTCTTCCGTTACTGACACGGTTTACGTCGACTTTTCCCGTGCGATGTAGGGCTGTTTTAACGCTTGCTTGAACCCCAATTTGTTTCAATATTCACCTGTCAGCATCAATACCCAATAGTCACCAGCCCAACAGCCGTAGAGCGTGATGGCTGTTAGAGGGAAATCTGTGTACTCTATTTCCTGTGCTGCCAACACCCTGTCGTTTCCATCTTCTATTTTTATCGAAGCAGAACTGTTTAGTTTGCTGAGTTTTAGACAAGTGAACCATTCTTTTTTGCTGTCAATTGCTGACAGGTATGATGCGTACACATCAAATAACCAGTAGCACTTTGCTGCGTCAGCAAGATAACGAGCCCCCTCAGTTAACAGCACAGTTTTCGTCAATCTTACTAACTGATCTGACCCTGTGAAATGTTTGAGATTTTTGAGCAACTCATTTTCATTAACCATTTTCTGTGTTCCTTTGTTGTATGAACACAGTATTAGTTCTTCACATCAAATGGACAACCTCAGTCCTTCCAATTTGGCGGTTTATTAGCATGAAAACGTTCATTTGGCTTTGCTGGACTTCTTAGCCACTGCCTTTAAGTCAGCAAGTCTTTCTAATAACAAAAGATAAAAATATTTCAATAATCGCTGCGATAGATATTTCTTTATCTAAAAATTAAGCATAGTAATATTTAATTAAGTGACTTGAGTTATTTGACCAAAGGATACTCAAGATATAATATAAATTGATCAGAAGACATTTGTGGCAACGCCTTTTCAATAATATTTAAACACATAGGCATGAATTTCGTGACTGCATCAACTCCCTGCCGATTAAAAAGATCAATATTAGACTTCATGTGCCCTGATTCTAAATCACCTTTTCTAACTAAAGCCTCTTGTGAAACACTCATTGCAGCCCAAAGAAGCGCTATGGTTTTGATAGATTCCCTAGTGACTGAAGACTCGCTATGAATACGAATCGTTAAAATTTGCATATAGATACCTAGAGATGCACACATTGATATGTCGCTAGAACTTGCATTTGTAGTTATTTGTCGAATAAAACTAGGATTATTTTTAACTAAGATAAGAGCAGCTCCAATCGCATCATTAATCCCACGCAGTGGAGGTCTGTTTTTATTCTTCGAATCACTTTCAGTCTGAGCCTGCTCTTCAGCTTGCTTTGCAGCAATGGCCTTCGCTTCCTCTTCTTTTTGCTTGGCTTCTTCAGCTTTTTTCATTTCTTCAATCCTTATAAGCTCAGCTGCCTTAGCGCGATCCTCTTCATATCGCTCCTTTGTATGCCAGCCCCTAGACTGAATATCTTTCATTTCAACTGCATTTGTAAATCCAAGCTTTTTGGCTTCATCTTTTTCGCCACATCCAAGCAGCAGTGATGCCGTGAAAATGGTAATCATCGAAAGCACAATATTCTTTGAAATTGACATATATAACCTCTATTGAGTTTATCTATAATTATTTTAGTTAAATTTCGGACGCTTTCCATCTACAAGCCACGATTTTGTAGTTGTGTATAAATCCTTTAATTCAGCGTCTTCATTGTCGCCAATATTCTTTTCGATGTAGTCAAGCATCTTTTGCTTGTTTTCCGAAAACTGCCACGCAAGCCAAATAGCTTTCAAAGCAACTTGATCATTCTTGCTCTTCTTGTTTGCCTCCGCTATCCCCATCCACAGGTTTGCGCGTCGAGGATTGAGTAGCAGCCCATCCGTGGCAACACTCATTTGCATTGCGTAATCTTTTTTCTTTCCGTAAGAGTAGGCTAGATTTCCGATTATTTCTTCGTCAATTGGATCTTGCTTTTTCGCTTGAATAAAATTGCTTATTGCTTGGTCAAAATTGTTTTGCTTCAGAGCATCCAATCCTTCTTTGTTCAGTCTTCTTGCCGTCTTTCTGTCTCCACGCTCTGGTTTTGGCATGCCATCAATTCGTTTCGCAGCTTCCATTGCTTGCGCTATGTTTTCAGTGCTTGCCGCACTTAGCATTGCTTCTGCGCACGACTTGACAGATGAGCACGTCGCTGCTTTTTCTGTTATCTCGTCAAGCTTTTGTTTTGTGTGGTAGCCCTTGCTGAACGCAGCTTCCATTGCAGCCTTGTCTGTGAAGCCCAGTGCCTTGTAGTCGTATTCGACTTTGGAACATCCTGCAATACTCACATAGATGACTATGATTGC
>Ga0105050_10009561_pt1 | contig 10826 bp, 8 predicted proteins | sample FRY01_FD_78088 | JGI IMG/M metagenome (GOLD analysis project Ga0105050, IMG submission 78088) | Freshwater microbial communities from Lake Fryxell liftoff mats and glacier meltwater in Antarctica - FRY-01 | ecosystem: Environmental > Aquatic > Freshwater > Ice > Glacier meltwater ... | reverse complement strand
GCATAAGCAGCTACCAGAAGAACTGCTACGCAGTTTCATCTTCGCTTATTATGCTGATAAAGTACCTATCTTATAGCTACTGTTGGCTAATGCCAAAGTTCTTTCGGTCTGCTGCAAATTTTTTTTGTAAGTTGCTATAAGGCTATGTTCTGTGAAAATCATACAACGTAGACGGAAGGTTTATGGGAAAGAAAAAAGTTATAAATCTACCACTTGCGCGATAGCGCCTTGTAAGAAAGTACCTTATTAGCATATCTTGCGAAAATAAAACTGCGTAGCAGTTCTTCTGGTAGCAATATATGCGTGTATTAAAAGAGATGAGGGACCTAGGGGGGCTAGATCGGGAACCCCCGCTAGTGCAGCACGCAAGGTGCCATAAAGACTTTGAATAGAGAAAAAAAAATATTTTAAAGAAAAATAAAAATAATTTTAGAGAAAAAAAGATGTTTAAAAAAGTCGCTGTCTCTCTGCCGCTTGCCCGCGTAGGGCACCTTTAGACTTTGAAATAATAAAAAAATGGTTTTAAAAAAAGAGATAGTGTCCTGATTAGAACACTACCCATCCTGTCGTCTATTTAAAAGCTTACGCAAATAAACACCTGTATGACTCTCTTTTACTTTCGCAACCTGTCCAGGAGTTCCTTTGGCAACAATAGTGCCGCCGCCGTTACCGCCCTCTGGACCCATATCAATCAAGTAATCGACCGTTTTTAAGACATCAAGGTTATGTTCAATTACAATCATTGAATTTCCCTTGTTCACCAATTTATTAAGAACAAGAAGAAGTTTTTCAATATCACTTGAATGAAGTCCTGTCGTCGGCTCATCAAGAATATAGAGTGTATCTTTACCACGTTTTGCAAGCTCATCAACTAATTTAATACGTTGGGCCTCACCGCCAGAAAGCGTTGGAGAAGGCTGACCAAGTTTTAAATACTCAAGACCAACATCACACATAAGTTGCAGTCGCTTTGCAATTTCTTTATGCGCAGCAAAGAAGTCTAATGCCTCTCTGGCTGTCATTTCCAAAATTTGAGCAATATTTTTTTGTTTGTAAGTTATCTGCAACGTTTCTTCATTATAACGTCTGCCTTTACAAGTTTTACATTCAGTGGTCACATCTGCCAAAAAGTGCATAGAGACAGTAATTTCACCATCGCCCTTGCATTCAAAACAGCGACCTTCTGGTCTGTTAAAACTAAAACGTCCTACTTTAAATCCACGAATCTGACTTCCTGGCAAAGCTGCAAACAATGTTCTCATTTTATCAAAGACGCCCAAATACGTTGCAGGATTAGAACGAGAAGTACGACCAATTGGCGCTTGATCGATGACAACCATCGCTTGTATTTTTTCAGCTCCTTGCAAATCAGGATCATCGGCACTATTGTATTGTTTTTTAGTCAACGCACGTTCAAGCGCTGGGACCAATTCTTCCATAATCAAAGTACTTTTACCAGAACCTGATACTCCTGATACTCCGCAGATAACCCCTAATGGAAATTCAACCGTAAGATTTTTAAGGTTATGCTTTGTCGCATGACGCAATGTCAAAAATCCTTGAGCAACCCGAAGAGTTTTAGGAACTAAAATTGCACGTTTTCCACTTAAGTACGAACCAGTTAAAGAATTTATATTTTTAGAAAGCTCTTCAGGAGAACCGGTTGCGGTAATGTAACCACCATGAATACCTGCCGCAGGGCCCATATCAATGACATAGTCAGCAGCTTCAATAGTATCAATATCATGTTCTACAACAACCACGGTGTTACCTTGGTCACGCAGGTACTTTAAAGTAGTAATAAGACGATCGTTATCGCGCTGATGCAACCCAATGCTTGGTTCATCCAAAACATACAATACGCCACTTAATGCTGAACCAATTTGGGTTGCCAAACGAATCCGTTGTCCTTCTCCACCCGACAATGTTCGCGCCGAGCGATTAAGTGTCAAATACGGTAAACCTACATTAAAAAGGAACTGCAAACGTTTACTAATTTCTTTTAGTAACGGCTGCGCAACTGCTTGTGAAGTTGGACTAATATGCAAAGTCGTACAAAAACGGAGTGCCTCATCAATTGAAAACTCACAAATATCAAAGATTGTTTTTCCATCAATAAAAACAGACAATGCAAATTTGTTAAGACGTTTTCCCATACAGTCAGTGCACGTATGTTCCTTGGCATATTTACCAAAAAAGTCTGGATACTTTGTTTTCCAAAAATCTGTATCGCCCTTTTCCCAGGGCCATTCAGCAACATTTCCTAAACCAGAACACATCTTACAAGCACCCATCGGCGAGTTAAAGGAAAAGAAACGCGGTTCCATCTCAGGAAAAGATTGCGCACAATTTAAACACACCCGGTGCGAAGAGTAGAGGTAATCTTTATCGTCAACAGATACTTTCACCAGTCCATTTGAAAGCTTTCCTGCTTGCTCGATACTTTCTTGCAAACGTGGCTTTTCATCAGGTTGAACAGTGATTGCATCAATAATAATATCAATGTCATGCTTAAATGTTTTACCCAGATTTAAATCTTTAAGATCGTTTTCATCTGTAATCTTATGCACCGTACCATCAATTTTAAAACGGTAATAACCCTGCTTAAAAAACGTAAGCAATTGCTGTTTAAATTCACCTTTTTCTTGGCGGGCAATCGGTGCAGAAATAACAATAGTAGTATGTTCAAACGTAGCAAGGATCATATGTGCAATGCTTTCTGCCGAATGCGCTCCTACGGCAGTACCACAATCAGGACAGTGCACATCACCAATACGTGCAAACAAAACACGTAAATAATCATAAATTTCTGTAATAGTTCCGACAGTTGAACGTGGATTTGAACCAACGGTTTTTTGTTCAATAGCAATTGAAGGACATAATCCCTCAATACTGTCGACATCTGGTTTTTTTGCTACACCTAAAAATTGGCGTGCATACGCGGACAATGATTCAGTATAACGACGCTTACCTTCGGTATATAAAATATCTAAAGCAAGAGAACTCTTACCCGATCCAGAAGGTCCGGTGATAACAGTTAAAGTATCTTTTGGAATCTCAACAGTAATGTTTTTAAGGTTATGTTCACGGGCCCCGATGACCTTGATGCGAGATTTGTTTTCATGTTCCATGACGCCATTTCCTCCTAGAAATCAACATTTTCAATAGCTAACGTTTTAGTGTACCAGAAACACAAAAAAGTCATACCCCCCCCAAATACCCTCTTAGTAAGGACATCCAACCTTTCCAGAAAAACATTTCCATAGTATTCTATCATTATAACTATATCTTTAGAGGTTACTCATGTTTAAATACCCTATATTTCCGCCACTTTTTGCCGTTCTTCTTACAACGTACACCACTTACGGTGCGACACCTATGAAAGACACAGAAAAAGCTTCTACTGTAGCTACTTTAAGCTCTGACCATGCGGCACTGTATGCGCTTCTTACTACCAATCCGGCTAAAGCTCTGACAACGGCTCGATCTGCACGGGTTGAATTTGACAAAGAAGTGCAAGAAAAAACCAGAGAAATTTGCTCCCATAAAAGGATCGAAGACGTCATTCATAGCCTCTGTCTTCTTCAAAAAACGCATGAAGAAAAACATCCTTATTTTTTCCTTTTAGAGTGTACTGGCTTTTTTAATAACCCTCCTACCGAGCCATGCCTTTTAAGTCGGCTTCATCGCCCACATATTCGTGACTTCTTTAAAAATTTTGTAGCGGATAAAATAAATGAAACGCTAAAAGACTCAGACTCACTGACATATGCCTCATTTGGCTGTGGAAAATGTTTTCTAGATGCAACCATCCTCGCAGGAGTTGCTCAAAAAAATCAGCCAAAAAGCATTTCGGTACATTTAATTGATCCCACACTCCAACTTGCCACTCTTTATGCCACATTTTTTGGGAAGTCACGAAAAGTTGAAACTGAAAAAGAATGTGATTTTGATTTTCTAAAAAAAGATCTCCAAGAAAAGACTGCTACATTTATAACCCATCTAAAAAAAATCGGTGTGTTAGAAGAAATACCTCCTGAAAAAAATTTCATGCTCATAGCAATCACTTTACAAGAAACAAACACCCTCTGTAAGCATCTAGAAAATTCGATACGCGCTTTTTTCCCCAAAACAACAGATGTAAGCATTACCTTGCATGAGTCCGGCGAAAGTTATATAAACTACTGTGCCAAAAATCATATCTCTCTTGCAGACTGTCTCATTGCTGCTGACATTGAAGACTCTGTAAGCCTCCAAAAGGGATCCCTTAAAGATTGCATTAAACTTTTTATAACTTCATTGCAGACTAACCCAAAAGCGCTTTGCTTCTATCTAGGTACAGATCATAAAACTGAGCACAAACCTGGAATCATTCAACAATTTTCACTTTCTGAAAATGCCGAAAAAACCACCATTATTACAAAAACCCTTATTCCTGAATAATCTCTAAAACTATAATTTTTACTATCGACAGCAAACCTACCACGACTTATTTTCCATGATATAAACATATTATATATACATATAATATTGGCTAAAAAAGCATATCCTTCAACCTTAAAAATAAACACAGTTTAGTCCGCGATCGATAGTTTCTCTAACCGTATAAAAAAGTTGCACATTGCTTTTATTTTCTCGGCATAGCCTTTCCTCGAGCACCATCTGGCAGGGCTTCCCCTTGTAGAGATGAAAGAAAATCTACCACTCGTTTTCTTCCCGCTTTTATAGCCACTTTAAGCGCAGTATCGCTCTTTCGATTGGTTTGATTGATGTCGGCACCACTATCGACAAGAAATCTTACTAAATCGTGATCTTGATACTGCGCTGCAATTATAAGCGCAGTATCAAGATCACGATTTTCGTAGTTAATGTCAGCTCTCCTACTAACAAGGAATTTTACGATCTCTGTCCTTCCCTCTAGTACAGCCTCCATAAGAGCAGTATTTCCATTACTATTTTGATGATTAATGTTCGCATTTCTCTCTGCAAGAAGCTCTGCAACCTTTAATTTTCCCGCTCGCGCAGCCCCTATTAAAGCAGTATTCCCATCAAGATTTTGACCATTAATCTGTGCCCCGTTATCAACAAGAATCGCCACGATATGGGCTCGCCCCAATTGTGAAGCATTTATAAGCGCTGTATCTCCATCGCTGTTTCCCTGATTAACGTTAGCACCCCTATCAAGAAGAAGCTTTACAACCCCTGGTATTCCCTCGCTTGCGGCCTCTATAAGAGGAGTCATATTCAACATTTTAGTCATCGCATTAACATCAGCGCCCTTATCAATAAGAAAGCTTACAAAGCTTTCATCCTGATATCGTGCAGCAATCATAAGAGCAGTACACCTGTCCATATCATATTTTCCACTAAGGTCTGCACCCGCCTCAACAAGAATCCTGGCAATAATTAATTTACCCTGCCTTAATGCTTTGGAATCTAGCGGAGAGGAAATTAAAACTCCGACAAGAGGAGAACTGCCATAGCTATTTCTTACATTAACATCTGCACCTTTCTTAACAAGAAGCTCTGCAATAGCTATTTTATTTTCATTAAAAATATCAGCACTTCTAGGATCCAAATCTAACGCAACGGCAAGAGAAGTCATGCCAAAACTATCTTTTGCGTTGGGATTTGCACCCGCCTCAAGTGCTGCTTTTGCTTTTTCAAAATCGCTATCTACTAAAGCTTCCAAAAGATTTTTGCTTTGTAGTAATAGAACTTTTTGTTTCTCTTGACTGCTTACTTCAGGTTCCACCGTTACAGAATTACCTTCAACCCTCGCCGCGCGGCTCTCATCCTGCACAATGCTAGTGTCTTTTTCAAAACTGGCTACTTGGTCAATAACTAAAGGCTTTTTACCATCTCTTTTATATAATTCAATGAATCTTCTGATTTCTTGTGTAATAGAATAATCATTAAGGACTGTGTTGCCCTTATTATCCCCATTATTAATATCTGCACCTTCCTCAAGAAGAAACTCAACAATGTCCTTTTGCCCCTTGCTTGCAGCAATCATAAGACAGGTTTTTCCAGAATGATCTCGTGCATTAATGTCTGCGCCATCCTCAAGAGCTTGTTGAAGCTTCTGCAAATTGTCGCTCTTGGCGCGAACTGCCCTCAAAAAATCTCGATTTTTTTCCATTTGAGCTTCTTCACGCTCTTTAATGACCGCTGGAGATTCTTGCACTACAAAATTCTCTTCAGGCACTGCTTCACCAGACACCTCCTGCACATTACTTTTTATTTCAGAAGCGCCAATTAGTCGTTCTAGGGAAGGTTGTTGTTTTACTAATTGCGTCTGCCGGTATTTTTCAATAAGTTTTTCAATTTCTGGTGTAAGTTTATAGTCAAGCACTGTTTTCTTGCTTTGATCAGCCGCATCAATATCTGGATTACGTTGAAGAAGAAACTCTACCATCTTTGCATTTCCCCTCTGTACGGCAATCATAAGAGGAGACATTCCAAGCATGTTTTTTTTATTAATATCTGCATTTCTACTAAGTGCTGTTTCTGCTTTATTAAGATCATCCGACTTTACCGCTGCTGAAAAATCCTCGTTAGGACCAGCCAAGGCTGATTGAGTAATTGTTATTAAAAGCACAAATCTAGATAATTGTTTTTTGTCCATGGCAACCTCCATTAAAACCTTTTCAGACATTTATTCCATTTAATTCAATTATAGATAAACAGTGTATGCCGACGCAATAAAAACTCTACCAGAACCTTATTATTAAAGGATTTAGAGCTTATTCAAAAATTCCTGTAGCCCTTTTTAAATTGGATCATAAAAAAAATAGGTCATTCTCATAATAAGCCTTTTTTAGGTGTTTTTCATTGAAACCATTGCATTAAAAAAGACTCATTCTTTACTCAATTAATTTTGAAGTAAGTTTTAATAAATAACTAAAGCCTAAAAAAATTATTCTTTTTTAAAACTTTTTAAATAAGCTCGCAGAAGCTGATAATCAAAACACAATTATGTAATCCTAGACTAAAAAATCATTCTCAATAATCTCCACTTAGGAACAAAAAAAGTTTTTATAAACGAATAGCCTTATTTTTTTTGATTTTTTAAAAAAGAGTTCGTATACTAATGTCTCTTTGAAAGACTTCCAGTAAACAAGTCTCTTAATAAGCTGAATACACGATGGTGAGTATAGCTCAGTTGGCAGAGCATCAGATTGTGGTTCTGGGGGTCGTGGGTTCGAACCCCACTACTCACCCCAATTTACAAAAATAGTTTGTAGGTTAAAAAAACGGGTATTTCAGTTGGTTATTTATTTTGTTCTCTGAAATTAAAAAATTAGTCGGGATGTGGCGCAAGTGGTAGCGTACTCGCTTTGGGAGCGAGGGGTTGCCAGTTCGAGTCTGGCCATCCCGACCATCTTTTTTAATTCTCACCTTCATAAAAAACATTCCTAATCTTAATTGACAACCCACAATCTCTTTACAGCGCCTTGTACAACCCTTTTATCCAATAAAAAACATTTTATTGGATAGTTGATTTATTGCGATAATTTTGGTTTGCTATGCGCTGATTAGAACGCTAAAATGAAAATTATTATTTAAAAATAAGGGAGCTTTAAAATGAAACGAATTGTAGCTATTGCCTTACTTGCTATCCTGCATACTGCCCATGCAACCAATGAATCTTTTCAAACACGTTACTATAAAACTTCCCCAACAGGAGAAGAAACCCTGTTAACAACCGTTGTACAGTACGAAAATGGCTCGAAAGTAATTTCTCACTCTTTGCTGGGAGAAGAACGGGTAATTTTTGTAAAAACAACACCTCTGATAAATAAAGAGTGTGCACTGCGCCATGATAAATCAAAATCAAAAGAATTAGGATGCGTTGCTTTAGGCCATCTTATGTGTGCTTTTAATCGTGCCGGCCTAGAAACTCTAGCACTCGCTGCTCAAATTAAAGCTGACAAAGTTACCACTACACATCTTTAAAATACCGCGATTGGCCACATCATGCTGTTCTTCTTAATAATTAGTTTTTTAATTTCTACTCCTTGTACATTTGCAAAAGAACCAGTAAGTATTACTATTTACTTTACTAAAAATGAACAATCAACGGATTTAAAAACGCTCATTGGCAAAAATGAACACTATGATGATGGCTCGCGTATTTTAACATTCTATAATTGCCAAGAGCAAGCGCAGATAGTGATTGATTCGCATGATCATGCTGCACAAAAATGTTTAAAACTTCATACTAAATTTCCAACACAAATAACTCAAGAAGCATGTATTACTTATGAAGCAGCACTTTTTTTTATAAAAACCTCTTACTATCTTATGCATCTTACCAAACTTGAATTACACGCAGATGAAGTAGATACAACCTATTATAAAGTAAATGGTATTCATGAAGGTGGTTGCCATTAATCGTGGCCTTAATGAAAATATTTCTTCCATTTTTTAAACACCTTTTCTAAATTATTTTCACTCTTTCTTCAAAATATTTTTTAAAAATTCCCAGGTAAAAATACTTTATACGGATACATCTACCAAAGAAGTTTTACACCCAATCTTTAAGACCAACGTTACTACTGCACGCAAGATGACTTATAGATAGCAGTAAAGAAAACTGCTCAAAAAAATAATCTTAAAAAATTGGTTAGCTCCTTGCCACTTGCCTGCAAAGGACACTTATAGACTATAAATTTATAAAATTTTATTTTTAAAAAAATAAAATTTGAGTAAAAGAAAAGGCCATTTACAAATCACATAACTTACATTTACCCACCTTCTATAGCCACTGCCCACGAGTTATTCCGTAAATATTTTTCTCGTTTTTTTTATAATTAATGATACTCTTTAATTCCTCCCTGTCATAATATTAATAGGAAATCATTATGAAACTATTACGATATATAAAAATGGCAGGAGTAGTTATGATAGCACCGTTACTAATACACGCTTCTGAAAGTAATACCTCTCAACAGGGGGAGGAAGCAACAACAATCAAAAATACAGCTGCCCCTCTGACATACTACTTGTCACCAGAGATGCGTCGGAAAAAAGAACTCACGCGTAAGCAAAAAGAAGACAATCTTGAGTTCCAAGAGCGAGTGAATAAAAGCAGAGAAATTCACTGGCCAAAAAAATTCAACGAAAAAGTGTAAAAATAAACTTAATTTGATGTTAAATCTGTAAAAAAATTAAATACTCAACTCATCCTTTCGGAGGTCCCATGAATACTACACATTCTATAAAAATAACCGGACTTATTATTGGTTCATTTGTGTTTTTTATGCAAGCAAGCGAACCAATAAGCGATACTATTCACACAAAATACGGTCTCACAGCAATTACAACACACAAAAAAGAAGGAACAGTTGTATTCGTATCCAACTTTCCAAACAAGGACCGCAACAAGGGCGTTAGTGGGCTAGCTGTCATACGAAAGCTCGATGATCATGGTAATGCTAGTGAAGTTCTTGCTGTTTTTGCTACTCAAAACGGACGAAAAACTCCTTTTAACGTAACGCCGTCTGAACAACAAAGATTTTGCTTTCCCCCAGAGAGTCCTCTTACGACTGCCGAACGTTTTTTTGACGAACAACAACTGGAATCTATCAAAGAAGAAGAAAAAGTTACAAACACACCAAATGCTCTCCTTAACGTAGCTGCTGAATTAAAAAAATCTAGCAGCCTAATGGATATGATCAGAGTAGAAATAACCAAGTACGAACAAAGCAAGGCTCACTAGTACTTACACCATCTACTCATTTAAAAGGAGAGTAATCGATGATGCAATGGAGAAAAGAAAAATTATTTTCGTCTTTTGATTGGACAAGCTTTGTGCTCACTACAATTTTAATTGCAGTGAGCCTTCTTTTTGTCTACAGCGCTACAAGCACAGAAAGCATCCGTTATTCTGTTTTTTTTAGAAAACAACTACTTGGTGTTCTTTCTGGACTCTGCATCTATTTCCTTTTTTATTACACCGATCACCGCATTATGTCTCAGCTTGGCTACTTTATCTATTTTGCAGTAATGGGCCTTCTCATTTACACATTGCTGCGTGGAAAGATAGGCATGGGCGCTCAGCGATGGATTGATATTGGGTTTGTTCGTTTTCAGCCTTCTGAACTTGCAAAACTTTTTTTCCCTGCATTTTTTGTGCACTATTTATATACCGAAAAAGATGTGCCCGTCTACACATTCTCGATGTTTTTACCTATTTTAACAATTCTCTTTATCAGCTGCCTCTTTATTTTAAAGCAACCGGATCTTGGCACGGCGCTTCTGGTATTTTTTAGCGGACTTATTCTTTTGTGGCTTGTAGGAATTCACAAAGGATTTTTCAGATGGGGACTGCTCATTTGTATTCTCGGGGCTCCTATTGGATGGAAACTTTTAAAACCCTACCAAAAACAACGTGTTATGGTATTTTTTGGAGAAGGCGATGCACGGAAAGATCGCTATCACATTGAACAATCCAAGATAGCAATTGGCTCTGGAGGCCTTTTTGGAAAAGGTTTTAAAAAAGGAACGCAAACTCAAATGTTGTTTTTACCTGAAAGTAGAACAGACTTTATTTTTGCTGTTATTTGCGAAGAGTGGGGCTTTACAGGGGCATTACTCATACTGCTTTTGTACGCAGCACTTTTTTGCCGAATTCTCTATCGACTTTCATTAGTGCGTGATTACTTTGCGCAACTCTTTGGATTAGGCCTTCTTTTACCCATCATGTTGTCATGTTTTATTAACATTGCAATGGTCTGTGGACTTTTACCCGTTGTAGGGATTCCGCTACCGCTTATAAGCTATGGGGTAACCGCCCTGTGGATTACCCTTGCAAGCTTGGG
>Ga0105050_10009556_pt1 | contig 10831 bp, 12 predicted proteins | sample FRY01_FD_78088 | JGI IMG/M metagenome (GOLD analysis project Ga0105050, IMG submission 78088) | Freshwater microbial communities from Lake Fryxell liftoff mats and glacier meltwater in Antarctica - FRY-01 | ecosystem: Environmental > Aquatic > Freshwater > Ice > Glacier meltwater ... | reverse complement strand
GTGGCGAAGGGCACACTGGTCAACGCGGTGGAAGTAAGTAACGCGCCCAGTTCATCAAAAGACGCAGTCTTGTAGCGAGATCGGTAAAGACTGATGGTTTTCCCTACGAAGAAACCCACAGTGGCCAGGGACAGACCGAGAAAGAAAAAGGCCTCTACGTCGATTGCTCGGAGGGCAAATTCGTAGCGAAATACCCCTGCAAGAAAGACCGCAACAACCCATGAAAGAGAATCAAAGAGAGCCTGGCCCCCGACTTTTTGGCGAATCCACTTGAAACCCACTTGACCTACCTTTTTTGTGTCTCCGCAATTTTACCCCATCGGACTCGATACAGATATATCCAACACATCGTTCGGGCAAAACCGTGACAAGCCCCCCGGCCCATCACTACCTTGTTCAGGCCATTTCCCACTCTTTTCCCAATATACACAGACCTGGTTTTTTGTGATTCCTACAACGACTCCGCTCCGGGCTCGGGTTTAGAGCCAGAAAAGGGTTCCATCAGTTCAGTTCCCTGCGGATTCACACCACGCCCGAGGGAGACTACAACCAATGATTTGAGAACAATAGAAAAATCGGACCTAAAAGAACAGGTCTCCACGTATTGCGCATCAAGCTCCAGCCTTTCTACCCAGGTGAGGGTGTTCCTGCCATTCACCTGGGCCAAGCCGGTAAGGCCTGGCCTCACATTGTGTCTTGTTGACTGACGGGAATCGTAGAGTTCCAAATATTGCGCCAGAAGAGGCCTTGGGCCCACCAGACTCATATCACCTCGGACCACATTCCATAACTGCGGCAATTCATCAAGGCTGAACTTGCGGAGAAACCGACCCAGAGGGGTCAGGCGATTTGCGTACGTTTGGGATGGCACGAGCCCTGTCTCGCTTTCCATCGTCCGAAATTTGCATAAATTGAAGGGCTCTCCTAGGAGCCCGGGCCGGGTTTGGATAAAAAAGCCAGGCCGCCCCTGCGCAATAACCGCAGCGACCGCAACGCCTGCCATCAAGGGGCTGAGCAGGACGAGCAAGAGAACCGCAAAGAAAATGTCCAGCATTCTTTTGACCGGCGGATACAAGTTATGGCTCACGGCAGAAAATTCCCTATGTCCGTCGACTTAAAAAATCTTTTACCGCGTTTTCGATCCGGTCCCATTGGTCGCCTGAAAGATTTGAACCACTAGGAAGAGCCACACCCGTGCGGAAGAGGAGCTCCGATGACCCATCGACATGTGCCTCGCAGTCCTCATAAAGAGGTTGAAGATGCATGGGTTTCCATAGAGGCCGCGATTCAATATTCATTCCCTCAAGAAATTCGGACAACTCTGCCGCCCTCCATGGCAGCTCCTCAGACACAATCACCGAGCTCAGCCAGCAGTTGTCTTCGTCATCATTTCCGCCAAACACCTCAACGCCGTCGACCCCTCTAAACAGCTCCCGATACTTACGGCGGTTTTCGCGGCGGCACTCAATCATTTCGGGGAGGCGTTGGACCTGCGCTCTACCAAGGGCCGCCAATATATTACTCAACCGATAGTTGTATCCGAGCTCTCGGTGTTCGTAATGAACGACCGGCTCCCGCGCCTGGGTTGCCAAAAACCTGACCCTCTTTGCCACTGTTTCGTCATCGGTGAGGACCATTCCTCCACCCGAGGTCGTGGCAATTTTGTTTCCATTGAAAGACACCATCGCGACAGCCCCAAAACTTCCCGCAGGCTTACCCTGATGGAAAGCGCCGAGTGACTCGGCAGCATCCGCAAGTACTGGAACTCCATATTTTTCACAGAGGGGGACTATCGCCGTGTAGTCCGCCACTTTGCCTAGAAAATCTACGGGTAAAACCGCCCCGACGTTTCGGCTTGAGGACGATACAGCCGCGAGGGCTCTCTCAAGCAACGGAACCGAAAGGTTTCCGGTCTCACGAACTGAGTCAACAAAAACTGGGACAGCGCCTAGATACGAGATTGCATTAGCCGTGGCGACGAACGTCATAGTCGAACAGATAACTACGTCTCCGGGCTTCACCCCCAACGCCTTCAACGCTAGCTGGAGGCCTGCCGTTCCTGAGGCCACGCCCACGCCGTGTGCCCTTCCACAAAATCCCGCCACCTCAAACTCAAACGCGTCCAGATCCGGCCCCGCAGGCGCCGCCCAACCGGAATCCAGCGCATCCGCAACAAACTTTTTTTCGAGGTTGCCAACGTCCGGCGGTGACAATAGAATTCGAGGTTCACTCACGCGACTAAGGCTACCCAAAAACGAGCCCCACAATTTGCAATGGTCCTGGACCTCGTCCTTGATGTCTGCTTGGCACAACCAGAGGGCAAGGTTGCCGGGAAACCCTGAGATTCTGGGAGATTTTTCCTCTCGGTTCTCTAATATTATGAGCGATATTTACTACGTCGCGGCGGAACTCTTCAGGGGTGCTCCCGTGACAAAATCCTCTCAGTAATAGCCTCCGGTGTTCACATATTAGATCTCGCGAAAGTATGCACCATCCTTTCGCACACCCGCCACGTCAGAAGTGGTTGCGCTTCCGTTAAGAATTCACAGCTTCCGTGCGACTGTTTAAGCCGACCGAAAATTGGGCTCGTATCGCCGCGTGAAAAAGGGGCTGACCGACCGACATGGAGGGTGCTCAATATGGATGATTGGGCGAAGATGCTCCGACTGTTTTCAACGGGCCAGCACTCGATGCCGGAGATCGGCCGACTCGTCGGGGTTTCTCGGCGAACGATGGATCGGGCGCTTGAATCAGACCGGCCACGGAAGTACGAGCGTGCAGGTGGAGGGTCGAGTTCTGATGCGTCCGCTCCGCAGGTCCGAGTGTTGTTGGCGTCGACACCGACAATCCCTGCGTCGGCCTTGGTAGAGAGAGTCGGCTGGGTCAGGCCAGCATCGGTGTTTCTGGTCAGCGCCACGGAGATCCCACCAGCGTGCGCCCCCGGTCCCCGCAGACCCGCTCGTTCACGCGGCCGGCCGGCAGGTGCACAGTAGCGCCCCGTAAAAGTGGGGGGCGTCAGCGGTCGCATTAAACGCTGGCGTGGTCACCGTGTTGCTCGCTCGAGCAAGCTCTCTAGCTCTCCACTCGAAACGAATGCATCATGATGGCCGCTCCCAACATCATCGTCCCTTGTGACCTGTTATCCCAGCCCATGGAGAATCCGGTCCCTGGGACCTGCCCCTTGTTTTAGGTCCTGGACCTAAAAAAAGGGATCGTGCCACAAGGTCCGATGCCTCCTTTCAACTACGACGTAGTTTTGGCTCTTGGCACGGGGCGGCCTTCGCGACTATATGAGGCTATCGCGGACATTATCCGTCCGCGAAGCAGGTGATAATCGCTACTCACGCGCACCCAGGATCGGAAAGGAAAAACTACGCGACTCACTGCCAACGCTTCGCTCAACGCTATGGGCATGTAATTCAGAATGACCCCTTCCCCGCCCCTCAAGTTTCCCGGGGAACGAAGTCCACCACAGTTACCGTCCCGTAGCCTTCGCAGCGAAGCAAAAACCGTCAACCCGCTGTCCAAAATTCACGCAGTAGCCGAGATTGAATCGACGGTAATGTGGAACCATCGTAATTCGGCAGAGTGAGGAATAATTTGAAGGCCATAATTTTAGCGGGGGGGTTGGGTACCCGAATCTCAGAGGAGACTGGCTCTAAGCCGAAGCCGATGGTCGAAATCGGTGGGAAGCCCTTACTCTGGCATTTGATGAAATCCTTCTCGCACCACGGAATTAACGAGTTCGTAGTTTGTCTTGGCTACAGAGGCTACGTGATTAAGGAGTACTTCGCCAACTACTTTCTGCATACGTCCGATGTGACCATTGATGTGGGGTTGAATAAACTTGAGGTTCACCAGCAGCATGCAGAGCCGTGGAGGGTAACGCTCGTTGATACAGGAGAACTTACTTCGACGGGTGGCCGGCTAAAAAGAGTGGCTGAACACGTCATGATGGATGAGAACGCGTGTTTCACTTATGGAGATGGGTTGTCAAATGTTGACATTTCGGGACTCATTTCAAAGCACCTTGAATCGCAGTTACTCGCGACCGTGACAGCGGTAAGGCCGCCGGGTCGTTATGGCTCACTAAAAATCACTAAGGGCGTTGTCAGTACTTTTGAAGAAAAACCTCTGGGTGACGGGGGATGGATTAATGGCGGATTCTTCGTCATCTCCACAAGAGTGCTTCAGGAGATTGAGGGTGACACCACTTCCTGGGAAACAGACGTCCTGCCAGACCTGGCAAAAAAAGGGCAACTAGGAGCTTTTCGCCATTCAGGATTCTGGCAGCCAATGGATACCCTTCGAGACAAGAATTCATTGGAAAGCCTCTGGGCATCGAGAAATCCTCCTTGGAAAACGTGGGGCTCGAGTAATGATTAGCCGGAATTTTTGGCGTGGAAAGAAAGTTCTGGTCACAGGTCACACGGGGTTCAAGGGCGCCTGGCTAAACCTGATGCTCCAGGAAATGGGGGCCATTACCCAGGGCTACTCTCTTTCTGCTCCCTCTGAGCCTTCCCTCTATGACTATTTGGGTGGGTCTGAAGAATTCCCGGGGAGTGATTCCTCTGACGTTCGAGATTTGTCTCTGGTGACAAAGTTTGTGGCAGATTTCCAGCCGGAGGTTGTCTTTCATCTTGCTGCACAGTCATTGGTGCGAGAAGGTTATCGAGTTCCCCACTCGACCCTGGAAACGAACGTCATGGGCAGTGTGAACGTTCTCGAGGCCCTGACTGGAGTTCCCTCAGCGGAGGCCGTGGTCATGGTGACCAGTGACAAAGTTTACTCGGACGTGTCTGGCCCTGGAGCTCATACCGAGGGAAATCCGCTCGGTGGCAGAGACCCTTATAGCGCGAGTAAAGCGGCAACTGAATTAGCGATTCAGCCTTACCTGGTGTCGTTGCGCGCAAAACAGGGGGTAGGAGCTGCGACCGCGCGTGCTGGCAACGTGGTGGGAGGGGGCGATTGGGCAAGGGACCGACTTTTTGGTGACCTAGGTAGAGCTTGGAGCCAAGGTTCGGCTCTACAGGTTAGGAATCCCGGTCACACGAGGCCATGGCAACATGTGCTTGACGCTCTGGGAGGTTATGTGACCCTGGCACAGAGATTGGCTTCCGACCCGACGCTTCCAGACGCATTCAATTTTGGACCCGCTATTGACGCGTCCTTGACCGTTGAGAAGGTACTAGAAATGGCATCTAGGTATTGGCCTGGTTCATTTTTTGAGTTCGTCGAGGAAGTTGACGCCCCAGTCGAATCTCCAGCCTTGCTTGTGTATAGTGCAAGGGCCGCGGAAGTTCTAGGGTTCCTCCCTAGTTGGCGTTTTGAGGAGACGGTCATGAGGACGGTTTCCTGGTATCGGGAGTTTGCGCAAGGAGCTAGTGCACATGAGCTATGTAGGGCCGACATTAGTGACTATTTGGCGTTGCAGCGGCAAGAGTTGGTCTAGGGGGATGGCTTTTTAATGACTAGATTCCAGGAGCCCTACGTTGCCAAACACAGTATGTCGCTTGACTCGCGCGGTCGCTTTTTGAGTTTGCTGCCCTCTGAGATGTTGGAGTCCAGCAGCGGTTTTGCCGGCGTTGGCCAGGTAAATCTCTCGGCGACCACACAATCTGGAACTGTGCGGGGTATGCATGGTCAGTTGCCTCCGGTTGCGGAAGCGAAGATTGTTAAGTGCATCAGGGGCCGCATCTTTGATGTTCTTCTAGATGTTCGGCGAGACTCACCCACGTTTCTGCAGTGGGTTTCGTTCGAACTTTCAGCCAAGAATGCTCACCTTTTATTCATCCCCAAAGGGTATCTTCATGGATTCCAAACCCTCGATGAGGATGTGGAGATCCTGTATTTGCATGACGGACCCTATTCACCTAACTCGGAATTTCGGATAAACCCCTTGGACCCCTCGATTAACATTTCGTGGCCAAATCCTGTTGGGCTTGTATCGGAAAGTGATTTAGCTGCTCCGGCGGTAGCTGAAGATTTTGAGGGGTTGAGCATATGAAATGTCGTTTTTGTCGGCTTGATGTGAAGCTTGAAATCTTGAACTTAGGAACCCACCCTCCGTCAAACTCTTATACTTCGGAAGCGCGTCTATTGCATCCGGAGCCTGCTTACCCTCTCCAGGTTATGGTTTGTGAAAATTGTTGGCTAGTTCAAACACGGGACTTTGTCGAATCAGGAACGCTGTTTAATCCAGAGTATGCGTACTTCTCCGGCACTTCCACCGGTTGGAATAACCATGTTGGACAATTTGTGGCTGCGGCGACCGAGGAATTTTCGCTGAATCGAGAAAGTCTCGTTGTTGAAATTGCCTCGAATGATGGGGCGCTTTTGAAACACTTTGTGGCCCGCGGGATTCCAAGCCTGGGAATTGAACCGACTGCAAGCACTGCGGGTGCAGCGAGGACGAAGGGAGTTGAGACAATTGAAGAGTTCTTTGGGGCTCAACTCAGCCGCGATCTGCACGCTGCGGGCAAGGCGGCGGACCTAGTCGTGGGAAACAACGTGCTCGCCCATGTGCCTGACATCCTCGATTTTGCGGTTGGAGTCGAGTTGCTTTTGAAAGATAGTGGTGTGGCGTCCTTTGAATTTCCCCACTTAGTAAACCTTCTTCGCTTTATCCAATTTGATACCGTTTATCACGAGCACTTCTCTTACCTTTCGGTAACAGCGGTCAGAGCAGTATTTGAGGCCGCGGGGTTAAGAGTTTGGAGGGTTCAGGAGCTGTCGACGCACGGAGGGAGCGTGCGTGTGTTTGTTTGCAAGCAGACGAGCCTCAGAAAAGAGGAACAGTCTGTTGGTCAGGCTCTAGACCTAGAGGATACTTTTGGGCTCAGAAACCCTGGAGCTTACGTTCATCTTCAGTCTCGAGCGGAAAAAGTAGCAACGGATTTCAAGAACTTTCTCCTTGAGGAAATTCGCTTAGGCCGTCGGGTAGCCGGGCTTGGTGCAGCCGCAAAAGGCAACACCTTGATTAACTTTGCAGGCGTAACGAATCAAGAGGTCCCGGTAATTTTTGACAGCGCTCCGTCCAAACAGGGTTTATTGACACCTGGCGCTCACATTCCGATTCGCCCAGTCGGGGAGATTGTTGACTTCGCTCCAGACACGGTGGTCATTTTCCCGTGGAATATTCGCGAAGAACTTGAAAACGAGTTGCTTCGCCTCGGTCTCAGCGGCGTTCGCGTCTGTACCGCCGTCCCAGAACTGAGGGTGACAAAATGAGCGGCATTCCTTACACTAAGCCGTCGATTACAGACCTCGAAATCTCCTACGTCGATGACGCTATTCGAAACGGGTGGGGATCGCAGTGCTACGAGTACATTGAGAGATTTGAGGCCGAGTTTTCGGTCCACCTTGGAGTGAGGCATGCGGTTGCCACCTCAAGTTGCACCGGAGCGCTGCACCTTGGTCTTGCGGCCATGGGAATCGGTCCGGCTGATGAGGTTATCCTCGCTGATTCGAACTGGATTGCGACGGTCTCCCCTATCGTTCAATTAGGCGCCACGCCGATTTTTGTCGATATTCTCCCCGATACCTGGTGCATTGATCCGGTTCAGGTGGAAAAAGCCATTACTCCTCGCACTCGCGCCATTATCGCGACACACCTTTACGGGAACTTGGCAGATATAGAGAAATTGCTGGCAATTGGGGAGAAATTCCAGGTCCCTGTAATTGAAGACGCGGCCGAAGCCATCGGGTCCATATATCGCGGACAGAGGGCCGGATCGATGGGGTTATTTGGAGTTTTCTCGTTCCACGGGTCGAAGACATTGACTACCGGTGAGGGTGGGATGTTTGTCACGAACGATTCGTCATTATTTGGGGAGGTGCTCACTCTCAGTAACCACGGAAGATCGCGCCATGAAAATCGTCAGTTCTGGCCGGAAAAAGTTGGATACAAGTTCAAGATGTCTAATGTTCAGGCTGCTATGGGGTGCGCGCAACTATCAAGGCTGGAGGATCTGGTAGACCGAAAGGGAGAGATTCTTGAGGACTATCGGCGGGCGTTCGAAGAGATTCCAGAAATTTTGATCAACCCCTTGCAAACAGATTGTGTTTCTGGGGCTTGGATGACCAACGTCCTTAATCTGTCAGGGAATGACCGATTCCGAGAGGACATGCTCGCAGTGTTCAGAGCGAAGGGGGTTGATGGGCGAGTCTTCTTTTGGCCTTTATCCAGTCTTCCCCTCTTCGGCGGAGAACTGACTACCTCGGTTGCCCCCTTTGTGGCCAAAAATTCCATAAACCTTCCAACATTCCACGAAATAACCCAAAGTCAATTAGAAATGGTCGCATCTTGTGTTTTCAGTGTTGTCAGGCTTGAAGGTTGAGAATCCTTGTTTTGCAGTCTGGGGCCGTCGGTCGTGAGATCGTTAAGTTTTGGAGCAATTTCGAGATTGCGGTTGCTGTTTTTCTTCTCTCGCTGGCAGCCCAATCAGTCACCTTGATGGCATCGGGAATCAGATAGCGTTCTTGTTCGAGAGGCTTGATGACGCAAAGGTTGAGGGTATCGAAAACCTCACCTAAGGGTTCTTGCTTGGTTGCCTTCAGTAATTCGCCAGCGGTCCATCGATAAGCCCCTCAACGGGTTCATTAACTTGCCTCCGGTGAATTGCACATTGGCCAAAGAAAGGATCCGAACTTTTCGACATTCATTGGTATGGGTTGAGGACGAAGGTCAAGAATATCTAGTCACTTGTTCGCATAAGGAGAGAAATTTAGGCCATACTTTATACGTGGAAATTAATGAGCTAAGGGAAGCCTGGCGTTCGAAGGATGACACGAGCTCTTCACCCCTGGAGCTTCTCACCGAACAATGGCAATACGCGGCAAGTAGCGTGAATTATTCATATTTGTTTGACTGGCTCGGGCTTCCGATTATTCAGTACCCTCAGGACATGGTTGCTTTGCAAGAGTTGGTGTGGGCTGTACGCCCGTCAATCATTGTGGAGACGGGTATAGCGCATGGGGGTTCGCTCGTGTTGAGCGCTTCTCTTCTGGCGTTGCTGGATTTGACTGAGGCTGTCAAATCGGGTGAGGTTTTGGATCCTCAACACCTTTCTCGTCGGGTTATTGGGGTGGATATTGATATTCGATCGAATAATCGTGTAGCTATTGAGAAGCACCCGATGGCCGCGTGGATAACAATGATCGAAGGGTCTAGCATCGACCCTGAAGTGGTGCGTGAAGTTCATTCGTTGATTTCTGACGATGATGTGGTGATGGTGTTATTGGACTCAAACCATACTCATGATCATGTTCTGGCGGAGCTAGAAGCCTATGCCTCCCTTGTGAGCCGAGGGAGTTATTGCATTGTGTATGACACAGCGATTGAGGACATGCCTGCGGGCAGCTTTCCTGACCGACCGTGGGACAAGGGTGATAATTCTCGGACAGCAGTGGATGAGTTCTTGGGTAGGAACCCTGTTTTTGTATCTAATGATGACATCCCGAGGAAGCTTCAGATTACAGAGTCACCCGGTGGGTATCTTCGCCGCATCTAGAGGGAAGTAAGTTGACGGCGCCAACTGTAGGCAACGGTGGCTTCGGACAACGGGTTCTAGTTTGAAGTGCAACAAGTGTGTGTGGCCTGTTGAGGGGACAGTTTGTTGAAAATTTTTGCAAGGGTCGCCCAGCCGAGTACCTCACGGACTCGGTAGTTAATCTCGGTATTGATCTCGTCCACGTCAACGAGCCAATCCTCGCGCCTTCGGCCGGGTCGGTGGGAACGGGCACTGCAGTTTGAGCCTGTAAAGGGTCTTGATGGCCCAAATACAGGCGAGCACGGGGCCCGCGGGTATCTGAGCGGTTGCGCAAGTACGGGCGCAGGTTCGCATAATGGTGCTCAGGCTGCCGTGGTGTGTTCTGACAACCACAACCTATGAGGGGTTTGCACTGAATCGCCCTGGGTTTAGTTCCGACTTTTATTGGAGGATGGAACTATGCCAAGACAATATCCAAAAGACTTTCGGGACCGTGCGCTGCGCCTGGTCACGGAGTCCAGAGAAGACCATGAAACAGAGTGGGCTGCAATCCAGGTGGTTGCTTCGCGATTGAATGTGGGGGCTGAGACCCTGCGCAAATGGATGCGTCGCTCCGAGATTGATGCCGGGGTCAGGCCTGGTGTGTCGACTGCGGACCAGGCGGAAATTCGCCGGTTGAAGAAAGAGGTCTCCGAGTTGCGTCGCGCGAATGAGATTCTCAGGACAGCATCAGCTTTTTTCGCAGCGGAGCTCGACCGCCCCACGACGAGATGATCCGATATGTGGATGGGTATCGGGATCAGTTCGGGGTCGAGCGAATCTGTCAAGTATTAGCTCGAACAGAGGGTGGGTTTATGACTAGTCGCGGTTATCGGGCGGCTAAGGGCCGACCCATGTCGAACCGTGGCATCCGGGACCGGGTCCTCGGCGACGAGATCGAACGGTTGCATGCGGAAAACTATGACGTTTACGGGGTGCGGAAAATGTATCGACTCATGCAACGCTAGGGTTGACTGGTCGGACGTGACCAGGTTGCCCGGGTGATGAAAACCCGCGGGATCGCTGGTGTTGGTCGGGGTCGGACCACGTTCACAACGAAAGCGAAAACCACTGACGTGTATCCGCTCGACAAGGTCAACCGGCAGTTTGTGGCAACACGACCCTGCCAACTGTGGGTGGCGAACATTACGTATATGGCAACGTCTTGAATCCCAGCTATCGTCGCAACACTAGCGGCGAGGAGTGGGTATGCCTGCAAGGAAGTACACGGAACAGCAGCGGCTCGAGTTCATGACTGTGATTGATCGTGGCGGCTCGGTTCGGGCCGCGGCGATAGCGGT
>Ga0105050_10009553_pt1 | contig 10835 bp, 8 predicted proteins | sample FRY01_FD_78088 | JGI IMG/M metagenome (GOLD analysis project Ga0105050, IMG submission 78088) | Freshwater microbial communities from Lake Fryxell liftoff mats and glacier meltwater in Antarctica - FRY-01 | ecosystem: Environmental > Aquatic > Freshwater > Ice > Glacier meltwater ... | reverse complement strand
GTCACAAAGAATAATTACCGTTCTGAAATCTACTGCCAAGCTATTGAGTGCATTGGAAATCTCATCACCTAGCATATCCTTGAGCGATTCAGCCCGCATATCACTGGTACTTTGGTAGTCAACGTCATCGGAGTTGTAATAAGTTTCAACCTCTTGGTAATCTACCTTGGCAGGTTGCTTACTTTTTCGTCGGTATTCATTAATGAAACTATTTTTGAGAATTCGAAAAAGCCATGCTTTTGCATTTGTCCCCTGTTCAAATGAGTTGATAAACCGATAAGCTTTCAGGTAAGTGTCCTGCACCAAATCTTTGGCATCATCTTCATCAAAGGTGAGCCGGTAAGCAAAATTGTACATCGAATCGATGTGTGGCATAAACTCACCATCGAAGATGCTGTTCTTTTCTTCCTGAGAATATTTCCTGCGCTGTACTTCAGACATATAATTCAAAAGTAACGATTGAGTTAATTTATAACTAGGAATTGGAAAGAATTCAGTTGATTTCCTTTATTTTGTTTTCTGATTTGATCTTTAGCGGTCATAATTTCTTGTCATTTTCGTATGTTTTTCATTAGAATCTTCTCCCGGCTGCCACTGCCCGTGCTCTATATTTTTTCCGATCTGCTGTATCTTGTTGCGCGGTATGTGATTCAATATCGCAAAAAAGTAGTTGATGAAAATCTTAGATTTGCCTTTCCTGAGAAATCTCCGGAGGAGCGAAAAGTAATCCGAAATCAATTCTATCGAAATTTCACAGACGCCTTTTTTGCTGAAACGATCAAAATGCTGACCATTTCTGAACAAGAGCTTAGACAGCGCTTTCATGTAGTCAATCAGGAACTCGTAGATGATCCGATCAGGGCTGGAAGTAGTGCCTTGATGATGGCAGGTCATGTATTCAATTGGGAAATGGCTATCTTGGGAGTTGCGCTCAACACTGAAGTGACTGCCGAGACAGTTTACCTTCGGCTTAACAATGAATTTTTCGACCAACTGATGCTGAAAATCAGAACCCGTTTTGGCGGACTAATGACAGAAAAGACGGAGTTTCGCCGGAGTATGATCTCCATGAGGAGCAAACCTCGAGTGGTGCACTTGGCGGCTGATCAGAGACCGGCAGATCGGGAAAATCGGTATCAGCGGAACTTTCTCAATCGTCCGGCCTATTTCTTTGAGGGAGGCGAGTTTTTGGCAAAGCGGATGCATCTTCCGGTTTTCTTTGGACAAATCACCAAACTCAAACGCGGCCATTATCAGTTTGAATTTACCCAGCTTGCTGCACCGCCGTACGAAGCCGACTCCAAGCATAGCATCACGGATGAGTTTTGCCGAAGGCTGGAAGCTAATATCAGAAATCAGCCCGACTTATACCTTTGGAGCCACAAACGGTGGAAAATTTAATTAATTTTAAAATAGGAGGATTTCAAAAACTTATCTGTCTTGGCAGATTGCATGATTTATTTGATCCGAAATTGGGAAATAAAATTATCAAAAAACCCAAGTGCTCAGATATAGCAAGTATTATCTCACAATTTAAAAGGCGAATCAACTAGAAAAAATTGATCTCATTAGGCCTTTTTTTGAACCTTATAGCCTACTCTATGGCTAATAAAACAGAAGAATTTTAATTAGTGGAAAGAACAAATTCTGCTTACGAAGCGATACTATCAAAATGGACTATCTAGATAAACTAAACCCCGAACAAAGAGCCGCTGTAGAGCATACTGAGGGCCCTTTGATGATTATAGCAGGAGCCGGATCAGGTAAAACTCGAGTGCTGACCTATCGAATTGCACATTTGATCTATGCAAAAGGGGTTGATGCATTCAATATTCTTTCATTGACTTTTACCAATAAAGCTGCTGCTGAAATGCGCCATCGAATCGAATCACTGGCAGGATTGGAAGCCCGCAACACTTGGATGGGTACTTTTCACTCCGTATTTGCCAAAATTCTCCGAGTGGAAGCAACGAAAATCGGGTACCCATCCAACTTCACTATCTACGATGCAGACGATTCCAAATCACTGATTCGGACTATTGTCAAAGAAATGCGCCTCGATGATAAAGTTTATAAAGCCAATGCAGTGCTCTCCCGAATCTCCGGCGCAAAGAACAGACTGATTTCTTGGCAAGCATACATAAACGACCCTTTCGTCAAAGCGGATGATGAGGCGGCGATGAAACCAAAAATGGGAGATATCTATCAAAAATACCAAGACCGCCTGTTCAAAGCTGGTGCTATGGATTTTGATGATTTGCTCTTCAATACCAATGTACTCTTCAAAGATCACCTTGATGTGCTCAACAAATATCAGCAGCGATTCCGCTATGTAATGGTGGATGAGTTTCAGGATACCAACCTTTCCCAATACCTAATCACCAAAAAGCTTGCAGCCGTCCACCAGAACATCTGCGTAGTTGGTGATGATGCACAAAGCATCTATGCTTTTCGCGGTGCGGATATCCAAAATATCCTCAACTTTGAGAAGGATTATCCTGATCTCTTCGTCGTGAAGCTGGAGCAAAATTATCGCTCTACAAGAACTATTGTGGAGGCTGCCAATTCGATTATCGACAAAAATAAAGCTCAACTCAAAAAAGTAGTCTGGACTTCCAATCCGGAGGGTGAATTGATTGAATTGATCAAAGCGACTTCAGATAATGAAGAAGGGAAAATTGTTGCCACGACAATTTTTGAAGAGAAAAATAATAAAAAACTTCGAAACAGCGACTTTGCTATCCTCTATCGGACCAACTCGCAATCGAGATCCATGGAGGAGGCACTTCGCAAATTGAACTTGACTTATAAGATTGTCGGAGGATTATCTTTCTACCAGCGGAAGGAAATCAAAGACCTCATGGCATACATGCGCTTTGCAGTCAATCCGATGGATGAGGAAGCCTTCAAGCGAATCATCAATTATCCAAAGCGGGGAATCGGAAATACCTCTGTTGATAAGTTACTCGTGGCTGCATACGATCATGACACGCCACTTTGGCAAGTGGTACAGAATGGACCAAGCTTTCTTGGCGGTAGAGCGGGAGGTTTGGTGATGGATTTTACCGCTACGATCAAAGCGTTTCAAATCGAAATCGAACGTAAAGATGCTTTTGAGGCATCCAACTACATCGCGAAGCAAAGTGGCCTTTTGCGTGAGCTTTACGAGGACAAAACCATCGAAGGTCTCAACCGCTACGAAAACGTACAAGAGCTACTCAATGCGATTAAAGAGTATGTAGACAATCCTGAAAATGAGGATAAAAGTCTGGGTTCATTCCTTCAGGAAATCGCCTTGCTTACCGATAATGATCGAAACAAAGACCTAACTGACGCGATCACCTTGATGACGATTCACTCCTCCAAAGGCCTGGAATTCAAGCAGGTGTTTGTAGTTGGAATGGAAGAAGATCTCTTTCCATCTCAAATGATGATGCAAAGCCGAGAGGATTTGGAAGAAGAACGAAGGCTATTTTATGTAGCGACTACACGTGCCATGGATAAGTTGTACTTGACTTACGCATTGACCCGATATCGATTTGGCAGATTATTGAATTGTGAGCCCAGTAGATTTTTGGAAGAAGTAGAACCAAATTGTATCAAAGCCAACAAGCGAATGACTTCAAGAGAAATGCCAGGAGCATTTAGAAGTGAAGGTCTTCCAGGAAGCTCCGGATTTATTGGCATAAGAAAGAAGTCTACAAACCAGCCGGTTAGTAGTATGAGGCTGCATACGCCAAATCCTGATTTCAAGCCCTCTAACACCAATAATTTACAAGCAGAGCAACTGATAGAGCATCCAAAATTTGGTTTTGGCAAAGTTAAAAAAATTGAAACCGAAGGACTTAACAAAAAAGCTACAATAGAATTTGATCATTTTGGTGAGAAAACATTATTACTTAGCTTTGCAAAGCTTAGAATTATAGACTAGTTACATCGCCCTAGCGCTTTGGTAATTTTTTTTATTACCTTATGACTTCCAATTTAAAGGCGGTTAGTTGAGCAACAAAACCTTACAAACACGACATTTTGAAAGAATACGGCAAAAACATCCTGCGATTAGTTGATCACGTCATCGGGATCGAAGATCGCGAAAAGCGCACCCAGAGTGCCTATGCGATCATAGAAATCATCAAACAACTCAATCCCACTTGGAAACAAGATAATGACCAAAAACTATGGGATGACTTGTACATTATGTCTGATTTCAAATTAGATGTAGATGCTCCCTTCCCAATACCTGAAAAGGAATTACTGGGAAAAAGACCTATGCCAATCGGCTATCCAAAAGGTGAAGTGAAATTTAAACACTACGGAAGAAATATCGAAAAACTCATCGAGCAGGCAGTAGAAATCGAAGATGATGAAGAGCAGGAAACTGCTATCATCTATGTCGGTCAACTCATGCGGAGTTTCCACTCTACTTGGAACCGGGACAATTTTGATGATAGAATTATTCTTGATGACATCAAAACGCTCTCCAAGGGAAAGCTTCACATTGATCTTGAAAAAGTGAAGGAGAACAGTCTATTCGAATCCAACACCCGTAGGGACTTCAAACTTCCAATTGCCGTAGATCCTCCTGGGAAAAACAAGCGAAATGGCGGCGGACAGATTAAGAACCGCAGAAGTATCGGACCCCACAACAAGAAAAGAAGAAATTAATGGGATCATTTCGGGTCGTCGGTGGCAATAAGCTTAAAGGAGAAATTACCCCTCAGGGAGCAAAAAACGAAGCATTGCAAATCCTCTGTGCTGTTCTCCTCACATCGGAGAAGATTACTATCAATAAAATCCCAAACATCCGAGATGCCAATAAGCTGATTGAATTGCTTAGCGATATGGGTGTGAAAGTCGAAAAACTAGGTCCAGAATCTTACTCATTCCAAGCTGATCAGGTAAATCTCGACTACCTAGAGACAGCAGACTTTCTGAAAACGGCCTCTTCTTTACGAGGTTCAGTTATGATTCTTGGGCCGCTATTGTCGCGTTTTGGAACTGGGAAGCTTTCCAAGCCCGGAGGGGACAAAATCGGCCGAAGGAGAATGGACACACACTTTTTCGGTTTTCAAAAATTGGGGGCCGAGTTCCACTACGATGCAGCAAACGAGATTTTCCACATCGATGGGAAAAATCTAAAAGGCGCATACATGTTGCTGGATGAAGCTTCTGTCACTGGTACAGCAAATATCGTGATGGCGGCAGTAATGGCAGAAGGCAAGACTACTATTTACAATGCAGCCTGTGAGCCTTACCTGCAGCAGCTATGTGATATGCTCAACAGGATGGGTGCCAAAATCACCGGCGTGGGATCAAACCTACTTCATATCGAAGGAGTGGAGAAACTTGGCGGTACGGATCACACCATGCTTCCGGACATGATTGAGATTGGATCATTCATTGGCTTAGCGGCCATGACGCAGTCTGAGATCACGATCAAAGATTGTCAGATCCATAGGTTGGGAATTATTCCTGAGACCTTTCGAAGAATGGGTATCAAGCTGGAGTTTCGTGGAGATGATATTTATGTTCCTGCACAGTCAAATTATGAGATTGAAACTTTTATAGATGGATCGATCCTGACCGTAGCAGATCAAATTTGGCCTGGATTTACACCGGATTTACTTTCTATCATATTAGTAACAGCTACCCAAGCTAAAGGTACGGTTCTAGTTCACCAGAAAATGTTTGAATCGAGGTTGTTCTTCGTGGATAAACTGATTGACATGGGAGCACAAATTATTCTTTGTGATCCACATCGTGCTACAGTAATAGGTCTGGATCGGAAGTACCCACTTCGTGGAATCCGGATGACCTCTCCGGATATCAGAGCTGGAGTCTCACTTCTAATCGCAGCACTTTCTGCCAATGGCACTTCAGTTATCGATAACATCGAACAAATCGATCGAGGGTATCAACAGATTGATGAACGTTTGAATGCGCTCGGAGCACAGATAGAGCGAATAGCTTAAATACTCGGGAGGACTACCCTCCCGACTGTTCTTTCACCAAAATGATTGTCCAGTGCGCCAAGAAATTACCGTCAAAAGAGCTTTACCGGTCAATCTTGACCCTAAGGACTTGCCCATATTTCAGATGGCTCTAGAAGTTTCTTTTGAGCGACTTCATCCAATGCAACTAAAGAATGTCTGGATTCTCCAAGATACCGTATTTGCTCCCGGGGAATTCAAATTCTATGCTTCACACACCCATGTTGAAAACTTAGGACCGCTACAATTTGCGAAGCGCGCGATTAACTGTGCTCCAAAATCTTGGCGAAAAATCCCAAAAGGTATTTGGGTACTTGATGAATGGAGCGCAAATTATTTTCATTGGATGACTGATTGTCTTCCTAGAATCTGGGAAGGGCTGGAGCGTGATCCCAAGGCACCTGTGCTACTGCCCTATTCCTATCAAAGTTTGGCTTTTGTAAGTGAATCCCTCAAACTGATCGGTGCAGCGGTTATATTTTTCAAATCCAATCAAAACTTGAAAGTAAGCACCGTGATTCTTACCGCTCGGACTGCTTCTTTTCCTAATTTCAATTTGAAGCTGACGCAAAAAACCAGAGAAAAGCTCAGCTTTAAAGCTTCCACTGAGCCTTGGCGAAATGTCTACATCAGCAGAAAACTAGCTGGAAAACGAAAAGTACACAACGAAACGGAAGTGGAATTAATTCTCAAAAAACGAGGGTTTGAAGTCGTCTATGCTGAGCAACTCAATTTAAGCCAGGAAATTCAATTGATGGGCGAAACCAAAATACTAGTTTCCCTTCATGGAGCAGGTCTGACCAATATGCTTTTCCTAGCTCCAAATACCAAGGTCCTTGAGCTGCGCAATCTTGATGATTCTGCGTCACAATGCTACTTTAATTTGGCTGCTGCACTTGGGCTATCGTATTATTACACACTAAATAAAGGTGACAGTTCCGACACCATAATGACAGATTTTACTGTGGATGTGGACGCGCTCACCACTGCCATTGATCGGGTGGAAAAAGATTGCTAAAAAAATCTTTTCTTGCTAAAAAAACTTCTACTTGGATCTCAGCTCCAGAGTTTTGATTTTTTTTGGTACCTTCTTGTCAGAATTTTTTTCATCCCAAAAAACCTATGACTAAAAAGAAACTTCGCAGCCAAGAATGGTATGGCCGCACCGGAAAAGATGGATTTATTTATCGCTCTTGGATGAAAAATCAAGGATTTCCCCATCACCTTTTTGAAGGCGACAAGCCTGTGATAGGGATCTGTAACACTTGGTCGGAACTCACACCTTGTAATGCCCATTTTCGGGATTTGGCGGAAGCGCTGAAGCGTGGGATCTGGGAAGCCGGCGGGTTTCCTTTGGAGTTTCCAGTGATGTCACTTGGCGAATGCTCCATCAAGCCTACTGCTATGCTTTTTAGAAATCTGGCTAGCATGGATGTAGAAGAAAGCATCCGAGCCAATCCAATGGATGGTGTCATCTTGATGTGTGGCTGTGATAAGACTACACCATCACTTGTCATGGGTGCAGCCTCAGTGGATATTCCAACTTTGGTGATTTCTGGTGGACCGATGCTAGTAGGACGATTTAAAGGCAAGAAAATCGGCACCTCCGACGTCTGGAGATTCGCAGAAGATTTTAAAATGGGGAAACTTTCTCAAGAAGATTTTATTGCTGCCGAAGCTGCAATGTCCCGCTCAGTGGGGCATTGTGCTCCGATGGGTACAGCCTCCTCGATGGCTGCCATGGTCGAAGCCCTTGGTTTGGCTTTACCAGATAACGCAACCATCCCAGCAGCAGATTCCCGACGAAAAGTCCTTGCCCACATGTCCGGTATGCGGATCGTGGAAATGGTCAATGAGGATCTGAAAATGTCTAAAATTCTTACCCGAAAAGCCTTTGAGAATGCAATCATGGTCAATGCTGCCTTGGGCGGATCTACCAATTTCATTCTACACCTTATTGCTATTGCAAAGCGGATTGGAGTGGAACTTGATTTGACTGATTTTGATCATTTCTCTGCGAAAATCCCCCTGATCGCAAACGTGCAACCATCGGGAGAGCATTGGGTGGAAGATCTTTTCTATGCCGGAGGTCTCCCCGCGGTGATGAAAGAAATCGAGAAGCAACTTCATACCGACGCGATCACGATCAATGGTAAAACCATCGGAGAAAATATTGAGAAAGCAGAATGTTATGATCGGAATCTGATTGGTACTTTTGATAATCCAATCAAACCGGAGTCTGGCATCGCAGTCCTCAAAGGAAATCTCTGCCCAAACGGAGCAGTAATTAAGCCTTCCGCGGCCAGTCCACATTTACTTACGCATACTGGGCGTGCAGTTGTTTTTGAGAATATTGATGAATACAAGGCTATCATCGATTCACCAGACTTAGATATTGATGAAAACTGTGTGATGGTCATGAAAAACGTAGGACCGAAAGGCTACCCCGGAATGCCGGAAGTAGGAAATATGGGCTTGCCCATAAAGCTATTGGAAAAAGGCATCAAGGATATGATCCGTATCTCAGATGGACGAATGAGCGGAACAGGCTATGGCACGGTGGTACTTCACGTCTCTCCGGAATCTGCGATTGGCGGACCATTGGCATTCGTTCAAAATGGTGATATGATTGAGCTGAATGTCCCAAATAGAACATTAAACCTCCTGATCTCGGAAGAAGAGATGGCAACCAGACAAGCCGCATTCAAACCTGTAAAGCTTCCTTATGAAAGAGGCTATGTAAATTTGTTTTTGGATAAAGTCAATCAAGCTCACGAAGGGGTGGATTTTGATTTCTTACAAGGAAGTTCAGGTTCGGAAGTCAAGCGAGACTCGCATTAGTAGAAAATGAAAATCAAAAAAACCGCAATCATCACCGGAGCAGGTCAGGGAATAGGTTTAGCTATTGCCGAGAAACTAGCAGCACAAAGTGTGAATCTGGTATTGAATGATCTGGAAGAAGGTCTAATCCGTGATGCTTGCAAAAAGATTTCTCAGCAATATGGCATGTCAGCCATTCCCGTGCCGGGCGATGCAAGTTCTGATCAGGTGATTGAGACCTTGATCAAAACAGCCATCACCAATTTTGGATCGATAGACATCGTCATCGCAAATGCTGGTATAACCCTGTTTGGTGGGTTTTTTGATTATTCCAGAGAAGACTTCATGGAAGTGAGCAGGATCAATCAAGCAGGAACTTTCTTTCTTACCCAAGCCGCAGCAAAGGTCATGAAAGATCAAGTCTCCGGAGGCGCAATTCTTTATACCTCATCAGTCACGGCCCACCAAAGTCATGAAAATCTAGCAGCCTATGCCATGAGCAAAGCTGCGATTGAAATGCTAGCTAAAAACCTTGTCCTTGAGCTTGCTCCATTAGGCATACGAATCAATACCATCGCCCCCGGCGCTACAATTACTAATCGAACAGTTTCTGATCCAGACTATGTGAAAACCTGGTCAAAACTCACCCCTGTCGGCAGTCCTGCAAATGCGGAAGATATCGCTGCCGCCGCCGCATTTCTAGTCTCAGACGCCGCACGACATATCACTGGTCAAACCTTAATCATCGATGGAGGCTGGACCGCTGTTAGCCCTTCACCCTATGGATGAAAATAATCCAAGTTCATACAACAGCATCGAAGTGCTACCATCAAGCTTCAGCACCCTGGCAACTAGCAGGGAAAGGGATTATTATAGTTTATAAGTTTTCAAAGAAATAGGTAGAAACTTTCGGTCAGCTTCCTCCCGAATTAATGGGAAAATTTAAAGGTGATCTCGGTTACTTAATACTGGCTAACTAAAAGTATTTTCTCATTGGGCCTTACCGTAGATTGTTATTCATTCCCGGTAAGTTTTTTCCCCATGGCGAACAAAGCATCACCAAGATCTACGTGGATTCCGAAGCCAGTACTCAAAATGGCAGAGCGAATTGGGGAATTCCCAAGAACACCCTACCCCTTTCTTGATAGGAAGAAGAAAATGGAAAGGCTGAAATTATGATCAGTTCAAATGATCATGTCATCTTTCCGTGCGAGGTAAAAGCATTTGGAATCCCCTTCCCGGCAAGCACCTATTTTTTATCCATTGATCTCCAACAGGTTCTGAATAATGTGGATTATTTTACCAAACCTACCGGGAGTGGTTGGGGAAATTAGCCAAAGTAAAAATCAAAGAGATTAGCAGCGCCTATTTTCCAGATCTTAGATCTCAAAGATCACTGTTTGCAGTAAAAATCAAGCCTTTCCGAATTAATTTCCCGATTCCGGATTATGATTTATAAAGCCTTTTCCAAAACCAATTGCAGTATCACTGGCGCTGCTTCGGGGATAGGATTGGAACTGCACAGGCAAATCATTCCATCTAATCCCAACCTGCTGTTAGTGGATATTGAAAAGGAGAAATTAGAAGAGTTGAAAGATGAATTTCCAACAATCAATGGGATAGTTACTTGCGACCTAAGCCATAAAGCTGGTAACCAGTTGATTCTTGACTGGGTTAAAGCCAAATGGACTCATATGGATTTTTGCTTTGCAAATGCCGGAAAAGCAGCGTGTGGCCCTGCATAAAATTAAAATTGGAAAGATATGGATCGCCTATTTCAGCTAAATATCCACAGTCCCATTCAACTCTGATTTATGCTACGAGCACTATATCCCGAAAAGCCATTCCGATTGATCAGTACTGCCTCGGCAATGTCTTTTTGGTCCATCCCAGGCTTTAGTCTTTATTTCTGGACAAAGTCAGCTTTGCTGCAACGGGCAAGAACGATCTGGTCAGAAAAAACTGGAAATTGGGTCACCCTAGTATTCCCGATCGCTACGGACACAAAATTCTTCGATTCTGCTG
>Ga0105050_10009547_pt1 | contig 10840 bp, 8 predicted proteins | sample FRY01_FD_78088 | JGI IMG/M metagenome (GOLD analysis project Ga0105050, IMG submission 78088) | Freshwater microbial communities from Lake Fryxell liftoff mats and glacier meltwater in Antarctica - FRY-01 | ecosystem: Environmental > Aquatic > Freshwater > Ice > Glacier meltwater ... | reverse complement strand
TGACGCGGCCGTGCCGCTGGTGGGTATCTGCTTTGGACACCAGATTATCGCGCAAGCGCTGGGTGGAAAAGTGGAAAAATATGCAGGTGGCTGGTCGGTCGGTCCGACCGACTACGATTTCGACAGTGAAACCCTGACGCTGAACGCATGGCATCAGGACCAGGTGACAATCGTGCCGCCGGATGCAAAGGTTATTGCCACCAGCGAATTCTGCGCCAATGCGGCCTTCGTCTACAACGACCGCGCCTTCACGGTGCAGGCGCACCCGGAATTTCGCGATGACTTTCTGGAGGGGTTGATCAAGACCCGCGGCAAGGGTGTCGTGCCCGACCCGCTGCTGGCCGATGCCTTGGCGCGGCTTGGCACAGCCATAGACGATCAGACCATTGCCGCCCGCATCGCCGCTTTTTTCAAACACCCCCGCGGGTGAAAAACCGCCGCCACCTCGCGGCAAACCAGAGTGTACCCCATGTCCGACTGGACCGCAAAACTGCCCGAAGCCGCACGCGACTATATCGCCGGCCGCCGCCTGGACGAAGTGGAATGCATCGTCTCCGACATTGCGGGTGTGGCGCGCGGCAAGGCAATGCCCGCGTCAAAGTTTGGCAAACAGACGTCGTTCTTCCTGCCCAACTCGATCTTCTTGCAAACGATCACGGGCGAATGGGCCGACAACCCGTCGGGTGCCTTCACCGAACCCGACATGATCCTTGTGCCGGATTTCACCACGGCCACTGCGGCTCCCTGGACGGCCGATGTGACGCTGCAAGTGATCCACGACGCGCAGGATCAGCAAGGCAATCCGGTTCCCACGGCACCCCGCAACGTGCTGCGCCGGATTGTGCAGCTGTACAACGCCGAAGGCTGGCAGCCCATCGTCGCGCCGGAGATGGAGTTTTTCCTGACCGCCCGCAACCTCGACCCCAATATGCCGGTGATGCCGCCGATGGGCCGGTCGGGGCGACGCGCAGCGGGTAAGCAGGCCTATTCCATGAGTGCGGTCGATGAATACGGCAAAGTCATCGACGACATTTACGATTTTGCCGAAGCGCAGGGGTTCGAGATTGACGGCATCCTTCAGGAAGGCGGCGCGGGTCAGGTGGAAATCAACCTCGCGCATGGCGACCCGATTGCCCTGGCGGACGAAATTTTCTTCTTCAAGCGCCTGATCCGCGAAGCCGCCCTGCGCCACGATTGCTTTGCCACCTTCATGGCGAAACCGATCGAGGGCGAACCGGGATCGGCCATGCATATCCACCACTCTGTCGTGGATATGAAAACAGGCAAGAATATCTTTTCCGACAAGAAGGGCGGCGAGACCGAGGCCTTCTTGCATTTCATCGCGGGAATGCAAAACCACCTGCCCGGTGCCATCGCCCTTCTGGCGCCCTATGTAAACAGCTATCGCCGCTATGTCCCTGATTTTGCAGCGCCCATCAACCTTGAATGGGGCCGCGACAACCGCACCACCGGGCTGCGTATCCCGATCTCCGGCCCCGAGGCGCGCAGGTTGGAAAACCGGCTGGCGGGGATGGATTGCAACCCTTACCTCGGCTTCGCGGCATCGCTCGCGTGCGGATATCTTGGCCTGAAGGAAGGCAAACTGCCGCGACCCGAATGTGTCGGCGACGCCTATATGTCGGAAACCGATCTGCCCTACAACCTTGGCGATGCACTGGATCTGCTGGAGGAAAACACCGCTCTGCAAGAGGTTCTCGGGTCTGAATTCTGCCGCGTCTATGATTCCGTAAAACGCAACGAATACAAAGAGTTTCTGCAAGTTATCAGCCCGTGGGAACGGGAACATCTGCTGTTGAACGTATGAACCTGCTTTATGCCAACGACCGCGCCGGCACTTATCCGGCCAGTTATTATGCGGCGACGGCCATGCCGCAGACCTCGTTTCCCGCGCTGCACGGCGAAACGCGGGCCGATGTCTGCGTGGTCGGCGGGGGCTATACCGGCCTGTCGGCGGCGCTGCATCTGGCGCAGAAAGGCTTCGATGTGGTGCTGGTCGAGGCGCATCGGGTCGGTTTTGGCGCATCGGGGCGCAATGGCGGGCAGGTTGGCTCCGGTCAGCGGCTGGAACAGGACGATCTGGAGGCGCTGGTGGGCTTTGAGCAGGCGCGCCGGCTGTGGGACATGTCGGAGGAAGCCAAGGCGCTGGTCCAAAGCCTTATTGCCGTCCATGCCATGCCCGTCCCCTTCCGGCCCGGCATCGCCCACGCCTGCTGGCATGACCGCGAGGTCGCCCATTCCCACGCCTCTGCCGAAAAGCTCGTCCGCGACTATGGCTATGCGCAAGTGGAACCGCTGGACCGCGCCGCCATGCGCGCGCTTGTCGGGTCCGACGCCTACAAGGGTGGCGACATCGACCGGGGGGCGGGCCATATCCACCCGTTGAATTATGCCATCGGCCTGGCGCAAGCCGCCGCAGCCGCAGGTGTCCGCATCCATGAACAAAGCCCGGTCCAAAGCATTGACCACGGACCTATGCCGCAGGTCAACACCGACAAGGGTCATATCCGCGCCGATCACGTGATCCTCGCCTGCAACGGCTATCTTGGCGGGCTGGAACGGAAAGTTGCGGCGCGCGTGATGCCGATCAATAATTTCATCATCGCCACCGAACCCCTTGGTGACCGCGCGCGGGGTATCCTTGCGGAACCCGTCGCCGTCGCCGATACGAAGTTCGTGGTGAACTACTGGCGGCTGTCGGATGACAACCGCCTGCTGTTCGGCGGTGGCGAAAGCTATGGCTACCGCTTCCCGGCGGACATCATGAAGACCGTCATGACCCCCATGCTCAAGATCTACCCGCAACTGCGTGGCACGAAAATCGATTATGCATGGGGTGGCACGCTTGCCATCACCATGAACCGCCTGCCCTGCTTCACCCGCCCGCAACCCAATGTCCTGTCCGCCTCGGGCTATTCCGGCCACGGCGTCGCCATGGCGACCTTTGCGGGCAAGGTGCTGGCCGAAGCGGTTGCGGGGCAGGCCGAACGCTTTGATCACATGGCCTCTTTGCCGCACCGGCGTTTCCCTGGTGGCGCGGCCCTGCGCTGGCCCCTTCTGGTGCTGGCGATGACCTGGTATGGCATGCGCGACCGGCTGGGCCTCTGACCCCTGATTTGCCATCGAGTTTCGGTGACGCAGGCTGGCGGCGCTTGCGAAAATTGTAACGGTTAAGCGAAGATTGACCGATCGGCGAACTTCCCGCTTCCCAATGTGACAGGCAACCCTTACAGATTTCCCGAAGATGACATTTAGGAAAGCCGCAACATGGCCCACGATGGACAGATAATCGCCCCCAATTGCTACGACGCCGAACCGATCCCCGACGCCGCGCGGGCCGAGATTGACCGGCTGTTGGCCTCGGGCGATCTGTTCCGTTACACAGCGCCCTCGGATGCCCCGGTGGCACTGTTGGAGGCGGAATTTGCCGACCTTCTGGGGTCGCGTTATGCGCTGGCTGTATCTTCCTGTTCCGCAGCACTTTTCCTGTCGCTGAAAGCGCTGGACCTGCCGCGCGGGTCGCGCGTGCTGATCCCCGCCTTCACCTTCGCGGCCGTGCCGTCCGCAGTGGTGCATGCCGAGTGCGAGCCGGTTCTCGTCGAGGTTGGCACGAATTACCGCGTGGATATGGCTGATTTTGCTGCGAAACTGGATGACAGCATCGGTTGCGTCCTGATCAGCCACATGCGGGGCCATACGTCGGATATGGATGCGATCATGGCGCTGTGCGATGCGCATGGCATCCCCGTGATCGAGGATGCCGCGCATTCGCTGGGCACCGTTTGGAATGGTGCGAATATCGGCACCATCGGCAAGGTCGGCTGTTTCAGCTTCCAAAGCTACAAGATGGTGAACGCGGGCGAAGGTGGCATCATGGTCACCGACGATCCCGAGATTGCCGCCCGCGCCATCATCATGTCAGGCGCGTATGAACTGAACTGGAAGAAACACCCCGGCTTGCAGAACAGTTTTGGCCACTGGCAGAACCGCCTGCCGCTTTACAACATGCGGATGCAGAACCTGTCTGCTGCCGTGATCCGCCCGCAGTTGCCCGAAGTCGCACGGCGCGTGGCGCAGGGCCGCGCCAACCACGACCATGTGGCAGACAGGCTCAACGGAGCAGCATGGTTCGACGTGCCGCCGCCTCTGCCCCTGGAAATCCGCGCACCAGATTCAATTCAATTCAATCTGGTGGGTTTTGGCGGCGATGCGCAGGCATTGGCCTTTCAGGCCGAAGCGAAAGAGCGTGGCGTGTCGGTGCAGATTTTCGGCCTCAGCGCAGGAAATGCGCGCGCGTTCTGGAACTGGCAGTTCCTCGGCCCGCAGCCCGATCTGCCACAGACGCGCGCCATGTTGATGCGCGCCTGCGATGTCCGACTGCCAACCCGCCTGACCGTGCCAGAGCTGGATTTCATCGCCGATGCAATCATCAGCGCGGCGGCAGCCGCACACATCTGACCCTTACAATACCCGCAGCGCGCCATCCAGCCATGGCAGGCGCGCGACCACCGGGTTTACCACCTGCCCCTGAAGCAATGGCCGCAGCATTGCGGCCATCCGCTCCGGCATGTCGCGCAACACGCCGGCGCGTGCGGAAAGCGAGATCGTCCGCGTCAGCGGCGCGAAAGGCAAGGGCAGCACCCCTACCGCGTCGCGGAAGCGGTCGGCATGCAGCACGGCCAGCGGCGTCAGGATCGTCCAACCCGCCCCCGCCGCAACCATCGCCATGATCGCGTGGTAACTGTCGAGTTCAAACCGGTGCGCCAGCCGCAGGTTCTGCCGCGCCAGATGCGCCGCAATCTGGCGGCCCATGTGGTGGCGCGCGGTGTATTGGATCAACGGCAAGGCCAGCAGGTCGGCCCCCGCCGCGCCAAGCGGAGCAACGGCCACAAAGGGTTCCGACAGCAAGGGATGCACCTCCATCCATTCCGTGCCATCACCGCTTTCCGCCCCCATATCGGCTGCGACGACCATGTCCAGCGCGCGCGCGTCCAACTGTCCCAACAAGCGGTGGCTCGCCCCGGTTTCCAGCAGAAACCGGCAGCCGCGCAAGTCATCCGCCATCGCCGACAACAGACGCGGCGTCACATCCGCGTCGAAATCCTCGATCATCCCCAACCGCAGCGTGGTCAGCCCCGACAAATCGGCCATCGCCAGTTCCGCCCGCGCTTCGGTCGCCGCGTTCAAAATCGTCTGCGCGTGGCGGCGGAACATCGCGCCCGCCGGTGTTACCTGCATCGGCCGCGCGCCACGATCCAGCAGCAACGCCCCCAAGGCCGCCTCCAGTCCCGACAATTGCTGGCTGACCGCCGAAGGGCTGGCCCCCAGACGCCGGGCTGCCGCCGAAATGGCGCCCTCCTCGGCGGTGGCAAGGAACACTTCGATCCCCCAGAGCGTCACGCGCCCCTGTGTCTCGGTCATGTACCAGCCCCTTTCCTGTTCGCCCTCAGGCTAAAGCCTTGGCACCGCGCTGGCAATCACGGGCGCTTACTGGCAGAATGCCGTGTACATCGGGAGTTTTCGCAGCAAAGCACCGGGATTACCCGCCATTTCGCCACCTGCCCCCTTGAGCACGATTGAACCGCCACGCCTGCGCGGATAGCGTAGAGCAAAACATAACCAAAGGATGCACACCATGCGTGACGACGCACCAAACAGCTGGGAATCCCGCGCCGATGCCTTTTCGCTTTACGGTTTCACCGATTTGCCTTCGATCGAACAGCGTGGCGCGGTTATTCTGACGCATGGCAAAGGCCCCTATGTCTTTGATGTGCATGGCCGCCAATATCTGGATGCAAATTCCGGTCTGTGGAACATGGTGGCAGGGTTCGACCATCCCGGCCTGACCCAAGCCGCAAAGGACCAGTACGACCGTTTTCCGGGCTATCACGCGTTCTTTGGCCGGATGTCCGACCAGACGGTGATGCTGTCCGAGAAGCTGGTCGAAGTGTCGCCCTTTGACCGGGGCCGGGTGTTCTACACCAACTCCGGGTCAGAAGCGAATGACACGATGGTCAAGATGCTGTGGTTTCTCGCCGGGGCCGAAGGCAAGCCGCAGCGCCGCAAGATCATCACCCGGATCAACAGCTATCACGGGGTCACGGCGGTGTCGGCCTCGATGACCGGCAAGCCTTACAATTCTGTCTTCGGCCTGCCGCTGCCCGGTTTCATTCATGTCGGCTGCCCGCATTACTGGCGCTTTGGCAAGGACGGCGAGACGGAGGAACAGTTCACCGCCCGCATGGCTGCGGAACTGGAAGCGCGGATCATCATGGAAGGCCCCGACACCATCGCGGGCTTCTTTGCAGAACCCATCATGGGGGCCGGCGGCGTTGTCGTGCCTTCCAAAGGCTATTTCCAGGCCATTCAACCCGTGCTGAAACGCTATGGCATTCCGCTGATCGCGGATGAGGTCATTACCGGCTTTGGCCGCACCGGAAATACCTGGGGCTGCGAGACGTTCGATTTCATGCCGGACGCCATCATCAGTTCGAAAAACATCACGGCCGGATTCTTCCCGATGGGGGCCGTGATCCTTGGGCCTGAACTGGCGGACCGGCTTCAGGCGGCAGCAGAAGCGGTGGAGGAGTTTCCGCATGGCTTTACCGCGTCGGGTCATCCGGTTGGCTGCGCGATTGCACTGAAGGCGATTGACGTGGTGATGAACGAGGGGCTGGCCGAAAACGTCCGCACTCTGACACCGAAGTTCGAGGCGGGGATGGCCTATCTGGCAGAGCACAAGAATATCGGCGAATGGCGCGGCAAAGGGCTGATGGGCGCGTTGGAGGCGGTGAAGGACAAGGCAACGAAAACCCCCTTCCCCGGCACGCTTTCAGTCAGCGAGCGGATTGCCAACACCTGCACCGACCATGGCCTGATCTGCCGTCCGCTGGGGCAGGCCATCGTACTGTGCCCACCGTTCATCTGCACCGATGCGCATCTGGACGAATTGTTCAACAAGCTGGGTGATGCGCTGAAACAGGTGTTTGCCGAAGTGGCGTAAAGCCTGTCGCTTCGGGCGCTCGTCACGGGAAGAGCGTCCGAAAGGATACGATGAAGGCGGGTGCGATACGGAAAAGAAGGGCGCCCGAGGCGCCCTTTGCTACATCTTAGACAGTTTTTTCTGCAATTCGGCCAGTTGCTTGCGGATCTGTGCCAATTCATCTGCACTCCCCGCTTCAGCCTCGCCTTCCGGTGCAGGACCGATAGGTCCTTTCCACGCCGGCAGGCCGCCCATCATGGTCTTCATGAAGGCTTCCTGCTGCTTGCGCATCGCATCGAACCCCGGCATCGTGGTCAGCGGATTGGGAATGACGGTCAGATTTTCCATGATCTTGGACTGGCCCGACCGCAACATGTCAAATGACATTGCAAGAAACTGCGGCACCACCGAATTCACTTCGGTCGTGTAGCTGCGCACAAGGTCGGTCAGCACGCCCAGGGGCAGCACATTCTGGCCTTTGCTTTCGTGTTCCGCCACGATCTGCAACATGTATTGCCGCGTCAGGTCATCACCGGATTTCAGGTCGATGATCTGGACCTCACGTCCGGCGCGGATGAAGCCGGCAATATCTTCCAACGTCACATAATCACTGGTTTCAGTATTGTAGAGGCGGCGGCTGGCGTAACGCTTTATCAGCAGCGGCTTTTCGGTGTCGGCCATCAGACCCTCCCCATTCTGCGCTGCACTAATGTTAGGGCAGTGCAGCATAAAAAGAAAGGGCGGGCATAAAGCCCGCCCCTTGCACAGTGCCCACCGGGAGCAGTAAGCGACTGCGCTTAAACAGCAATCACTTCGCAGCAGCAACCGTGGTGGCTTTCTTGGCAGCCGTCGTCACTTCCGCAGTCGCTTTTTTCACGGCGGCGGTCGCGTCTTCCGACATGTCCTTGCCGGCTGCCAGCATCAGCTCGACGGTTTCCATTTGCACTTTTTTCGCAACTTCGGCGAAAGCAGCCAGGTTCTCGGCAGCCATTTCCGCAGCAGCCGAGGCAAAGTCCGACGCGGCTTTGGTGTAGTCGGTCGGCTCGGATTTGGCTTTCGACACATCGCTGAACTTCGCGATGGTGTCTTTCGCCCATTTGGAGCTGATCTCGGTCGATTTTTCAGCGGCTTCGAGTGCCACTTTCGACATCTTCTCGGTCATGGCGGCCTGCGTTTTGAACGCGTTCTGCACGGCCGACGAGTCAACCGGGAACGAAGCCATCATGTCTTGCACAACTTTGGTGAAATCCGGGGTCTTGGTCATCTGACGATCTCCATCTGGTGGGCATCTCGCCCTTGTTTTCTGATGAAGCAGATATAAATGCTGCGGTGCAGAAAATCAAGTCTTTTTCTGCACCGCAGCATTAATGTGGCATGTGCCGCGGGAGCCGTGAAAAGCCCGTTCCCGATCAGGTGCTTGCCCTGGCGGCAACATAGGTTCCAGGCGCCGGAGCCAACACAGCATGGGTCGAATCACCCGGCACCCGCGCCGGAATTTTTGCCCCCGACCGCGCCGCAAGCCATTCCCCCCAACGCGGCCACCATGATTCTTTGTGGAAGGAAGCCCCGTCAAGAAACGCCTCAGGCGTGGTCATGGTGGCATCGTTCACATAGTGGCCATACTTGCCTTTGGAGGGCGGATTGACAATGCCCGCGATGTGCCCCGACTGCGACAGGATAAACGTCTTGTCCTTCGATCCGAACTGCCGGATGCCGTTGAACGACCCCTTCCATGCCGCGATGTGATCGGTTTCGCAGGCGATGGCACAGATCGGCAGCGTGATGTCCGACAGGCTGACCGGCGCTCCAAACACCGGGAACGTGCCTTGCGCCAGCCGGTCGCCCTGACACAGACCGCGCAGGTATTCCATCGCCATCCTGGCGGGCAGATTGGTGCCGTCACCGTTCCAGTAAAGCAGATCGAACGCAGGCGGCGTTTCCCCCAACATGTAGCTTTTGATGGCCGGCTGGTAGATCAGGTCATTCGAGCGCAGGTACGAAAACGTCCGCGACATAAAGGATTTGTCCAGAACGCCATCCTCGGCCACCTGACGTTCGATCCCGTCAACGAAGTCATCGTTCAAGAATACGCCGACCTCGCCCTGATCCGAGAAATCGGTCAGCGTGGTGAAGAAAGTCGCCGATTTGACTGTCTTGTCCCCGGCCTTTTCGAGATGTGCCAGCGTCAGCGCCAGCGTCGTCCCCGCGATGCAATAGCCAACTGCGTTGATCTGCTTTTCCCCGGTGATCTTGCGCACTTCAGCCATCGCCCGCAGATAGCCGTCGCGCATGTAGTCATCCATGCCAACGTCGGCGTAAGACGCATCAGGGTTGACCCAACTGACCACGAACAGGGTAAACCCCTGATCCACAATCCATTTGATCAGGCTGTTCTGCGGTTTCAGGTCCAGAATGTAGAACTTGTTGATCCAGGGCGGAAAGATCAGCAGCGGCGTTTTATGAACCTTGTCGGTGCTCGGCGCATACTGGATCAGCTCCAGCATCCGGTTGCGGTAGACGACAGACCCTTCGGTAGTTCCGATGTTCTGGCCGACATGAAACGACTCGGGGTCGGCCAGGGTCACCAGAAGATCACCGTTATGCGCCTCGATATCGCGCACGAGGTTTTCCAGCCCCTGCACAAGGCTTGCGCCATCGGTCGCCACAGCCTTTTCCAGGGCATCAGGGTTGGTGCCCAGAAAGTTGGTCGGGGCGAACATGTCGACGATCTGCTTGCTGAAATATTCCACCCGCTTTTTATCGGCAGGCTCCAGATGCGTCAGGTCGGCCACGGCCTGACTGACCGCTTCGGCGTTCATCAGATACTGTTGTTTGATGTAATTGAAATAGGGGTGGGTTTCCCACAGGGGGTTGGAAAAACGGCGGTCCTTCGGGGTTGGATCAGACGGCGCTTTCAGCTCTCCCTTCACCAGAGTTTGCTGGGCTTCGACATAGTGGGTCAGGGTCTTGCCCCAGAAACCGATCTGGTGCTCCAGAATTTTCGCCGGGTTCTGCATCATCTCGGTCATATAGGCGGAGGCGGCTTTCAGATAAACGTCCTGACCGGGGCCAGCCAACGCCGGGTCTGCGACCTTGCGCCGGGTCAGTGCTGCGGTCATCCGTTGCGTCAACGCCTCTATCCTTGCAAGATTCGCGTTCAGACGGTCGTAACTTGGTCCTGCCTCGCTGTCTTCAGTTGTCATGTTAATCTTTCCCCCTTATCTTGCTGCTGTGCAGCATTGTGTCGCCAGTCCGGGGGGGAAGCGACGCACGCAGCGAAAGCCCCGTCCGGGCAAGGAGACATGGATGAAGTATATGGCAACCTATGACCTGATGGAAAGCATCCGTAACACGAATGAATGGATGGGTGCTACCGCGCGGGCCATGGCCTCTTATCCCGCGCTGGCGATGAACCCGGTGCTGGCGATAACCGCGGCCTGGGGCGAAGTGGCCGAACGCAGCTTTGCGCGCATGGCGGCCAAACCCGACTGGGGCATCCGCACGATTGTCGGCAAGGATGGCACCGACCATCTGATTGATATCAAAACCATCGTGGACAAGCCCTTCGGCAGCCTGATCCAGTTCTTCGCCCGGCGCCGCGAACCTATGGCACGCAAGGTGCTTCTGGTTGCCCCCATGTCGGGCCACTATGCCACGCTGTTGCGATCCACCGTTCTGAGCCTGCTGCCGGATTGTGACGTCTATATCACCGACTGGCACAACGCGCGTGACATTCCGGTGTCGGCAGGCAAGTTTGACGTTGAAGATTACACGCTGTATCTGGCGGAGTTCATGCGCGCGCTTGGTCCCGATATCCATGTGATCGCCGTGTGCCAGCCG
>Ga0105050_10009543_pt1 | contig 10842 bp, 8 predicted proteins | sample FRY01_FD_78088 | JGI IMG/M metagenome (GOLD analysis project Ga0105050, IMG submission 78088) | Freshwater microbial communities from Lake Fryxell liftoff mats and glacier meltwater in Antarctica - FRY-01 | ecosystem: Environmental > Aquatic > Freshwater > Ice > Glacier meltwater ... | reverse complement strand
TTAGTTTCATTGAGCGTCTGTGTCCGCATGGTTTTGGAGCGGAAGTTTACCGAATTACCTATTGGCATTGGCATGCTCATCTTAATTGCGGTGTTGTATCTGGGCGTCGTGATGCCTATTGCATACGGCATGCATAGCGATCATTTGTGGATCAAAAGTGGTTGGTTCAGATACTCAATTGGCTTATCAGACATTGTGGAAGTCAAGCCATCGAGAAATCCGCTTAGTTCTCCCGCTCTTTCGTTGGATCGATTAAGTGTGCGATACGGCACTGGGTTGTTTAAAGCGGTTCTGATCTCTCCAGCGGATCGCGATCTATTTTTGGATGAACTGGCAGCCAATGCGGGACTTAGGCGAGCGGGCGACCGTTTGTTTCGATCAGTAGACAACTGATCAGACTCTGTTCTGCGGTAGAAGTGGTTGGCAGCGAAGGGGTGGTGAATCGTACGCTTGCCAAAGCGTTATTATTTGGATTTTGGAAGTGGTTGGGGGAAATTCGCCTACCCTGTCCGTATCACAAGGTTTAAGCTTTAGGATTCCTGGATCGTCCCTCCCGCTCGCTCCCCGCCCGCAGAAGAAATCAAAATGACTCGACAGTCTTCGTCCCATTCCAACTCAGATTCGACTAACTCCGCCCCGGTTGCCACCGATCACCTGGCGTCGAATCCAAACGATGGCAACTTGGAAATTCAATCGGGATTGTCTGAAGACTGGACCGCCGTTCTTGTGGGCAGTTTGATCATCGCGTTGGGCCTGGGTTTGTCATTGATGACAGTGCCGGAGGGTTTGACCTGGCAATCTCCGCGACACGTTAAGGACAAGACTTCCCCATCGGCCTCATCGGCGAAAGTGGACGCCGACCCAACCGCTGCCGTGACTGCTGATAAAGTGCTTGCCGATACCGTTGCGGCGAAAGAATTCAACTGGGATTCGCCATTAAAAGGGCAAGTGGGCAAGGTGGGGTCCTGGTCGGAGAACCCACTAAACGGAGTTTTGAACGATGGGTTTGAACCCAAGGTACTTAAAAAAGGCCAGAAACCCAAAGCGGTCAAACTGCTTTGGCCGGGAATTCTGGGAGCGATGTTGGCGATCTTTTTGGTTGGCGCAGTGGGTCAGGGGTTCCGCGGTCGGTCGCCGATCAAGTTTGCCTTGGCCTACATTCCGTTGTTTGGTTTGGTCCTGATCGCTTATGTCATGGCAGGGCAGTCCGTGATCAAGGCTTATAATTTGGAATATGCACTGTGGGCATTGTTGGTGGGGATGATCATTTCCAACACGATACGCACGCCGCAGTGGGTGCGCCCGGCGATCAATGGCGAATTGTACATTAAGATTGGTTTGGTGTTGTTGGGCGTGGAAGTGTTGTTTGGTCGACTGTTGGCTCTTGGAGTGCCAGGCATCTTTGTGGCTTGGGTGGTGACACCGATCGTTTTGATCTCGACTTATATTTTTGGGCAGCGAGTGTTGAAGATGCAAAGCCGGTCGCTAAACATGGTGATCTCGGCGGACATGAGTGTTTGTGGCGTGTCGGCCGCGATTGCGACGGCGGCGGCATGCAAAGCGAAAAAGGAAGAGTTATCACTGGCGATTGGACTGTCGTTAAGTTTTACGGTCATCATGATGGTGGTGATGCCTAGGTTGGTGCTTGCCATGGGATTGGACCCGGTGGTAGCCGGTGCTTGGATCGGCGGAACCATTGACGCGACAGGCGCGGTCGCGGCGGCAGGCGAGGCCTTGGGGCCGATCGGTTCGGAGACGGCGGTGACCATTAAAATGATCCAGAACATTTTGATTGGTGTGATTGCGTTAGGGGTCGCTGTCTATTGGACTCGATCGGTTGAAGAGGGAACCTCGGCAGAAAAATCGTCCGTCGGCCTGGGGGAGATTTGGAAGCGTTTCCCCAAGTTTGTGTTAGGATTCGTGGTGGCGTCTGCGATTTGTTCGCTGCTATTTGCCAGCAGTTACTACGGCGAATTGTGGGTCAATAGTGCTCTTGACAGCGTGACTAAGCCGATTCGAAGTTGGCTGTTTTGTTTCGCGTTTGTGTGCATTGGGTTGGATACCAATTTCGCTCAGCTTCGGCCCTACTTCCGCTCGGGAAAGCCGTTGATCTTGTACGCGGTTGGGCAAAGTTTGAACCTGTTGTTGACCTTCTTGATGGCTTATTTGATGTTTGGAATTATCTTCAAATCGTCGGTCAGTCCTTAACGGAGCCTGCTTGAAGACAAGGTTGCTTTACCGCGTGATAGTGTGATGATGTTACGGCGTGAGGGTGTGATAGCGTGATGATGTTACGGTGTTACGGTGTGAGGGTGTGAGGGTGTGAGGGTGTGAGGGTGTGAGGGTGTGAGGGTGTGAGGGTGTGAGGGTGTGAGGGTGTGAGGGTGTGATGATTTTCTGATCCATACAGGTGATATGATGTTCGATGCAACCAAGACCCAGACGCCCCATCAACCCAAACGCTTAGATTCGACGGGCTGGCGGTGGGGTCAATTGATTTTGTGTGTCGGCGTTGTCGTGGCGGTTTGGGGGTTTGTGCTGCCGTGGTTAAGGCAAGTTCCCGCGGTGAACCGTCATGTCACAACGCTAAGCGAGGCGAACATCAACGCCGATGCGATGTTCTACACGGAATTGGAATGGCAGGCTCCGCCGGGAGCAGTCTGGCGATAATGCCGGTTGGTTGATAATGCGGGCAAGCAACAATGCGGGTAGGTAATAATGCGGGTAGGTGATAATGCGGACTGCGTATCATGGTTATGATTGACGCAGGACGAGACCGATCGGCGACTTGTAAGATTTTGGGACTGTGAGATAATCGGGCCTCCGACTGGCTCAAGACTTACCGGCGTGTGGATTTGCGCAAGTTTTGTGGTTGGTATTACGGCGTTGGGTTGGCCGTGTTCCCCCGTAGTGTTCCTTGACCGTGTTCCTTGACCGTGTTCCTTGACCGTGTTCCCTCGTAGTTGATGGCGTTTGCAACTTATGCTGCTGGATTTATCTGACTTTGCGACTCGGCAAGACCGTCCCATGCGGATGAAGATGGATGAATTTCAACGCGAAGGGCGATTGAAGCATTTAATTTTCGCATCGCAGTTGGACCGCCCATTTTTGAATCGATTCAAAATTCTGGCCGACATGATTCGGCAGCTCTCTAAGACTAAAGCTGGCTGTGATCGCCTGCGTGATTTGCTAAGTCACAAGCGAGCGATGTTGTACTTTACCCAGCCATCGACTCGGACCTTTCTTTCGTTTATGGCTGCGTGTCAAATTTTGGGTTTGACTTGTAATGAAGTGCGCGACCCGGCTACCAGTAGCGAAGTGAAGAGGGAATCGCCACTGGATTCGATTCGAATGTTTAGCAGCTATTTTGATGTGATCATTATGCGCAGCCCCGAAGCTACATTTTCCGAGTGCTGTGCCTACTTGATGAACGAACTGGATCGTAACGATATGCGATCGGTGCCGATTATTAATGCGGGTTCTGGATCCGAGGAGCATCCGACTCAAGCACTGCTAGACATTTACACCATTCAGCGATCTTTCCAGTTTGATCATCGCCCCGGCACCAGCAACAGTCGGTTGTCGGATCTTAGGCGAAAGTATCCTTCGCTGACCCAGGGTGTGGAAAACAAGACGTACATGTTTTGTGGTGATTTGGGACGCGGGCGAACGGTACGATCGTTGGCGACCGCGCTATTGAACTACGAAGGCGTCCGCATGTTCTTCGTGTCGCCCAACCATGATACGCTGCGGATGGATGAAGGTTTGCGAAGTCGTTTGCAAAATGCGGGAGCCGAATTCCACGAATTCGATTCGTTAGACGCAACGCTGGACGGCAAACCGATTTTGTCCGAGGTCGATTGTTTGTACATGACTAGGATTCAACGTGAACACAACACCGCGGAAGATAGTCAATCGATCGAACAACTGGACCTGTCGCAGTATCACTTGACCTTGGATCGTGTGCATCAAATGAAGGATTACGCTCCGATTTTACATCCGTTTCCGCGTGACAGTGTGATTCAAGAGATTCCCACGGAAATCGATGCTGATTCTAGGGCGATGTACTTCCGGCAGGCGCGGAACGGCATGTGGGCTCGTGCAGCATTGTTGGTCCATATGTTTGATGTCTCGGACCAGTTATTCTTTTTGTACAACGAATTTTACAAGAGTTAATCGCCGCTGTTTTGGTAGCTGATTGGGCTCTAAATGCAGGAAACGGCCTTGCTTTTGCCTGCATTGCCCATTCGCCGATCGCTTCACGGGGCGGAACTGGCGACTGAGGGTCGATTGATTTGCTGTCGGTAAGTGGAAGGCGAGAGTCCGGTTTCGCGGCGAAATGCGGCGGCCATGTATTCTGCGTGCTCGTAGCCGGAAAGTCGAGCGATCTGGCCGACGCTTAGTTCAGGCTGAGTCAACAATTGTTTGACTCGATTGATTCGAATCCTTTGGATCTCCTGATGCGGTGTTCGCCCGACGGCTTTTTGGAATCTCGCTTCGAAGATTCGCCGTGACAGTGGAACGTGTCGCAAAACGTCAGCAATGCGAATGTTGTGGTTGGCGTGTTCGCGGATGTACTTCATCGCGGTTGCGATATCTTGGTCGTCGATCGCCAGAATGTCAGTGGATTGACGGGTGTGAATTCCCAAGGGCCGAGTGACCAAGCACTGGGTTCCCACCGCTTCACCGGTGATCATTCTTTCCAACAACGCGGCAGCTTCAAAGCCGGTTCGACGAGTGTCAGGAATGATACTAGAAAGTGGCGGGCTAGCGAATTCGCAGAGCAGTCGATCGTTATCCACGCCCAGGACGGCCACTTGTTCGGGGACGGAAATTTGCAATTCACGACAAACGTCTAATAGTTGTTGGGCCTTAAAGTCGTAGCAAGCCATGATGGCGACAGGACGTGGCAGTTGGGTCAACCATTGTGCCAGGCGTTGTTTCTCTTTATCGATCGTAAATTCTGGGTCGTAGCGATGAATCGATTGATGGATATGAACTTTTCGGTCAACCGCCTGAGCGAAATGCGTAAATTGTCGGCAACGTGCATTCGACCACTCGAAACCGGGATCACCACAATAGGCAAAATGCTGGAACCCGCGTTCGGAAAAATGTTCGACGGCTAATTTTGCAATGGCTTCATCTTCGGTATCTGCCCAGGGAATTCCCGGCAGGTACCGGGCGGCGCTAAGGTCGACCACGGGCACGCTAACTTTCTCGATCGCACAAGCCATGCTATTGGTTTCGATTCGTGCAATGATGCCCTCACCGCTCCAGTCAGAAAGCCATCCCGGCGGCGTGGCCCCTCGTTCTTGTTCGGGTAAAACGATCGACCAATTCCCGTGTTGCTGCGCGAAATCCAAAATGCCTTCCAACAGACCTCGGGAATAGGCGTTGGAGGTTTCAACCAGCAAAGCGATGGAACGGCGTTGCGACATAGGCGGATCAAGGGGGCCTGAAATGGGTGTTGACGTTAGGTTAAAAATCTAATGGAACATTGGGGTCTGTCATGGACGATTCGTGCTGGATCAGCCCCGTCTTCGTCAAAAATTTCGGTCAAAGTCAAAAATTTAGCCTGTCTTATAGTTTTGTGACAAAAATTTGACGGTAAAGGGAGCATTTTCTGCACTGGGATTATAGCCGACAAGTTAGGTGAAATATCTATGATGATCTGCGCAAATTCTACTTGAAAAGCGGGCTCAATCCAAGACAATCAAAGAAAAGCTGGGCAAGTTTCAGTCGATTTCAATGGCAAAAGCGATGGAATTCTGGCGGCTTGTACTCAGTTGATGGGTCATCGGCGGACGAGTCACGGGAGTGTGTTGAACGTGAGTGGCCAGATTCCAATGGGAATGGCCGGGTTTCATTTGTGAAAATTCTACCGTAGTAAACAAGGATCAAAATTTATGGCTGCGTTTCCAGAAGTCAGTAAAATCCAATACGAAGGTCCCCAATCGGACAATCCATTAGCGTTTCGTTGGTACAACGGCGACGAGATGATTGAAGGCAAGTCGATGCGAGATCACTTGCGATTCACCGTTTGCTATTGGCATACCTTTCGCGGGACGGGCAGCGATCCATTTGGTGGTGGCACGATGTTGCGACCTTGGGACGATGGAAGTGAATCGGTCGAGAATGCTTGTAATCGAGCACGAGTGGCGTTTGAGTTTTTCGAAAAATTAGATGTTCCTTTCTATGCCTTTCACGACCGTGATGTTGCCCCAGAAGGCGCAAGTTTAGCTGAGTCGAATGCCAATTTTGACGCCGTTGCCAGTGTGTTGAAAGAACAGCAACAGCGGACAGGCATCAAGCTGCTTTGGGGTACTGCAAATATGTTTAGCAACCCAAGATTTATGCATGGTGCGGCAACCACTTGTAATGTCGAAGTGTACGCTTACGCGGCTGCTCAAGTGAAGAAAGCCATGGAAGTGACCCATGAATTGGGCGGCCAGAATTATGTGTTTTGGGGTGGCCGCGAAGGCTATCAGAATCTTTATAACACGGATATGAAGCGGGAATTGGACCACTTGGCCCGCTTCTTCCATATGGCCGTTGATTACGCGAAAGAGATTGGTTTTACAGGTCAATTTTTGATTGAACCAAAACCGAAGGAACCGACCAAGCATCAATACGATTCGGATGCTGCGGCGTGTTTAAACTTCTTGCGTGCCTATGATTTGATGGATCACTTCAAGTTGAACATCGAAACGAATCATGCCACTTTGGCTGGTCACACGATGATGCATGAACTAGATTACGCAGGCATGCAAGGTAGTTTGGGTTCGATTGATGCCAATACGGGTGACTTGTTGTTAGGCTGGGATACCGATCAATTCCCGACTGACTACTACCTGACGACTCAGATTATGTTGGTTTTATTGAAGTACGGCTTGGCTCCGGGCGGCGTGAACTTTGATGCCAAGGTTCGCCGGGAGAGTTTTGATCCGATGGATCTTTTTTACGCTCACGTTGGTGGGATGGACGCATTCGCCAAGGGGCTGAAGATCGCTGCGGCAATTCGAGCCGATCGAGCATTGGATCAATTTGTAGAACAACGTTACCGCAGTTGGAATAGCGAACTGGGGACCAAGATCGAAGCGGGTTCGGTTGGCTTTAAGGATCTTGAAGCGATCATGTTGGCCAAAGGCGAGGCCGCTAAGAACGAGAGTGGCCGTCAAGAATTGATCGAACACGTGGTCAACCGGTACATGGACAAGATCTAATCGTTGGGTCGCTACCATTGTTGTGGTGGCGTGCAGAAGTTCAAGTTGAAAGTCAGACCACGGCTCCTGCGAATCGCAGTCGACGTGGTTTTTTTATGCCAAAATCTACCACGTTCGTTGCTCAGGACACTGACGCTTGATCTTTTGGTGCAGAGGCTTGGTTGGCAGCAGTCAGGTCAGACGCGTTTGCATGAGTGTTGATCACGTTGTAATCAAAATCGGGCTCGATTCGTGTTCACCTTTTATCCCGCAATGGTGTCTAATTTGAAGCTTCGGATGTATTTTGCTGTGAATAGAATTAAGGATCACTGCGATGGTTGATAGTCGTTCGATTGTGATTTTGACAGGTGCTGGAATCTCGGCAGAATCGGGCATTCAAACGTTCCGTGCCAGCGATGGGCTATGGAACCATCATCGTGTGGAAGATGTGGCTACCCCCGAAGGGTTTGCCGCCAATCCATCGCTGGTTCAGGAGTTCTACAATCAGCGAAGGCAACAATTGATGACGCCCCAAGTTCAGCCCAATGCGGCTCATGTTGCCTTGGCGAAGTTGGAGCAGGATTTCGCGGGCAATGTTTTGATCGTGACTCAAAATATTGACAACTTACATTCACAGGCCGGAAGCAAGAACGTGATTCACATGCATGGCGAACTGTTGAAGGTCCGCTGTTTGGAATGCGATCATGTGCAAGTGATTGAAGTGGATGTTGATCCTTCGACCGCCTGCCAGTCTTGTCACGTGGTAGGGGAAATGCGCCCTGATATTGTGTGGTTTGGTGAAATGCCCATGTCTATGCCAAAGATCGAGGCAGCGATTGTGGCGAGTGATTTATTCCTGTCGATCGGCACGTCTGGGAATGTTTACCCAGCGGCAGGCTTTGTGCAAATGGCCAACGACGCAGGAGCGGTGACCTGGGAATTGAACCTGGAACCATCGGCCCAAAGGACGGCGTTCTCTAATTCGCAGTACGGGCCCGCCACTGAGGTTGTGCCGGCTTTCGTCGAAAAATTGTTGCAGTCCTAAATTTCAAGCAAAGTCAAGTTGAGGAATTGGTCGGATTGCGTTAGGTTGGTCCCAACCCAATGAGGCGAAGCAACCGATCGTCGCCCAAACTGTAGAAGGCGGTGCAATGAAACGGCCTGCCGCGATGAGTACTTCCGAAGGATAAGAACCCAGTGATTGAATTTCATTATGTGGATGTTTGGATGTCTTTGTTGGCTTATTCGACGCTGTTGACGCCTGAAGAAATGGTGGAAGCGTTGAACGAAAACGGATTTGAGTGCCAGGCGTCTAACATTGAATGGAAAGACGAAAAGGTCTGGAGTTCATTTCGTTTGAGCGGACCGGCAGTTCCGGATCAAGAACAAGTTGCGTTGGAAGTGAATTTGTTTCCCGCGACTTACGATGTTGCGATCAAAGGGATCGGATATTTTAAAGAACGAGTTGAACGTCAATCGGTCTGCGAAGAACGGTCCAATGTGTTGCAAATGTTGGAAGAGGTTAGGTACATCGCACAAACGGTCAAGGTTGCAGGCGATTTCGAAGCATCCGCCGAATTAGAATTCGGAGTCCATTGCTGTTTCGGATTCCCCGTAGAACCTGACGAAGGCGTGTCGATGTGGGCAATTTCCAACGAAGATACACTTGGATTTGCAACCGAATCCGAACTGTTGCTGAAATTTGAAGACTCAGCCTATCGAAACTTGATCAGCAAGGACTAGCCCTGTCTGCGGATCTAACTTTCCGCTTAGGCATCGATCGCAAAGCTAAACGCTAGGCTCTCCTACGTTTGGCCGAGCATTTCTATGCGAGCGCATTTCTTTGAGCGAGTGCACTAGGCTGCCGCGGTCCATCTTTATTGGAACGTTCGGTGATTTGTTGGATTTAGCATTGTGATTTATTTAGCAATTTGGCAAAAAAACGCCTTTAGTTGCACTAAGGTCGCTGCGATAGAACAGCGGCCATTGTGCAACCAAAGGCGATGTGCAACCAAAGGCGATGTGCAACCAAAGGCGATGTGCAACCAAAGGCGATGTGCAACCAAAGTTGATGGTTGTTGTTTTCAGTTGGACGCGGTGAAAGGTTACAGTGCTAGAAGCAGACGACTGGGAGCTTTTAGGTACCCGATGATGTCGTTCAAGAATCTAGCGGCCATCGCGCCGTCAATCAAACGGTGATCATAAGACAAGCTTAGTGGCATCATCAAGCGTGGTTTGATTTCGTCACCGACCACCACTGGCAGTTTACGAGTACGCCCCAACAGCAAAATGGCCGCTTCCGGAACATTGATGATCGGCGTGGAATAAGTTCCGCCGATCGCACCTAAATTGCTGATTGTGAATGTGCTGCCGCGAAGATCTTCAATGCCAAAGTTGTTGGTTCGGGCGTTGGTTGCAATCATTTGCAATTGCCGCGCGATGTCTGGGATAGAAGAACGATCGGCGTTGCGCAAACTTGGAACCACTAGGCCACGTTGGGTATCAACTGCGATGCCAATGTTGACATAGTTTTTGTAAATGATATTACCTTGTTCCATGTCCACCGACGCGTTGATTGCCGGGTTGTGACGCAGAGCCATCGCGACGGCTTTGATCACGAACGGCATCGAAGTCAATTTAATGCCTTGTTCAGCGTAGTCGTCTTTGCTGCTGAGACGGAATTCTTCTAGATCCGTGACATCAGCATCATCAAAGTTTGTGACGCGGGGCGCGGTGACCCAAGATTCATGCATCTTGTTGGCAATTGTCTTGCGGATGCGGCTCATCTTTTCAATGGTGACTGGGCCGAAACTGTCGGTGTCATTGCTTCCGACCGGAATGGCTGGATTGGCCGCTGTCATCGCCGCACCGGTTGACCTGGAACCGGAAGCCGAACGCGTCCCACCGGTTACCACTAGCAAGACATCTTCCCGGCTAAGCCGACCGCCAGGTCCAGTACCTTGGACACTGGAAAGATCTACCCCTACTTCTCGGGCGAATCGGCGAATTGACGGGCTGGCCGGTAAGTCAACGCCTGGACGAGCCGCGATTGGAGTGACCGCCGCGGCAATCGCCTGCGCGGTTGTTGGGGTTTTTGCCGGAGCCGGAGCAGGAGCAGGTGTGGACGCTGCAACGGTTGGAGTTGCCGGGGCTACCACCTTAGGTGCTGCTGGCGCCGGTGCGGGAGTGGGTGCCGGCTTCGCGGCTTGTACTGGTGCAGGGGCCGGTGCCGAACTGCTGGTCACTTCGACATGGAACAGAACCTGTCCAATCGTGACGGTATCCCCTTCAGCGATATCGATCTTCACGATCTTGCCAGCCACTTCGCTAGGAACGTTCGTGGTTGCCTTGTCGGTTTCGATTTCCAACAGCGTCTGGTCTTTTTCGATCGTGTCGCCGACACTTACAAACAATTCCAGGACTTCGCCCGAATCAATGCCGTCACCCAGGTTCGGAAGTTTAATTTCAGTAGCCATAGTGTTTCGTAATCGAGGTATTTAGATCGTGAAAATGGATTGGAAAACTTAACTGCAGTCCCTGCCCTAATTTCAATATTGACACCGCAGTAAAAAATATAGCAGCTGAAACTTTCGGGTCTCAACTTCGTTATTACTTCTCAACTTCGTTATTACTTCTCAAC
>Ga0105050_10009537_pt1 | contig 10845 bp, 7 predicted proteins | sample FRY01_FD_78088 | JGI IMG/M metagenome (GOLD analysis project Ga0105050, IMG submission 78088) | Freshwater microbial communities from Lake Fryxell liftoff mats and glacier meltwater in Antarctica - FRY-01 | ecosystem: Environmental > Aquatic > Freshwater > Ice > Glacier meltwater ... | reverse complement strand
GGGGACGCAACTTGGGAAGGGATATTCCGGTCGATAGCGCGCCAATAGCGCGCCAATGGTGCGGGCAGTCTCGACGAACGTTGCTCCGCCGAGACTGCTTTTTGGACTCCCATTAGACTCCCACTGGACGCAGGAGTAGATGCCTCAAAAACCCCCCCATTCTGGATAGATGCCACTAAAATCCGAGAAGAACCGTTCATGAACCGTGCCTGGGGTTTCTGTGACGCTGGATTAAAATGCCCCCGTTCGGTTTGTTGGATTTGACTGCGAGTGCGACCGAGCTTGGAAAGACAGGAAGTGAAACGCTTGTCCTTGCCGATCAGTTTTTCGAATGTGTTCGCTGCGAAATGCTTCATGTCACGCAGGACAGTCAGCTTTTTCCCCGGTTTTTCCAGCACATCAGCGGTCTCGAACAGTTCAACCGCACCATCGGTTAGTAGATAGCGAGGAGGACCAATCCGATCGGCAGTTACCTTGTATGCACGACGAACTTCTTCGCGTTTCCAATCTTGGCCGGGAATCACCGCCAAGACGACCATGTCTTTGCTAGAAAGCGTCTGCCCAGGTGCAGGCAGGTTGGATGCGCGAATCCCTAAAATCTGCAAGACCTTTTCGACGCCGATCTGATTGGAGTGATCGGTCATCCAAATCCAATCATCCGCTTGTTCGGGGAGTCGTTGCAATTCGGCAACACCGGCCCGGCAGGCCCATGATCGGATTGAATCCCAGGACGGAACCCTGTCCTGCATTCCCAACCAATTAACGAGGATCTTAATCGCCGTTTCAGTGGGTCGAAATTCGATTTCCTTACGGAGATTCAGGCACAGTGCGATTATCTTGGGGCCATCGGTATGGTGCGGCAAGGGCAGATCGCCAGGTAAGCGAATCGGCTTGTTTCGCAATTCTTCGTTATCACGTCGCTGCGGCCTATCGCAAAGGCCGACAACTCACCGTCACCCTCCGCTATCTAATCAGCACGCTTCGCGACAATAGACCTTAAACAAGCGAAGTTTGATTGGATTTACGGACAGAGCAAATGTGATCTTTTGGCGCAGCGGTGATCAGGCTAGCGGATCCAGCGACGAGTTTTTGGTTGGCTTGGTGTTGCATCGAGTCGGTTCTTTCTCGGCTCGGCATCGTCGAGTTCGTCCCAGTCCAGGACGTGAGGACTGAAGCATTCGGCTTCCGGGTCGCTGATCGGCTGCGAAGGATCGGCGATCAAGAAGCCAGGGCGTTTGATCGTGGCAACCGAGTCACCGATTGCTCGTGAGATACTGCGGTAGAGGTCAAGCTGAATCATCTTCTGGTTTCCTAGGGCGAAAGTGACACAACGAAAAATCCCACACCGATCAGCAATGAAGGCTGGCGGGTGTGGGCTGCGGGAAAGTGGCAGACGGACTTCCGTATTAAGCTGCGGCATTAGCCTTTAGGGAATGCCCCCGCAGGCATCAGCCACTGCTGATGAAGCCCTGCGATCTCCGCTCGCAGGGCTTCACTTCGTTGCGGGAACGGTCCCAGCACGGGGCCAGCGATGCGATGTCCATTGTCTCGCAATGTCAGCAGCTACCATCGCCATGGTCATCTATACGTAGCACAAATCAGGTCACAATTTAGCACTCTTACTCCGCAACCCATCGCAAACGGTTTGCAGGGACATACAGCACTCTGTCACCGAATCCCTCAAGGTTTTCGAATCGTCATCTATTGACAGTGACAATAGTTCTAAGACGATATCCTTACTCTGCCTTTCACTTCAAAACCCAGGCACATTTAGGTGCATTTTCTGCCGATTCGACACGGAGCATAAACCGTGAGTGCCATCACCTGATCTTCCGTTTGCCACACTTCGGCAAAGTTCGGCACACTTCGGCAAAGTTCGTCCCGAGCACTTACGATCAAGAGCTACCACGGCCCCCTTCTGGAGCTTATTCTGTTTGAACTTCGGTGTTGGCTTAATCGAGAGGGTCTTAATGGAAAATGAGTTGGCCGACCTGTGGTTGGCTCAGTGGCAAGCATGGCAACCGCAGCAGGCGCCACCGGACCTGGGGCTGTTTCTTGCCTCACGCGCCGATGCGATTCCCGCGGACAAGCATGCGGTCTTGCTTCAGGATCAAAGGTTTCGCTGGCGAACACCTCAGCCGCTTCGCGTTGAAGATTATCTGCAACAGGTCCCGGAGCTTCGTAATGACCATGAACGCCTGCTGGAATTGGCCGTCGGTGAGTTTCAATCGTGTCTTACGGGTGATACCGTCGCCAGCATCGACGAGTATACGGTCCGTTTCTCATGCCTGGGTGACATCCTTCGCAGTCGGCTTCAGCAAGTCGCCTCGGATAGCGATGCGGCGAAGTTCGCGAACCGGTCAAGCGGTGATTTGGCGGCATTGTCTAGCGATGCACCGCTAGCCGAACCGAATCCAGCAGTCGAGCCGCTGGATACCGATCACAACGCAACCGTTAGTTCAGACCCCAGTGCCCTGAACCTGATCACACGCATCGGTCGTTACCGGCGGATGCGACTGCTCGGCGAAGGTGCCTTTGGTTTTGTCTGGCTCGGACTGGACGAGGAACTGCAACGCCGCGTCGCGATCAAGGTCCCCAAGCCAGAACGCTTTCGTGGACCCGAGGACGCTGAACAGTACTTGGCCGAAGCTCGCATGGTTGCTGGACTTGACCATCCACACATTGTGCCGGTTTACGACGTTGGCCGCACCGAGACCGGTTCCATTTATGTGGTCTCCAAGTTCATCGAAGGCTTCACGCTTGCTGACAGGCTTAAGAAACAGAACCAAAAGCTTTCCAATGAAGAGATCACCAAGCTGCTGGCAACTGCCGCAAAGGCTCTGCACCACGCTCACGAGCATCGCTTGATCCACCGTGATGTAAAACCTGCCAACATCTTGATTGAAGAACGAACGGGCACCACGTACGTTGCCGACTTTGGGCTTGCGATCCGCGAAGAAGATTACCTGCGCGACAATCGACTGGCCGGAACCCCGGCTTACATGAGCCCGGAGCAAGCACGTGGTGAAGGCCACCGCCTGGACGGACGCAGCGATATTTTTTCGCTAGGCGTCATCATGTACGAGATGCTGACGGGCAAGCGACCGTTTCGCGGCAGCACCACCAACGAACTTCTGCACCAGGTCGTCTCGGTCGAGCCGGCGACGCCTCGCTCGCTGGACGATACGATTCCTGCTGAACTTGATCGCATTTGCTTAAAGGCGTTGTCCAAGCGAGCCGCTGACAGGTATGCCAGCGGAAACGAGTTCGCCGATGACTTGTCACACTGGCAACAAGGGCCTGAGCCCTCAATTCGCGAGCGAGTGGTCGTTCCTAAAGGTCTGCGTTCGTTCGATGCCGACGACGCCGACTTTTTCCTAGACCTGCTGCCGGGGCCACGCGATCGTGACGGGCTACCCGAAAGCATTCGTTTTTGGAAAAAGCGGATCGAGGAGACCGATCCCGAACGGACGTTTAGCGTGGGCTTGATATATGGACCATCAGGCTGCGGAAAATCATCGCTGGTCAAAGCGGGATTGATACCACGACTTTCCAACGAAGTGGTGGCGATTTATATCGAAGCGACTCCCGACGAAACCGAAACACGCATCCTGCGAGCGTTGCATAAAACGGTCGCCGACCTGCCTACGGATATCACACTGCCGGAAACGTTTGCTTGGTTGCGGCGTCGCTCCGTGAGCGGCATGGCGTCAGCCGCCGGTTTCCCCGCCCCCAAAATCGTCATCGTCTTGGACCAGTTCGAACAGTGGCTGCACTCGCATCGCAGCGAGCAAGAGACCGACTTGGTCACTGCGATGCGGCAATGCGACGGTGGCCAAGTGCAAGCGATCGTGATGGTTCGTGATGACTTTGCGATGGCCGCCGCTCGGTTCATGGATGCGATCGAAGTTCCGGTCCTGCAAGGTGAGAACTTTGCCACGGTCGATCTCTTCGACGTTGACCATGCCGAGCAAGTTCTCGTCAAATTTGGCAGAGCCTTCGGTAAGCTTCCAGCAAATAGCGGCAGCCTATCCACGGATCAACAAGCGTTCGTATTAGCCGTTGCTGCGGGCTTGGCCAACGACGGCAAAGTCGTGTCGGTGCGTCTGTCATTGTTCGCGGAAATGATCAAAGGCAAACCGTGGACGCTGCAGACGCTCGCTGATGTTGGTGGTACCGAAGGCATCGGCGTCAACTTCCTGGAAGACACTTTCAGCAGTCGCAATGCGAATCCCAAACACCGGCTTCATGAACACGCCGCCCGAGCTGTGCTTAAATCGCTGCTCCCCGACGTTGCCACTGACATCAAAGGTCACATGAGATCACATGCCGAGTTGCTCGCCGACTCTGGCTACGAATCGCGTCCGGCGGATTTTAATACACTACTGCGAATCCTCGACGGTGAATTACGCCTGGTCACACCGACCGACCCGGAGGGCCTGACCGATTCTTCTCGCGACTCGTCGCTTGCTACTCGCTACTACCAACTCACTCATGACTACATGGTGCCCAGCCTGCGCGACTGGTTGACGCGCAAGCAACAAGAGACCCGAGCCGGTCGTGCAGAGTTGAAACTCGCCGAGCGAACGAACTTGTGGACTTCAAAACCTGAGAATCGATATCTGCCATCGATCACGGAATGGGGTGCCATTCGCACCTTGACCGACCGAGCCAAATGGACGGCACCGCAACGCACGATGATGCGACGAGCGGAACGAGTCCACGGGCTGCGAACGGGCTTGGCGGTAGCATCGTTGTTGGCATTGTTGGTAGTTGGGGTTGTCGTCCGCGGGCAAGTACTTGAACAGCAAGAGGCCACACGTATTGAGGGTCTTGTAGGTAGACTTGTCAGTGCCGAGCCTGCACAGGTACCGGAGATTGTTAAAGATCTGGATGCCAATCACGAAGTTGCTGCCAGATTTCTATCGCCACTGCTCGCAGCGGATGCGAAAACCAGCGATGAAAAACGCTGGCAATTGCATGCCCGTCTGGCGATGGTTGGTCGCGACGAGTCACTAGTCGAACCACTGCTGGAAGAACTGCTCACCAACAAAGTCGTTTACATCGGTCCGATCCGTCAGCAACTGCGTCCGTATGCTGGCGAACTCACTGAAAAGTTACGAGCCACTCTGCGAGACGAAAAAGCTGAAATCAATCGCCGCTTCCATGCAGCCGCGGCGCTAGCCGCCTACGTTCCCGATACTGAAGCGGATTCATGGACCGAACCGGACCTGCAATTCGTGGTCGGGCAACTGGTGCTGGCCAACGCAGAATTCCAGCCGCTGCTGCGTGAGAATCTACGGTTGATCAGCGGGCGACTGCTGCCGAATCTCGAAAAGATCTTCGGCGACGCCCAAGCGACCGAAGCGCAACGACTTAGTGCCGCCAATGCCTTTGCCGACTACGCCGGAAGCGATACGGCGAAGTTATCCCGGTTGCTGGCGGTGGCGACGCCACCGCAGTACGCTTTGCTCTACCCTCTGGTCGCAGCCGCCAAGGATGCGGCCGCCATGGAATCACTGTTGCAGATCGTACGGGAAACGCCGGCTGACGACATGGCACCGGAGAACCGGATTGCGATGGGACAGCGTCGTGCCGGGGCCGCGATTACGCTGCTGCGACAGGGTGAACGTGAGTCCATTTTCGACGCGTTACGTTTCACCACCGATCCGGAAGCTTTGTCTCAATTCGTCGCCCGTTGTAAACAACGGGAGGTCAAGGCGTCCGAACTGATGGAATGCCTGGACAGGTGCGACGTTGCCCGCACGAGTGCGACCGGGGCCGCTCGCAAAGTCGAAGACCGAGTATTGTTTGGGCTGTTGTTGGCACTAGGCGATTACTCCGCCGATCAACTCCCCGATGCCTCTCAACAGGCTTTGATCCAACGACTGATTACTTGGTATGCGACCGACCCCAGTTCGGGAATTCACGGAGCAACTGGCTGGTTGCTGCGACGCTGGAACAAGCATGCCGAGGTTACCCAGATTGATCAGACTCCATTGCTCTACGATCCTACCGGCCAGCGGGAATGGTATGTTCAGGAAGTGAAGGTTGATAATTCGACCGAACCGTCCGTTGCTATTTTACCACTCCCAAAACATTCGCTGTACTTCACTTTCATTGTATTTCCAGCCGGAGAATATACGATCGGCTCACCAGAAGACGAACCAGATCGCAATAGCAATGAAGCTCAACACCGCGTGAAGCTGACACGTCCGGTGGCAGTCTGCAACGACGAAATGACATGGCAAAATTACGACCCTATTGATCAGGGGAAAACTCGTTCAGCGTGGCAACGCCAATTCGGCCGAACGCTTGGGGATACGGATCCCGCATTCGGGATCAACTGGTATGAATCGATCACGTACTGTCGCTGGTTGTCAGCCCAATTGGGAATTGAGGAATCCGCTCAGTGCTATCAGAATGCTGAAGACCTAACCCAAGACGATCAAGGAAATCCAATGTACGAAACTCTGGACCTGGATGGACGTGGTTTTCGCTTACCGACGGAAGCGGAGTGGGAAGTCGTATGCCGTGCAGGCACTCAAGGTACCTATTCATTTGGCGGTGACGTAAACTTGCTGAGCGACTACGGCTGGCATGTGGAAAACTCGGACAAATGGTCGCATACGGTTGGACAAAAACGCCCGAGCGGTCGGGGACTGTTCGATGTCCACGGTAACTTGTATGAGTGGTGCCATGATAGGCTGCGTGCTTATGATCCTGATACATTGGCGGAAGATCCGTTGGGCGTGAACATGGGCGCGAGCCGCGTGAACCGTGGTGGCAGTTGGCGATACGGTGCAGCGGATTGCCGGGCGGCGTACCGCCACAAGGGCGATCCGGCGAACCGCGATCCGCGCTTCGGCTTCCGCTTGGCCCTGAGTCCGTCCATCCAGTCGCCGGAGGCGGAACAGGGCACGAGAGCGGAGCCAGTAGGCGTAGGCACGGAGGGAGTCGCGGAGCAGCGACCGTAGCGCTGGTGTCCAGGCTTTAGCCGCCCAGTCCTATAAGAATCGCCTAAAGGCTATACACCAGCGCTGGTGTCCAGGCTTTAGCCGCCATCTGATACAATCCTTTTCATAACTTCACGTGAGCCCACTTCATTCAATAGGCATCCCAATGCCCCAAGAACCCAATACAACGTACCGGTGGCGACAATGGACTCCAGAGCAGCGAAAGTCTATCCTCACCGAACGACTTCATCGCAAACACCCATCGCATTCTCCAGCGCACATCGTAAGCGATCACACATCCATCTACCTCATCACCGCAGCCTGCTTCGAACACGCTCCTATCATTGGCAGGTCAGACGAACGACTCGCGAGTTTCTCAGCGCAACTATATGAATTCATGCAAGAACATTGCCGAGCCGTTTTCGCCTGGGTCGTGCTTCCCAATCACTATCATGTATTGTGTGATGTAGTTGAGCTCAATTCGATGTTCGCGCAGCTTGGCAAATTGCATGGTCGAACATCGTTCCAGTGGAACGGTGAGGATGGTATGCGAGGACGACAAAGTTGGTGCAAAGCCGCCGAGACAGCTATGAAATCCGAAGGGCATTGTTATGCGTCACGGCACTATGTTCTCAACAACCCCGTGCATCATGGGTACTGTGCAAAATGGATCGATTGGCCGTTTAGCAACGCGACTGAATATCTTGATACCGTCGGACGCAAGCAAGCAATTCGATTTTGGCAATCCTATCCGCTTTGCGATTACGGAAAGGATTGGGATCCAGCGAATTGGTGAGCGAGCGCTGGTGTCCAGGCTTTAGCCGCCTTCTTCGATCCCAAGCAAAGAATCGCCTAAAGGCTAGACACCAGCGATCCTACACGGAGATCTCAGGCAGACGCTAAGACGGATCTCACGCTCAGTTGCGAAATTACCCTCGTCACCATTCACGATATCTGGTGCTGGTGTTTCTTTTCTGGGCTGCCGCATATCGAGCTTAATGGCAGAAGCAAGCGTCGCTGGCGGCGGCGAGTGAGGGTGCTGGAGCGAGCCGAGCGACTCGGGCTAATCAGCGAGTCGAACTTGCAGCAGCGACTCGTCGCTTTGACCGCTTTCGCACAAGCCGCTGGCGTGAAAAGCTGGCGGTTTCGGAATTCTGTGCCACAACCATCGGTGGTGAACGATCCTGAGGGGCTCGAACCGCGTGAACCGTGGTGGCAGTAGCAACAACGACGCAGCGAATTGCCGGACGGCGAACCGCAACACGAACGATCCCACGAACCGCACGAACAACAACGGCTTCCGCTCGGCCCTGAATTCCGCTGGTAGGGAAGACTATGCCCAGAGCTCCGCACGGAACAGATCGTTTTCCAGACTGATCACGAGAAATCCTGACCAGCAAAATCTCACCCTCAGACCGCGTGGTACTGGCAGCACGGTTGGATGATCGTATCGAACGCTCCATGCGGTCTTTTTACGCAACCACGGTCTGCTGGTTGGATCGCAGGTGCGTGAATAGTAAGCTTGCCGTTGGAAGTTGCAACAGCTTTAGGCTTAGGCCATTCTACGTGAATGAACGCACGCCCTCTTTCACCCGATTTGACAGACGCATTGCACGCGGCAGCGGGTAAGCCGTTGCCGGAATTGATTCGACCAATCCGCAGCTCTATGTGGTGGTCGATCGAGATGTTGATGAGCGAGCCATGCAGGCGCTTCGACGTCAAGACGCGATTGAATCGATTAAACGTGGGCTAGAAGGTCCGAGCTTAACACTTGAGGAATCTCAGCGGCTCAATCTGCAATCGCTAAGAAGTCATGCTGCAGCTCAATGGAATTTGAGTTGACAATTCGAGAAGAAGCTCACATAAACATTTTGCGAAATGCTGTGGGGTGGGCGGCTCATCATTCTCTCATTCAGGCGGAAAAATGAATGGCTGAGGTCTACGGCCAGATCTATGACTCGCGAATCATACCAGAGCGACATGGACTGGCTCGCGAGGATAGTGACTTTCCGTTTGCACTTCACCAGAAGTTGGTCGGGTTAGGGCCTCGTCCTTCGTATCGGGTGCTCTTTAGGGTCGTCGATAATTGCGTCGAAGTCCTCACCTTTTAGCCGCTGAACAAGACGACTGGCATCGCGACATTTGATTGATGTTTATGGCAACGCAACGTGCACAAGCAATTGCACCAGGGGCTAAAGAAAATCGACCACAACGCTTTGCATGTTGGGTCGGTTTTCAGGTTGCCTACGTCGGTGAGGGCGTGAGACCTAGCTTCAGTGCCCAACCATTTGCATCGCCTGCGGTTACCGCCGCTCACGCAGACGCACCGCAAGCCCGCTGACGGTCTGCGAGAATAACCTTACTTCGCCCTCGATCGGTTCATCGAGTTGCAAACGATTGCACCCAGCCCGCACCGCTGCAGCGTCCTTGACCTGCGTTTGAATCTGCATAACGTGCGACATACGCAACTCCGCGATAAAAGAGATAGATGCCGGAAGCTACCGCAGCCACCGCTACTTAGATGCAGGGCGAAATGGGCGGGAATTTAGGCGTTTCAGTGTCCCTTACGACAAGAGTAGCCCACAGCGGGCTCTGGGGCGTTAGGAGAGCCTCCATGCTCTACCGTGCATCATATCATAGATCAACCTGCTTGACGGGCAAAGCGAACAGGATCGCCAACGTCGCCCAAGCCGTGGCGGAGGTTGATATGAATTGATCCTTGCCATGAGGGAAGCCGGTTTCATAGTAAGCCTGAAACGGCCGACTTCGGCTCGTGACGTGCCATGAGCCATCGTCATGTTGTGACTTCAGCAAGTAGTCGATCCCCTTAAGATAGGCTGGAGCATTTGCCGCCAACTGTTCTGTTTGGTGTAATGCGAACATCGCTGTACCGGTCGCATACGCGTCGCTCTCCATGGTCTCCGTTTGTGACCACCCACCGTCTTCCCGCTGGCCATCGAGCAGCACTTGCGCGGCGGCAATGATGATCGAGTCTGGTGCAGCCACCAGACGCAGCGACAACAGACGGAATACCCGATCTTCAGTATCCGCCGCGACGGCGTCGAGCAACCATTCTCGGGCACGGCCGATAGGATCTGCGGTGCGGTCGACCAGATTCTCGGTGTTACCATCGGGCGGGCAGCCTTGATCGTGATCAACAATCCCTTTGAGCGCGACATAGGTGGTCGCTAAATGGCTCGCCTCCGATGGCGGCCTGTCGCTCGATCGCTTCCAATTGCCGGCCTTGAGCTGCTGCGTCAAAAGCCAGTCGACAACCGGTGCAGTGGTCTCGGGCGCGTTCACCGTGCCCGAACGCAGCGTCCATAAGGCATATCCGGCGGTATCCGATTTGCCGCCTTGGCCGCGGCCCTCGAGGTAATCATTGCGGCCGCGATCGAGATGTTCCACCGTGTGCCGCAATTGGTTGGCAAGGTTGGCTTCGTCGATACGCAAGCCGCGATGCTTCGCCTCAACAATCGCCAACACCGGGTGTGCTTGACTGTGGCAGGTAAAACAGGTCCGACGTTCCGCCGATCCCGCTGAAGCGGTTTCCAAGATCGCGATTGATCGCTCTGCCGCTGCAATAAGATCGCCAGCGGTCGCTGGTGGTTCGGCTCCCCAAGTGACGCTAGCGACAAACACCACCATGATCGTGACGCAGGCCAATCGCGTCGAAGCGTATGCGAGGCTTAGCGTTCTGAGCCACATTGGCCCAGTAGTGTGCCTGAGCGAGACTGATGGAGTATTGGGCATTGCAAACGTTTTTTTCTTGGATTTTAGTGGCAAGGGTGAGGTTCGATTTCGGTCTTTCGACCTCGGAACAGGGCGGTGGATTTTTGCAGGCATCCGCTCCTGCGTCCAATGATTTGGCAGCAGACGTTGAAACGTG
>Ga0105050_10009536_pt1 | contig 10846 bp, 13 predicted proteins | sample FRY01_FD_78088 | JGI IMG/M metagenome (GOLD analysis project Ga0105050, IMG submission 78088) | Freshwater microbial communities from Lake Fryxell liftoff mats and glacier meltwater in Antarctica - FRY-01 | ecosystem: Environmental > Aquatic > Freshwater > Ice > Glacier meltwater ... | reverse complement strand
TGCGAGACGGCATCATGTCCTCGCGTTCCACGCGGCGATCTGGTTTTGCAGGAACGACAGCGTCGAACGCGATGCCCCGACCCGCACATCCGATGCGGCGAACCGCTTGATGAATTGCGCCCGCATGTTTTCGAGCTGGGTGTCGAGCTTGGCACGGTCGTCGGCCAGTTTGGACTTGAGCGCGGAATAGCGCGCCACCGATCCGCCCAGCGAGCCGGGATCACCGACGACCGAGGAATTGCGCGCGATCCGGTCGATGGTCGCAAAGACCCCGCGCAGGCCCGGCGTGAAAAATGCCGCGACTCCTGCGGGAGCGGTGGTCAGTATGCGCTGGAGCACGGCGGGATCGTAGCGAAAGGTGCCGTCGCGATTGGTCGCGAGGCCCAGTTCGGACAAGCTGCGGGGCGCACCGCCGGGAGCATTGGGTATGATCTCTGCGCCGGCCAGTTGCGACAGCTCGCGGCGCAGCGTCAGCGCTCCGGGATCGCGCGCCAACGGGCCGGTGCGTGGGTTGATCGCCTGGCCCAGTTCGGTCGCGATCTCGTTGAGCGCGGAGGTGAGGTCCTGCATCGCGCTGCCGATCGTCGCGCCCGGGTCGCTGAAGCGGATCGTGGTCGGTGTGCCGATGTTTGTCGCGGTCAGGGCCAGCGAAAGCCCCGGTGCGGCGTCGGCGACGACGTTCGAGGCGGTAACGCGTTCGAGCCCGTCGAGCTTGAAGCGCGCGTCGCTGGCACTGGACAGCAGCTGGGCTGGGGGCGCGGCGGGAGTCCACGCCAGCGCGGACAGGCCGGGCTCGAGCGGATCCTCCGTGGCGTCGATCACGAAAGCCGAAGCCGCGCCCTCGCCGCCCTTGACCACGAGCCGGGCGCCGTCGGTTCCATTGGCGACATAAGCGGTGATCCCGGGCACCGCGCCATTGATCGCGGCGGCAACGCTGCTCAGCGTCGCACCGGGCGGGATGGTTATTTCGGTGGGCGGGGCGGCCCCGGCGATAAACGTGCCGTTGTCGATCGTGCCCAGCCGCAGCGTCAGCGTGCCTGCGCCGGTCGGCGTGGTTGCGGCGGCGAGCGGCGGCAAGGCGACGATCTGGCGGTTCGCCAGGGCGGTGACCTCAAGCGAGTAGCTGGTTCCCGTTACCGTCGAACCTGCGGGGCGCGATACCCCCGCGACCGCCGGATTGGCGATTTGGGGGGTTGGCGCGAGATCGCCCACGCGGACCCGATCGCCCAACGCCGCGGCGAGCTGGAGGATCCGCGACCGGAGCGTTCCGGCCAGCGAGATGCGGCTCTCCAGCGTCCCGGCCTGATCTTCGATCCGCCCGATCCGTCCGGCGAATTGCGCGGTTGCGAGCTGGCTGGCCAACGCGGTCATATCGACCCCGCTACCCCCACCCAGTGCGGCCACGATCGAGCTTGCGGGATTGACTGCTTCCATGCGGGTCAGGACGGCTGGCAGACGGGCGGATTAAGCCTCCAATTCGCCGTCCGCTCCATACCGCAGCGCCTTGGGCACTTCGACCATCGGGCGCGGCAGCGGGGTATCGCGTTTGAGCGACAGGACGAAGGCCAGCACGCTGGCGACTGCGACATACAGCTCCTCGCGGATCACCTGGTTCTCACGCGTGGTGAAATAGACCGAACGGGCGAGCGCGGGGTATTCGAGCATCGGCACCGCAAATTCGGCGGCCAGTTCGCGCATCGCCAGCGCCTTTTCGCCGCGCCCTTTGGCGAGCACGATCGGCGCCCCGGCGCGCGCCGGATCATAGGCCAGCGCAACCGCAAACCGGTGGGGGTTGGTGATGACGAACTGCGCCTCGCGCACCGCGCGCTGGACTCCGCCAGCGGCCAGCGCGCGCTGGCGCTGGCGGATCGCGGCCTTCTTTTCGGGCGCGCCCTCGGCCTCCTTGTACTCGTCGCGGGTTTCTTGCAGCGTCATCCGCAGGCGCATGAAGCGGCGGACCAGCTGGATCGGAACGTCGATCAGCGCGATCACCAGCAGCCCCAGCGTCAAGACCAGCAGCAGCGACAGAACAGCCTTCCACGCGTAACCGAGCTGCGCTTCGAGCGGCCCCGCGCCGCTCAGGATCACGCCGGCGAGATACTCTCGGCACCAGAACCAGGCGATGGTGCCGAGCAGGACCAGCTTGGCGATGCTCTTGCCCAGCTCGATCCAGCCCTGCCCACCGAACATCCGCTTGAGCCCGGCGAGCGGGCTGATCCGCGACGCCTTGGGTGCGAGATTGCCGGGCACGAACCGCCCCTCGCCGAACCCCTGCTGCGAGGCGGTGGCGACCACCAGCACGGCGAGGCCCAGCAGCAGGACCGGAGGCAACAGCGCGAACAGCAGCTTGCCGAGCGCCTCGGCAGGGGCGAATTGCTCGACCGCAGAGCGATCGAACGCCAGCCCGGCACGCAGCGCCCCGCGCAGTTCATCGATCATCCACGGCCCGGCCAGCGTCAGCCAGACGATCCCGGCGAGCATCGCAACCGCGGTCGCCAGCTCGGGGCTGCGGGCCACATCGCCGCGCTGCGCCGCATCGCGGCGGCGCTTGGCGCTGGGTGCGAAAGTCTTTTCACCACTCGGCTCGCTCATCGCCCGATCTTCGTCATCGCGGAGTGACCACCGACGCGGCTTGCTCGATCATGCTGCCGCTCAGCGTGATGAACTGTTCGGTCACCACCGGCATCGCCAGGATCAGCGCGGCCAGCCCGGCCAGGACTCCCGCCGGCAAGCCCAGCGCGAACAGGTTGAGCGCGGGGGCCGAGCGGCTCAGCACCCCGGTCAGCACCTGAACCAGCAGCAGCACCAGCGTCACCGGCAACGCGATGGCGACTGCGGTGGCGAGCATCTGGGTGCCGTATCCGGCGATCTCGCCCATCCGCGCGGGTTCGAACCACGGCGCGCCGGGCGGAAAGGTCTCATAGCTGCGGACCAGCAGCGCGAGCCACTGGAGGTGTGCTCCCAGCGCCAGGAACACCAGCGTCAGCACCACGGTGAAGAACTGGCCGAGCGCGGGAGAATTCGCGCCGGTCTGCGGATCGACCGCGGTGGCGATCCCCATGCCCATCGTCCCGCCGATCAGCTCGGCGGCGATCACCGGCGCGGCGAAGCTCAGCTGCAGGACGAAGCCGAGCGACAGCCCGATCGCCACTTCGCGCAGGATCGTCACCAGCCCGGTCGCCGACAGCAGCGCGGGGGGCGGGGTCAGCGGCGTCCAGGCGCAGACCATGATCCCCAGCGCGCCCGCGATTGCGACCCGCAATTGCACCGGCACGCTGGTCGCACCGAATAGCGGCGCGGCAAGTAGCGCGGCGCCGATCCGGGTCATTGCGAAGACCAGCCGCCACAGCTCTTCCTCGATCGCGCCGAAGCCGAAATCGATCCCGATCACGAGGCGAGTCTCATTGGCCGATACTCACTGTGCGGTATTTGCAATCGCGGCGAATATCTCGCGGGCAAAATCGGCGATCAGGGTCATCATCGCGCCGCCCAGCACCACCAGCACCAGCGCGGTGATCGCCAGTTTGGGGACGAAAGTCAGCGTCTGTTCGTTGACCGAGGTCGCGGCCTGGACCACGCCGACGATCAGACCGACCGCCAGCGCGCACAGCAGGATCGGCCCCGCGACCAGCGCGGTGACCCACAGCATCCGGTCGGCCAGACCCAGCAGCGCGGCGCTCTCGTCCATCTGCTCAGCCTCCGATGAACGATGCGGCGAGGCTGCCCATCAGCAGCGCCCAGCCATCCACCAGCACGAACAGCAGCAGCTTGAACGGCAGCGAGACGATGGTCGGTGACATCATCATCATGCCCAGCGACATCAGCACGCTGGAGACGACGAGATCTATTGCCAGGAACGGCAGGAACAGCATGAAGCCGATCTGGAACGCGGTTTTCAGTTCGCTGGTGACGAAGGCGGGAAGCAGGATCGTGAAGGGCACCTCGGCGGAGGAGGCGAACGGCGGAGGCTTGGCCATCGTCGCAAACATCGCCAGGTCGGACTTGCGGGTCTGGCCGATCATGAACGCATGGAACGGCTTGGCGGCCTCCGCGAGCGCCTGTTCGGCGTTGATCGTCCCGGCGGCATAAGGGGTGATCGCAGCTGCGTTCACTTTGTCGAGCGTCGGACCCATGACGAACAGCGACAGGAACAGCGCCAGCCCGACCAGCACCTGGTTGGGCGGCGATTGCTGGAGTCCGAGCGCCTGGCGCAGGATCGACAGGACCACGAGGATCCGGGTGAAACTCGTCATCATCAGGACGATCCCGGGCAGGAGCGTGAGCAGGCCCATGACCAGCAGAAGCTGGAGCGACAACGACAGGCTACCCCCCGCGCCGCCCCCGCCAACCTCCGAGAACGCCCGATCGAGCGCACCGGGCACGGCTGCAGCATGGGCGATGGCCGGGATGGTGAAGGCGGTGAGCGCGATGAGTGCCCGCAAGCCCCTCACAGCACCTCTCCCACCGCGGTCCGCGCCTGCGCCTCGGCCAGCCGGGTCAGTCCATTGCGCGAGGCGGCGACGAGAATCTCGCGGCCGTGGAACTCGATCACCAGCAATCGCAGTGCGGGGCTCAGCATCGTCGTTTCGACGATCCGGGCGGCGCGCGGACCCTGCGCGGTCTCGAGCCGGGTGCGGACGCGCTGGGCCAGCTTGAGGCTCGCCCAGGCGAGCCCTGCGATCAGCGGCAGCAGGACCAGCAGCTTGAGGACATACCAGATCATTATGCCGCCTCGCGCCCGTTGGCGGAGCGGTCCCCGATCGTGCGCGCGGCATCGCCCGCCAGTTCGACGATCCGCAGCCCGAAGCGTTCACCCTGTTCGACCACTTCGCCGCGCGCGATCAGCGTGCCGTTGACGAATACCTCGAGCAACTCGTCGGTCAGCCGGTCGAGCACGACCACGCTATCCTCGCCAAGCGCGAGTACTTCCCGCAGCGTCAGGTCGGTGCGGCCGAGTTCCACCGTAAGTCTTACGCCGACGTCATGGAGCAGATCGAAACCGCGTGTTTGCAATGTCATGGGCGATGTTCCTTGCATCGAAGGTGAAAAATCAGGCCAAAGTCGTGAGGCGCAGGGCGGCGCAATCGTCGAACACGCCGACATCGCCGTGACCGACGACGCGCCCGCCGACTTTCAGCGGAACCCGGCGCGCAACCGAGACGGGGATGACCATGCCGGGGCTCAACGAGGCGACGGTGCCCAGCGGAATCGCCATATCGACCAGCACCGCACGCAGCGGCAAGGCGATCGCCGACCACGGCAGGGCAGCGGGGTCGCCGCCGCGCGGTCCGGTCGCAGCCCGCGCGGCGGCGGGATCGGCAATGGCTTCGATGATGTCGCACGAGAGCGCCAGGCAGATTTGCCACGGCTCACGGTCACCCTCGGCGATGGTCAGTTCAAACTGTGCGGTGCGGCCGGGGATCGCGATGGCCGCACCCGGGCCCTGCGGCTCAAGCGGCGCGCAGCCCAGCGCGGCGCTCAGGACCTCGGCAAGCCGCGCGGCGATGCGCCGGGCGAGCAGGACCGTTGCCGGGGTCATGGGTGCCGGGGTCATCGGCGCCGGGGTCATCGGTGCCGGGGGCAACCGGCCAGGAGGTTTGCGCGGATCGTGGCGCGGTTCGTGGCGCGGTTCGTGGCTGGGGCCGCCGAAGCAGCGCTCGACCAATCCGGCCAGAGCATCCGCTTCGATTTGAGCGCAAATCAATGGCTTGTCCGTTCCGCTTGCGAAGCCGAACGAAGCGGCGGGGCGTTCGCCCGGCCCGTCGCACGGGCCGATCCGCGCTTCGCCGCAAGAGATTTCGGGAATGGCCCCGGCCAGAAACGGGGCGAGCGGTTTGCCCAGCGCGGCGGCGAGCCTTGCGCCCAGCGCAGCCGCCAGCACGTCCGCTCCTGCGCGGCGCACGGGTGCGGCGCGGCCGAGCAGCGCCGCACTGTGCTGCGCCAACGCCCGATCGGCCACGAAGGGACCTTCGGGCTTCACTGGACCAGGCCCCCACTCTTCATTGGACTAAAAACGACTTGAAATAGACTGCATCGACCCCGCCGAAGCCCTCGTTGCGGGTCAGCACCTCGTTGATCGCGGCGGTCAGGCGCTTTTGCAGCCGGGCCTTGCCTGCAACCGTATCGATGCCCGGTTCGGGAGTGTCGGCCAGCACCACCAGCACGGCGGAGCGGATTGCCAGTTCATGCCGGGCCAGACGCCGCAGCACCCGCCCATCGCGCCGGGTCGAGGCGGCGAGGCTGAGCTGGACCAGCCCGTCGGACTCTTTGAGATTGGAAGTGAACTCGTCGGCGAAGCTGTAATAGGCGATGCGATACTCGCTGCCGCCCGAGCCTTCTTCTTCCTCTTCTCCGCCCTCGGCGTCTTTGGCGTCGGCTGAGGGAGGCGGGGCATAGGGGTCGGCCTCGCCCTTGCGCACCAGTTGCGGGTTGTGATCGACCTTTTCGGGAGCATGCGCGCCGATCACCCCGGCGGCGTACAGGCCATAGGTGGCCCCTCCGCCCATCCCGGCCATGACGACGCCGAGCCCGGCGAGTTTCACGAACGAGCGCTTGGGCTTGGCGGAGGCGGGTTCAGCAGGATCGGACATGGGAAACCTTCAGCAAGGGGAAACAGGATCAGGCGAAGATCGAACCGCGACGGCGGTCGGCGCGCGGGGCGGGGGCGGGATGGTCTTCGCCGCGGGCCAGCGATCCGCCCGACTGCCGCGAGCGGGTATCGCGCCAACCCCCGTCCGGGGCACCGCGCTGCTGGGCTTGCGGGTCGGAGGATGACGCTCGGGCACCCGGACCATCGCCGTAATGTTGGTCTGAGCGCATCGGCGCGGGATCGGCGCGGTTAGCCGGATTGCGGCCCGATTGGTCGGTCAACGCGGCCTGCGCTGCGGCAGCGCTGGCGACGGCGCGCTCGAACCCGGGATCGCCGCTGCTGAATGCGACCTGCAGGCCGCGCTCGCCGGTTGCGGACTGGAGCGTCTCGAAGCGCAGCGCGACCGCGCCGAATTCGCGGGTGGCGAGCGCGACGCTGACCCCCGGATCGCGCTCGGTCCGCGCCCGCACCAGGGCTTCAACCAGCGCGCGATGATCGGGGAGGGCAATCGGGGAGGCGGCCGGCTGCACGTTGGACGTGGCACCGTCGGGCGCGCCGGGCACGGCAGCAACCGCTACCGGCGCGGCAAGGATGGCGGCTGGCGCGGCGACGAGTGCGGCAGACGACGTTTCGGGCGCTACCGATGGCGCGGCTGTCAGCGAAATCGTGGCCAGCTTGCTCTCAGGCCCACGCCGAAGCTGCGGCGAGGACGCGCCGGGGGCCGATGGCTGAGCCCCGGTCGGCAGGATTGCCAGGCTGGGTGCGAGCGGCTGGGGAGGCTTCGGCGCGTCGGCGGCACCCTGGGCGGGTTGCACTGCGGGTGCACGCGGTTCGGGAGCCAGCAGGGCGACGGGCGTGGTGAGGCTGATCTGCGGCGCGAAGACCGTCTCGCCGCTCGTGTTCTTGCGCGAAGCGGCTGGGGTCGGCTGGGCGGTTGGAGCGGGTTCCGCGGCGCTTCGGAGAGCCGGGGCGGGTGCGTCCGCCCTGCCCGCAGGGGTCGGACTGAATGCTACGACGCCGGGCCCGGCTGCGATCGGCAACGCGACCGGCGCGACTGTAGCGGGCGCAATCGCATCCGGCGCGGCTGGCGGCGCATGATAGACACCGCTCTCTGGGGCGGGATGCACCAGCTCTTCGGCGGGCTCATCCGGCCCCACGCCGAATGCCATAATGGCAAAGCGATCATCCGCCACCTGGCCTTCGGTGATTGCGCCGCTTGCGACCGGGCCGTCCCCCACCGGCACGGCCCTGCCGCCCGCCGGCAAGCTCTTGCCGGTCGGCGGCAGGGCCGTGCCGGGGGGGGCAACAGGCACCTCGCCGCGCAGGGTCGCCACCGAGGCATTCAGCCCGGTCAGCAGAGCCTCGAACGCACCCGACGGCCCTGGTCCAACGTGGTTCGCCGCAGGTTTGGCCGCGGTCGAGGGCAGCAACGCGTCGAGGAAAGGGATCGTCATTGGTTCAACTTTCTCGCGCTGCAATCTGGCGTGGGCTGTCTTTCAACTTTCGTGCCAGTTCGGCATGCGCGCGCTGGTTGTCGCGTCGCGCCAGCGCAGTGGCGCAGCTGGATGCGAGCATGGCGACCACCTCGGCGCGCTTTTCGGCGACCGCTGCGCCGCGTTTGGCGGCGTCGGCCCGTTCACGCGTCGCGGCGGCACCCGCTTTGGCTCCGGCATGCAGCGCCTCAAGACCCGCCGCGAAGCGGTGGAGCAGGGCGAGCGCTGCGCCGTCTCGAGCCTCGGCCCGCCCGGCATAGCTGGCCGCGAGCCGCGCGGTGCGTTCCGCCAAGGCTCCCGCCCCGGCCAGTGCCGCCTCGGCCTGCGCCGCCTCGCCGATCTTCACCCGGTGCTCGATCCCGCGCAGCCGCTCGATCCGGCGCAACCGCGCGATTTTGGCGCGGTCAGCCGTCATGACCAAGCACCCGCGAGAGTTGCGCGATGCTGTCAGCCAGCGTTACCGGGGCTTCGACCGCCTGGCCGAGAAACGCGGTCATCGCGTCGTGCAGCGCATTGGCGCGATCTAGCGTGGGGTCGGTTCCTTCGCGGTAAGCACCCATCAGAACCAGGTCTCGATTGGCCTCGTAAGTAGCCGAAAGGTTGCGAAATTGACGCGCTTCCGCGAGATGTGAAGGGCTGACGATCGCGCTCATCACCCGGCTCAGCGAGGCGGCCACGTCGATCGCCGGATACTGGCCGCGCTGGGCCAGCGCGCGCGACAGCACGATATGCCCATCGAGGATGGCGCGCGCGGTATCGACCACCGGATCGTCGTGATCGTCGCCATCGGCCAGCACGGTGTAGATGCCGGTGATCGCGCCGGCGCTTGAGGCAGAATTGCCCGCGCGCTCGATCAGCCGGGTCAGCGTGGCGAGCGCCGAGGGGGGATAGCCGCGCGCGGCGGCGGGCTCGCCCAGCAGCAGCGCGATTTCCCGCGCGGCGTGGGCAACGCGGGTCAGGCTGTCGAGGATCAGCAGCACGCGGTGGCCTTCGCTGCGAAAATGTTCGGCCAGCGAGGTCGCCAGCAGCGCGCCCCGCAGGCGAAGATTCGGCGCATGGTCGGCCGGCACAGCGACGACCGCGGTGCGCGCGCCGTGCGGCCCGACCAGATGCCGTTCGACGAAGTCGGAGACCTCGCGCGCACGCTCACCAATCAGCCCGACCACCACCACGTCGGCCCGGGCGTGGCTGGCGATCATGTCGAGCAGCACCGATTTGCCCACGCCCGATCCCGCGACGATGCCCATCCGCTGGCCGATCCCCAGCGTGGTCAGGGCGTTGATCGCGCGAACCCCGCAATCGAATGTCTCGCGTACCGGCGCGCGTTCCAGGGGCCCGCAGCGCTCGCCCCCGGCGGGCCACAGCCGCGCTGAGCGGACCGGGCCGCCGCCGTCGAGCGGGCGGGCCATCGCATCGACCGCGCGGCCCAGAAAAGCCTCGCCGACGGGCAGCAGACCGGGCGCGGGATCGCTTCGCACGATCGCTCCGGGGCGCAGCAGGACCGCATCGCCGAGCAGCATCATCAGCGTCTTTTCGCCGCGAAAGCCGATGACTTCGGCGCCCAATGCCTGGCCGGGGCGGTGTTCGACGCGGGCGAGCGTGCCGATGGGGACGCTCAGCCCGGTCACCTCGAGCAGCCCACCGTCGCAGGCGGCGAGCCGCCCGAAGCGGGTCGGGGCGCAATCCGGCCGCTGGTTCGCGATGGTATCGAGCAGAGCGGACGGATTCAACACGCGCGCACCGCCGCTTCGATAGCTTCGCGCCACTGGGCGGGGCCGTCTTCGACCCCCCCGGCGACTGTCTCGATCCGCAGCGCGCCGCGATCGAGCGTGGGATCGGCGCAAGCTTCGAGCCCGGGCGGGAGCCGGTTACCAACCAGCGCCAGATCGTCGGGGTGTAGCCGCAGGACCTTGTCGTCGGTCGATCGGCGGAGCAGCGCGAGTGCACTGGCAATCCGGCGGGACAACGTATCAGGATCTATGCTCGCGCCATCCAGGACCGCGCTGCACAAGGCGATCACCGTTTCGCGCAGCTTTTCGGCGAGCGCCTCGGTCTCTTTGTCTGCCAGCCTGGCATAGGCCAGTTCGACTTGTGAAAGGGCGGCGGCGTCGCGTGCCATATCCGCGCGAATCTGGTCGGTAGCGGTGCGAAAGCCCGCGTCCCACGCATTCGACAGCGGATCGTCGCGCGGCGCGGGCGGCGTTGCAGCCGCGTTTGTTGCAGAGGACCCGGCGAACCGGCGATCGGTTTGGAAGGCACCGCGCCTTGGCGCATCCGCCTCGGCATGAAGCGGCCTAAACATAGTCGTCGTCGCTCGCGCCGAACGAGATGTCGCCGCTGGCGGCAAGACCTCGCGCAGTGGCGATCATGGCCTTTTGGGCTTCCAGCGCTTCGCTGCGCCGCATCCGCCCGCGCGCTTCGATCTCGTCGCGCACGCCATCTGCCGCGCGGCTCGACATGGCGCCCAGGAACGGGTCGCGCAGTTCGGGGGCGATGCCCTTGAGCGCCGTGATCAGCGTCTCGCTCTCGACCTCGCGCAGCAGCGTGCCCATCGCCTTGCCGTCGAGCGAATAGAGCTGCTCGAAAGTGAACATCTCGCTTTCGATCTGCCGGGCGAGCGCCTTGTCGAATTTCGCGAGAGCGGGGAGCACCCGCTGGGCGACGCTTCGGTGCGCGGCGTTGACGATGTCGGCGGCTTCTCGGGCGCCGCCCAGCGCGAACACCTCGCTGCCCGCGGTCGCGGCGATCCGTTCGGCCAGCAACG
>Ga0105050_10009533_pt1 | contig 10849 bp, 8 predicted proteins | sample FRY01_FD_78088 | JGI IMG/M metagenome (GOLD analysis project Ga0105050, IMG submission 78088) | Freshwater microbial communities from Lake Fryxell liftoff mats and glacier meltwater in Antarctica - FRY-01 | ecosystem: Environmental > Aquatic > Freshwater > Ice > Glacier meltwater ... | reverse complement strand
CAATTTGCAAGCACAATTAAAAACCGCACAAACCAACACACGTTTAAAGTTTTTAAAAGAACTTGCAAAACCGAGCCCAAAGAAAAATTGTTTTTAAAAAATTCCAACGCTTCAAAAAAAAATAAAAAACGCAATTCAAAGCCGACACTCAATGACATGACAACTTAACAACGATAATGGTTTACAAGCACGGTGGACAAGAACGCCAGCATCTAGCAGGCGTTTGGCAAAAGTGGCGGTTCAGTGATCCGCAGACACATTTGTTGTTAATCAAACATTAGTTCTCCACATCAACATTTGTGGTAAAAATCGCCACCTTCACCAAGCACCAAACCGCTGACCTATTCTATCAATCATAAAAATTTTTGAGAAATTTATTTTGTAAAGGCTTTCTGACATGAAATCCGGTAGATAAAAAAAAGGGCAAGGATATAAGGAAAAAGTATATCCAAAGAAATAACAAAATCCCCTGCCCTACAACCCCTACCTCCCCGAACGAATAGTGCAGATCCTTTCTGATCGGAAAGCAAAGTCTTATCAAGAAGCAATGATTAGATGGTTAGTTTTAGCGTGGATGATAAAATGTGTATCGGCATAGTCAGGGAAAAAAACCAATGAAGATCGGATCATGGCTCGGTCGGAGAGGGAGCTCAAATCAAATACGAAAACAGGGATGGCTGCCGGCTGAAGGAGTTTGCCGGTAGGCTTATGAAAGACTTTGTTTTCATTTTCCAGAAGGCCATGATCTTGATTTAGAGTTTTGGCTGAGTCTTTCCTTTGCGTTTAATCCCTTGGCCAAAAAGAGCAAAGGAAGATTTCAGCCTATTTAAGATTCTAGCTTTTATCTTTGGCATATGGCCCAGTTTTTTCAAAAAAGTCTTCAGCTCCCAAGGTATCAATCCGGCTATCATCTCATTACAGCTCAAATTGAAGCAGCTATTCCTGACATCAAATCCATCCAAATCGGTTTTCTACAAGTTTTTATTCAGCACACCTCAGCTGCACTGACCATCAATGAAAATGCGGATCCCACTGTTCGAAAGGATTTTCAAACCTTTATAAATGAATTAATTCCGGAGTCTTACCCGCGGTTTGTCCATACGGATGAGGGTCCTGATGATATGCCTGCGCATATTAAAGCGAGTTTTTTTGATACTAGCCTTCAAATCCCCATTACAGGTGGAAAACTTAATCTGGGAATTTGGCAAGGGATTTATTTGTGTGAATTTCGCCGAGCAGCAACAGGTAGAAGCATGATCTTGACTGCATATGGAATTTGACAGTCAATTTATTGTGGAGATTATCAGTAGAATTTACCATTAATATAAAACCCAGTGAATTGGTAAGGTAGGAGAATAACTTTGCGAACTAACTCCGATCTATGAGAAATCTAGTTTATACTTTATTCTTATTATTTTTTACTATCACTACTACTACCGCTGTATTTGCTCAAAAGAAGCCAATTTCTGAGCAGACTAGCGCATTTGCCTCGAAACTAAAAGAACCAATCAAATTAGATGGAATTTTGGATGAGGCGATTTGGATGGATGCCGAAGGATGGAATGGGGATTTTATGCAATATTTTCCATCTGATACCTCCCGATCATTAATAAAGACCAAAGTAAAGGTTGCCTTTGATGATAACAATATCTATCTGGCGGCAATCATGGAAAACAATGAGGATCGGAATTACATCTCCACCTCTTTGCGAAGAGATTACCGAGGCGAGGCCAATGATGGCGTGACCTTCGTTTTTGATACATTCAATGATAAAACCAATGCATTTCAGTTTGGAGTAAATCCCTATGGCGTGCAACGTGAAGGCCTTCTTTCCAATGGAGGTTCAAGGTCTGAGGATCTAAGCTTGGCTTGGGACAACAAATGGTTTGCTGAAGCCACCATTCTCGAAGATCGTTGGGTAGTGGAAGCAATTATTCCGCTTTCTACTATTCGCTTTCAAGACGGCTCGCAAAACTGGAATGTGAATTTCTATCGCATAGATAGCCACTTGCCTGATCGAAGCACTTGGTCCCCTATTCCAAGAAACTTTTCGATTATCTCGCTCGCGTTCTCACGGAAACTGATTTTTGAAGAACCGCTGAAAAAAAACTCAGCAAATATTTCATTGATCCCCTATATCGCTGGTAGAACTTCAAAAAATTTCTTGGAGGGAACTCAGGAAGATCTAACTCCGGCTATCGGTGGAGATGCCAAAATCGGAATTGGCCCCGCCTTAAACTTGGATCTGACGGTCAATCCGGACTTCTCTCAGGTAGAAGTAGATGAGCAGGTGACAAACCTGGATCTATTCGAGATCTTTTTTCCGGAACGTCGACAGTTTTTTTTAGAAAATGCTGATCTGTTTGCAAGCTTTGGTCATCCGCTGGCGAGACCATTTTTCTCCCGCAGAATCGGTGTGGATCGAGATGAAAACACGGGTCAAAATATTCAGAATAAAATAATCTATGGAGCGAGACTCTCGGGAAAAGTCACCGATGACTGGCGGGTAGGGATGATGAATATGCAGACTGCTTCAGATGATGAAGCCGGAATTGCTGGAAAAAACTTTAGTGTATTGGCTTTGCAAAAAAAGGTCTTCAATCGCTCAAATATTGGGATGATATTCGTCAATCGGGAATCATTAGCCTTAGATGAATATCAAAGTTTATTTGATCCGACTGCGCATAATCGGCTTTTGGGCTTGGAATACAACTTGGCTTCTGCTGATAACAGATGGACGGGAAAGGCTTTTTACCATAGAACTTTTGAAAAAGATCTTGGAAAAAAACCGGGAACCTTCAATGCCTACATTCTATATAATGACTTGCATTGGAATTGGAGTGTCAGCTACCTTGACATTGGCGAAAGCTATAACCCTGTAGTTGGATTCGTGCCAAGAGTAGATTACAAGCGCTTCAATCCTGATATTGCATATAGCTTTTTTCCAAAATCTAGGATCATCAATCGGCACGGGCCTAAGCTCGAATATGAGCTGAGATGGAATGAAACATTAGGTACTACGGATCGTGCTTTCAATGTAGGGTATGAGGTAAGATTTCAATCATTGGCACAGCTTACCCTAACTCAGATGAATAAATATGTCTACTTGTTTAATGATTTTGATCCCACTCGAACAAAGGGAGAAAAGTTAAAAGCCGGAACCAGTTACTACAATAATACAGTCGAACTTCGGTTCCAAAGTAATCCAAGAAAAGCGTTTAATGTGAACCTACGTACTGAGTTTGGAGAATACTACACAGGTACTATTGCCACATTCAGAGGAGAAATGGGAATTCGGATGGGCTACACGGCTAACATTTCGATGAATTTCAGCTACAACAAAATTCAATTACCAGAGCCACAAAACGATGCTGATTTATTCCTAGTCGGCCCACGGATTGATATTACGTTCACTAAGAGTCTATTCTGGACGACCTTTGTTCAATACAATAGTCAGATCGACAACCTGAATATCAACACCAGAGTGCAGTGGCGATTTGCCCCGGTGTCAGACTTCTTCTTGGTCTATACGGATAATTATTTCCCAGAAGACTTTATGCCAAAGCAACGTAGCTTAGTCTTAAAGTTGAATTACTGGTTGAATATTTAATCTGAGTTTATCTGATCAAATAAATTCTCCATTTTTCGGAGGATTCTGCCTTTTAGATATCCCTTCCAAATTTGTTCGATTTCTCCGTTTGGCTTGATAAGAAGATAATATGGAAGGCTATCTATTCCATACCTTCCATGAACTTCGCCCTTTGAATCCCATAAATCTGTCCAAGTAATTTTTTCTTTAAGGTTTTGAGCAGACTCTAGCCAAACTTTTTTATTCGGATCAAACCAAATAGATACAATTCTTAAGTCTTCTCCAAATCGTTCATTGATTTCCATCAACTCAGGCAAAGCTTTCAAACAAGGACCACAGGAACTACTGGCAAAATCCAATAAAATGTAGTTGCCTTCGAAACTGGATAACTTCACAGTGTTACCTTCTCTGCTCTCTAGATCAAAGTCTAAGAACAAATCGCCTTTTTTCAATTCGTTGGTGTTTCGGGACACCAAAACACCCTCTAAAAGCCTGTAATTCATATTATCTCTCAGGGAATTTGGAATAAAATTCATTTCGGTATTTAACTCTTCAATTGAATACTTATCAGAATAGTAATATAGTCTCTCAATACCAACGTCATTTTGCAGGTTTTCTCTAATAAGAAATTTCCTATTTTCACCTTCACTCTCTTCGATTTGGTCAAAAATATTTTGGTAAGGGTGAACTGGGGATAAAGTCCATGTTTCTGGTTGGCTGTAGGTTCCCTCTAGAAAATTTGCTCCTTCCCCGATCCAAAAAAATCTACGACTCTTAATAGTTCTACCTTTTACAAAATTCAAGTTCAACAATTCAGAAGACTCTAATCCCTCGATCGGGATTATTTGTTGGTTAAAATCAAACTCAAGAATGAAGGATTTTCCTCGCAGGGAACCCGTGATTACTTCATTATTTTTAGGTTTTTCTTCGATAAAGGACAGCTTCAAAGAAGATTTTTGAGCGAAACTGGAATTTATTCCAAGGAAAGAAATTAAAATAAAAACATAAGTCTTATTCATAATTAAAACTATTTCTCCTTTTTTACGGGAAAGTATAAATTAAAGTTACCTTTTTAAAGCCTCAATTCGAGCCTTATCCCCCGTCATCAAAATCCTGCGATAGCCATCTTTGGTATCCGTACTCACCTCTTTGCCTAGGACTTTCACACTGCTGTACTCCTCCGGGATTTCAATCGAAAGCCCCCATTTCTTCTGACTTTGACTGATTTCAATGGAGAGTTCGTCACCAGACTTTTCATAAGTCATCGAGATTTCATTGTTCCCAATTAGCACTTTTTGAATACTGGCATTTTCCCAATCGGTAGGCATCTGCGGACGTATGTAGATCACCCGGTTGCCTGCGTCAGGCTGAATGCCAAAAAACTGAGTGATGATCGGCACCGCAAAACTGTACATATTCCAAGCTTGGATAAACATGCCGTAATCCGGAGAAACCTCGTAAATCGAACCTGGCAAGGCAAAACCAAAGCTTCGAGTCATCCGCTTCAGGTAATCCAAAGCAGCATCTGGATTTCCGTAGTTATTTTCACCGATTGCTTGTACGCCTGTCGGCAAAGTCATCACCGCGCCGGTGTAGGAGAAAATTTTACTGCCTGAAAAAGTGCCGTCCTCATCCGCCGCTTGTTCATCCCGATCGATTCCAGTGACAAATACCCCAAATGGATTGGTGTATTTTTGACCTGTGGCCAAAGCAATTTTTGCTTTTTCCGGATCTGCAATCCCTGTTTCCATTGGCGTATTGACTACCCAGTTGTGGTAGAGTACAAAGCCCTGTTTCTGGTCTTTTGGCAATGTGGATAGCATTGCTTTGGTAGTCTTCAATTCTTCCACCGCCCAAGGCTTATTTAAGGTGTCCGCTCGGATTATTGCACCATCAATCAACTGAAGTGCTTCTTCTGCTGTTCCGATAAAATCAGCATAAGAACCGAATTCAGGAACCCAAAAATCAGTGTTGATCTTTTCCGCCAAGGAATCAGCCGTTTGTTGATAACTTTTTGCAAGCTCATTTTCCCCTAGTATTTTGGCCATCTGAGCAGCATTGGCAAAAGCTTTTTGACTGTAAGCAGCCACATCGATCATTTCAGATTCCAAGCCATGAATCTCCATCATGCCATAGCCATCGGGTAAGAGATTTCCATCTTTGTCGTTCTCAGTGAGCAGCCAATTCAATCCTTTTTTGATTCCTGGAAAATAGGTTTGTAGAAACTCCCGATCTCCAGTCCAGCGATAGACTTCCCAAATTGTGGAGGTCCATTGTGGAGTTTCATTGATATTACCGGGATTGAAAACCACACCATTTGTGCTGACTTCATGAATGATCCGGCCGTTTCCATTTTCTTTTTCGGAGAGGGAATGAATCAATTCAATAGTGGAATACACCAAGTCTTTTCTGCCCGTAGCAATCAAACCTTGAATGGTGTACTCGCTATCCACGCCAAACCACCATGGGTAATCCTGCAATCCAGCGCCAAAACCTCGACCAATTCCAGGAACGTCCCGAACTAGCCAGTCGGTGTTGTATTTGATCCACTCGTAAGCTTGTTGCAACTCTGCGTCTGGGATTTGGATTTCCGCAGTTTGTTGCAGTTTTTCATAGCGAGATTTTTTGGCAAAGAATTCTTCAACATAAGTAGATTTTAAATCTGCAAAAGTCTCCAATGCTTCCAAATTACTCTGATCTGAACCTGCGATAAAAATGGGAACCTGAATCGATTGTCCGGCTGGGATCATCAAGTCAATTGCTGAACCTGCAGCGGCTCCTTTACCCTTTGGATTCATTTCACAACTCACCTCAGAAGGATTCAAAGGAAACTCATTACTGCTTCCCCAGACCGTAAACCAATTATTTCCGAGGTCTTTTCCAGTAAAGGTTTGGGTCTGCCTATCAAAAGAAATTACATCTGTACTATCGATCATTCCAGATCGCTCACCAAGCCAAACGGGCATTAAATCCACATAAGCGTTAAACTGGAATCGGATTGATTTTTCGGAGGTATCCACATTTTTGATTTCGTAAAGAATGACTATTCCAGGCTTTCCATCAGGTACAAAATGGACTCGACTGACTTCCAGTCCCAGTTCGCTTCCATCAAATTTGATTGCGTTAGTCATGGAGTAATTCGTAAAGGAAGTGCCTTGATCGAGGCAAATTGTCTTTTCTCCTGAATTGAGGGAAGCCGTAAATCCGTCCATCAGTTTGATCGGATGCATCCAGATTCCACCCATTTCCCCTTCCACATGCCAACCCATATCCGGAAAGCTGCCATCTTGATTTCCGATCAGATACAGGCGATCTCCTGCAGCCGTAAATGGACTTTTCAAATAGGCTGATTTACCGGTAAGTTGAGGTAATTCATCGAGGCTTTCCCAGAGCCGCTCATTTGGAGATTTCGGGTCGGAACAAGAGAAAATTACTGCTGTTAGGAGGGAAAAGGCTGTGTAGGATTTCGACATAAAGCGATTTTACTATTTTAAGAGTTGTCCGATTTCTCTCCAGGTAATCAATTTGATGTTATTTTTTTCGATGAGTTCTTTTGCTTTTTCCCCGGTGAAAAAATCGTAATCAGCTTGTCTCCACGGCGCGTGATACGTGTCATGATCCTTCGTAACTGCATTCATTTCTTCGTCATCAAATGCCAGATGTATTAAAAGGACATGCACACCAGGCTTTAAATTTTCAATTGTGTTGGTATAAAATTGATCCATTCCTTTTTCGTAATCTTCTGGATTTGCCATGATCACTTCATCGATCACAGGAATTTTATCTAACTCAATTCCTTCAAAAAGAGACTGATTTGGCTTTATCAGGCCTTCCATCATCTGGGTGTTGACCATGGCTGGAATTTTAAGCTCTTGAGCAATCTTCAAATAAGAGCGAAAGTATTCCGGGCGACCGTAGAAGATGCATCCCATATGAGAATCCAAATGTGTGGGAATGATTCCCATTTGATTAGCCGCTTGGATCTGGGCACGAATTTCCTTTTCTACTTCCTCAGGACTTGCGTTGGCGGCAACCGCTGCACAATCAGGATACATGTGTCCTTTTTCATTTGCCAAACCAGGTACAGCCGTCTTACCTGCCTCGGGTCCCCAGCTGTAATTCAGCCATTCGCTTGTCAACGTAATATGAATCCCAATATCTGCATTGGGCATTTCTCTAGCCATTTCCCCTACTTCTGCAGACCATCCAGTAGGCACCATCATACTCGTAGAGGTCACTAAGCCCTTTTTCATGGCATCAAAAGTTGCTTTGGTCTGTGAATGTGAGACACCCAAATCGTCTCCATGAATGATTAGAAGCTTAGCGTCTTTGAGATAGCCAAGCTTTTCTGCCAGGTTTTGGGAAAAGACTAAATCAGGGATAAATGACAGAAAAAGTAGAACAAAGAATATTTTTTTCATGGTTGGGCTATTAAAAACTCAAAGTAGACAATTTTGAAGAAATATTTTTTGCTAACTCCATCAAACACTTGAATTCAACAGCCTGTTAAATGATTATGAAATTTAAACGTGCAATTGTATGGTTTCGAAACGATCTCCGAGTTCATGACAATGAAAACTTGGTTAGAGCGATTCAGTCGGCAGATGAAATTTTGCCAGTTTATTGCTTTGACCCTAGGATGTTTGAAAAGACTAAACTCGATTTCGAGAAGACGGGAGTTTTCCGAGCCAAATTTATAAGAGATTCAGTTAGTGCATTAAGACATAAGCTCAGACATTTAGGTGCTGACTTGATTGTAGTTCAGGGAAAGCCAGAAGAAGAGTTAATTCGGCTGGCAGAAAACCATCGGGTTGATGCGATATTCTTTAGCCAAGAAGTCACTAAAGAGGAGCGTGTATTGAAAAATCAGTTGAGAGTGCTGCGTGGGCAAAAGGCATAGGAACAGAAAGCTTTTGGCAAAGCACACTTTACCATATAGATGATTTGCCATTTCCAATTTCCCAGACGCCTGAGGTTTTTACTCAGTTTAGAAAGGGTTTAGAAAAAATGGTTAAAATCAGAGCAACTTTTCCAGCTCCGATTAAAATAAATTATCCTGGAATTACTGAGATTTTCAGTAGTGGAGAAATCCCGGAATTAGAACAATATGGATTGAAGGAGCCTGAGCCAATATCCGGTTATTTGGAGTTGGTTGGTGGTGAAGATGCTGGTCTCAGGCGAATTCAATCCTATTTTTGGGATAGAGATCTATTAAAAACATATAAAGAAACCAGAAATGGTTTGTTAGGATTTGATTATAGTTCTAAGCTTTCTGCTTGGCTTGCAGTAGGTTGTCTCTCCCCAAGATTAATCTACGAGGAAGTGAAACGTTACGAAAAAGAGCGGAAGAAAAACGATAGTACATATTGGTTAGTTTTTGAATTGATCTGGAGGGATTATTTCCGATTTATCTGTAAGAAACATGGCGAGAAGGTCTTCGATATCGCTGGTATCAAAAATCAAACAGAATCCTGGCGCAGGGATAGTTCAGATTTTCAGCGCTGGTCTGATGGAGAGACAGGTGTCCCATTTGTGGACGCTAATATGCGAGAGTTGAATTCCACCGGTTTTATGTCAAACAGGGGTAGGCAGAATGTTGCAAGCTTCTTGGTGAATGACTTGGGAATCGATTGGACTTGGGGAGCAAGTTATTTTGAAAGCAAATTGGTCGATTACGATGTATGCTCCAACTGGGGTAATTGGATGTATGTAGGTGGAGTAGGAAATGATCCGCGAGAAAACCGATATTTCAATATCTTGAGGCAAGGTAAAAATTACGATAAAAACGGAAATTACGTCCGAGCGTGGATTCCTGAATTGGCCGCTATTAAAGGGTTTGATATACATCAGCCTCAAGAGATGCCCGGATCGAAACTAAAAGAGTTAAAAATTCAATTAGGCAGTACTTATCCACATTCAATGGTACAAATGGAGAAGTGGGCGTAAGATTCTTTTTTTTGTTTAACCATAAAGAACGCAAAGATTTCAGGGAGCGCATAAAGTGAAATTAAATTCTGGTTCAAGTTTTCAAACTTGGACCTTTTTTTATGCCTCAGGCTACAGTTCGGGTCTCAAGTATCAGCTATTATTACTGTCAAAATTATTCTGAAGCTAGGTGTATCACTGAAATAAATTGATTGTGGATACTTACTCGTGTGAAGCGGCAGTTTGAATAACTGCTTTTTAAGCTACTTTTTATTTTCCCTCTCCAACTGGCCTTGCTCAATTACACATTGGTCTACAAAAAATTAAAAACAATACTGATTGGGCTAACATACCCATAATTACCAAGTCTCCGATAGCTTCCAAGCTAAGTCAAAAAGCCCAAATAAAAACTGAGTGGATAATATTCAATCCCCTCAGAAAACATAAATCAAATAGTTACAAACATGGCAAGAAAGTGCTGGGACTCTGTTTCAGAAAGAGTTTAAAGACCTTGATTTTGACGTTGATGTTAAGATTGGTTTACAAATTTTTTTTATTCAGTCTTTGCTCCGTGGAGTGAATCGCTAAAAGTCGAATTTTTTTCAAGCGCCAGATTCTTTCTTCTTTAATTGTTGATGCAAATAATTGCGCTTCCAAAAGAGGAAATACCAACCAATTGTCCACATGATGTAATAGAAAGCCAATAGGATATAGGTCTCCACTTCAAAGATAAAATCGAATTCAAAACGAAGTTTGGGATAGACATAACCTTTTGCCATAAAAACCACAGCTATGGCCCAAGTGAGTCCAAACCACCATTTTCTTTTTAGATAGATTTTAAAGAGTTTCATTGTTGAGATATCAGTTTATTCTTGACTAATTATTTTTCCCGCTGATTGTCGCAGAAAAATGCGCGGACCTTCAATGATTTGATAGAATTAAAGTAATTTTTTTTAGTTTATCTCTCGTAAGATTATATCAATCTAAATTTTTTTGAATAAACAGTTGAACCTTAAAAACTGATTTTTTATGACTGAAAATGACATTACCTACGCTATCCGAGGAGCGATTTTTAAGGTTTACAAAGCTCTTGGTCCGGAACTTCTAGAATCTAGTTATGAAGCCACTCTAGGACATGAAATAAGGATTGATTGTAAATCACCAAGTCAGACTACCTTTAATTTACGACGGTTTAAATTTAGACGTAGGCTACTGAATAGACCTACTTGTTGAGAACAAAGTGATCGTTGAAATAAAATCTGTTGAAAATTTAGCAGATGTTTATCACAAACAGATTTTGACTTATTTAAGATTATCGGGGTTGAAAGTTGGGAT